>Ga0315906_10007993_pt1 | contig 12740 bp, 11 predicted proteins | sample LakEriMetagenome_4_FD_203526 | JGI IMG/M metagenome (GOLD analysis project Ga0315906, IMG submission 203526) | Freshwater fungal communities from buoy surface, Lake Erie, Ohio, United States - Buoy 2 MA122 | ecosystem: Environmental > Aquatic > Freshwater > Lake > Lake biofilm | place: USA...
AAAATGGTTATGCTCTTTTCGATTCCGATGCGGTTGGAACAGATGGTGGAAATCAAGATGCGACAATTACTTATGCAGGGTTCATTGACCTTACTGGTTACAACGATGTTGTTCTCGAATTTGCTCAACGAATCAGAAAATTTTCTACAACTGAAACATTTGTTGGTGTTAGCTTAGATTCAGGTGCTACTTGGACTGATTTTGAGTTAAATGCATCTAAACCGGTTAGTTCTACTTATGAAGAATCAGCACAAGTAAATATTTCTTCCATTGCAGGAGGTCAAGACAGTGTTAAAATAAGATTTCGTTATATTGGATCTTGGGATTATGCATGGTTGGTTGATGACGTGAAAATCTCCGAATTGCCAAATGACGATATTCGCGCGCTTCCTGTTTATTTTGCTGGAATTAATAATCAGGGAATTGAGTATGGCCGAACTCCATTGAGTCAATTGGACGCTGACTATGAATTTGGAGGTGAAATATACAATTTTGGACTTAACAATCAAACTAATATAGTAATTGAAGGTTCATTTGTAAATGCTGCATCAACAATTGCATACTCAATTTCTCTAGGAGATTTAGCTTCTGGAGACACTCTTGCGTACTCTTCTCCAAATTCTGGATTTACATATGAAGCAGGAACCTATGTTGGGAATTTTACGGTTACTTCAGATGGAGAAGATAGTTTGAGTCCTGATTTTTCGAACAATGTATTGAAAAGAAACTTCGCAATTACAGAAAATGTTTATTCGCAAGACGGTATAGGAATTCACCCTCAAGATATGCTATCATTAGCATCATTGGGTTCAAATTCTTTCCAAACTACTACTGAAACAATTTTCTCTACTTATTATGATTTACGTTCTACGGACAACACGATTGTTGGTATCGAAATTGGAATTGGAACTACGGATGTTGGAACCGAAATCCAAGTTTCGATAATCGACACAGCCACTTTTTTTGCGGATGGCTCAGAACCGACCGTAGATGTGAATGGTTATAGTGCGCTTTCAAATATATACCAAGTTACCGATAGCGATGTTTCAAGTGGTAAAGTAACTGTCTATTTTGATCAACCTGTTACCTTAAATTCTGACGGTTATTTTGCTTCAGTTAATACGGTTCCAAGTGATCAAACAAATATTCGAATTTTGGATGATCAAACGGTTCTTCAGCCGAATTTTGCTAGTATGATTAACATTCCAGGTGACGGTTCATTTACTAATGGTAATGCACTTGCCATTCGTCTTGTTACTGGAACTGCAAATATGAACGAGGCAGAGATTAATTCTTTTGAAATGTATCCGAACCCTGCTAGTAATTTTGTGACGATAAAACTATCAGAAAATGTAAATGCAGTTGCTACTGTTTTGGATTTAAATGGCAAGATTGTAAAATCTACTGCGATTAACGGTATTTCTACAGTTATCAATACAACTGACCTAATTTCCGGAGTTTATTTCATTCAATTGAAAAATGGAAATGATGTAAGCACGAAAAAATTAATCGTTCAAAAATAAGTTGCTATATACTTTATATGAAACCGCTCTAAACAGAGCGGTTTTTTTATTTACCCATAATTTGTGGAACCCAAAAAGCGATAGTAATCAAATTAAAATAGAACTTATGAGTTAGAATTATTTGGACTTTTTTGTGATAGTCTGTCTACCTCAAGCAAAAAGAAAGCACTGTATCTGTGAATTCATCTGGGGCTTCTGCATGAACCCAATGACCGGCATTACGGATTGTTACCATTTGTGAATCAGGAAATAGATTCTCGATTTCATCTATATCAGTTTCCAAAATATAATCCGATAATTCACCTCGAATAAATAAGGTCGAAAGCAAAACTTCCTTTTTCGGAAGAGCACTTAAAATCTCTTGCATTGAAGCTTGAAGAACTTTAAAGTTAACTCTCCAAGCTAGTTTACCTTTATCTTTCCAATATAGATTCTTTAATAGAAATTGAACAACTCCCTTTGATTCTATGAATGAAGAAAGAATTCTTTCAGCCTCACTACGAGCGCTTAATTCATTTAAGTCAACGGAATCAAAAGCCTTTAGTATATGTTGATGATGAAGTGGATATTCTTTGATTCCCATATCAACAATAATTAATTTTTCTAAAATATTTGGATAAGATTGGGCAAAATGCATCGCTACTTTACCTCCCATTGAATGACCAAGTAAAATAACATCCGAAAGATTTAGTTTTGTGAAAAGTTCAAGCAAATCCTTAACCATTAATTGATAAGAAAATTCATCAGACCAAGGCGAATGCCCATGATTTCTCAAATCTACAAGGATAACACGATAATATTCACTGAATTTTTTAGCGTGTGCTTGCCAATTATCGGAAAAACCAAAAAGCCCGTGTAAAATTACAAGTGGTTTTCCGATCCCAAATTCTCTGTGAAACAATTCCATTTCTCTGTAATGAATTAATTATGACAAAATCCTAATGAAAATAGGTGATTCAAAGGAAGTTTCATACATGTTGACTCTAGAACTGGATGTGGGGCCCGATGATGAAGATTCAATTTCAGATGTTCCGATTGGAAAAACCTTAAATTGCTTATCATTTATTTTTTCCAATGCACCTACAATTTGTTCTTTGGAAATCAAATTGTTGTTAAAGTACACTTTTATCGTTTGCCTTTGAGAGCCTTCTTGATAGTCAATTTCAACACGTGAAACTGCTTTGGTTTCAATCAATTCTCTTCGAATAGCTCCACCGCATCCCATTTTACAAACCATACCTTCAATTTCCGCTATTAAAATCTTATTAGAAATAATCTTTTCTTTTTTAGTTTTTTTTGAAATCTGCCTTCTAAGTTCATTTGAAGAGCAAGAGATAGTCAAAAGAAATAAAAAGTAAAACAAAGCAAGTTTAGAAATTCTCATTATGGATTAGTTTTAACAAAATTAATCTGAATCATCGAAATTCGAAAAAATAAGACTTGAGAATATCGATGAAACTGATGAAAATAGAATTAGCTGTTACAGAAAAAGAATTTTGTGAAAGAAGAAATTAATACTACATTTGAAAAAAAAAATAAAATGAAAAAGACTTTTCTTTATTTATTTGTAATTACTCTTATTTCTACTTCATGTAGTAAATATAGTGATGGCCCGTCGCTTTCCTTTGTGTCTAAAAAAGCAAGATTGTGTAATGATTGGGTATTACTAACGGAATTAAGAAATGAAGAAGATGCCACAGACGAAACAGCTACAGTAAAAATGGCGATAGATAAAGATGGTACATACTCTATAGCCTCAACCTATGATGCCCTTGGTCAATTGCAAGGGAATTATTCATTTGGTAATTGGGCATTTGGGGACTCAAAGGACGTGTTATATTTCTATGAAAACATCAATAATGATGTTGATGACGAGCCAACTAGAACTTTTAAAATCAAGGAATTAAGAAATAAGCAACTAAAATTAACCGAGGAATTTCCTTCCGTAGATTTAGTTTTGACTTATATTTATGTTCAAGAGTAATCTATATAAAACGCTCGTCGACCTCCATTACGTGACCACAATTATCGCATGTTCTCATCTCTTCTGAACCGTAGAACTCTCTGAACCGAGAAATAAAATCACGTTCTATATTTTCTAATGGGAATTTGTATTCTTGAAGTTTGTGATTACACTTGTCACAGAACCACATCAATCCATCAGTAAGATTTGTTCCTTTACGAACACGTTCGATTACAAGTCCAACCGTGTTTGCTCCACGAATTGGAGAATGCGGGATATTACTTGGTAGAAGAAAGATATCTCCTTCTTTAATTTGAATGTCCCTGGCTTTACCATTCTCTTGAACACGAACCGTAATATCACCTTCAATTTGATAAAAAAGCTCCTCACTCTCATTAAAATGATAATCTTTTCGGGCGTTTGGACCACCTACAATCATAACAATAAAATCACCCGCTTCAACATATAAATTTTTATTGCTTACTGGAGGTTTTAACAAATCGCGATTTTCATCAATCCACGCTTTCAAATTAAAGGGAAGTAACATAATGTTATTATTTTGACTAAAGTTAAAAAGAAAAATTTTGTTTGATGTTCACTCGTTAGAATTTAGAATCATTCAATACATGTAAAAGTAAATCGATTTCTTCCTTCGTATTGTAACTATGAAAACATAATCGAATTCGCTCCTCTCCTTTTGGTACAGTTGGAGAAAAAATAGGTTTGGTGTATATTCCTTGATTAATTAACTTTATGGAAATTTCTACTACAGCTTCTTTTGAATCGAATTGAAAAACCTGAATTGGGGAATTGATCTCAGACTTGTTCGGAATGTTTAATTTAGATCGAAAATAGGTTAGATTATCATGCAATTTTAGTTGGCGTTCACGAATATCCTTACGTTTTATTCTGTGTATAATTACTTGATAATCAGACGGGGGTAATGCTGTTGTATAAATGAAGGGACGAGCAAAATTCACCAAATATGAAATGAATTCAGAAGAACCAAGAACCGCCGCACCGTGAAATCCGAAAGCTTTTCCAAAAGTGACTATTCGCGCAAATACATTTTCAATAATCTCTCTCCCGTGAACAATTCCCCTTCCTTCCCAACCAAAAACACCAACTGCATGCGCTTCATCTACAATTAGATACGCAGAATGATTTTTTGAAATTTCAATGATTTTCCTCAATGGGGCCATATCCCCATCCATCGAATAGAGACTTTCAACGACAATGTAAATCGTCCCTGAAATTTTAGCGATTTGCTTTTCCAGATTGGACGTATCATTGTGTTTGAAAGATATTGCTTTGGCATTGGATAATCTAATTCCATCGCGTATACTGGCATGAACGAGTTCGTCATAAAGAATATAATCACCACGTTGAGGTAAACAGGACATTACTCCGAGATTTGCCGTATATCCACTATTAAAAACAAGTGCGCACTCAGATTCAAAGAATTGTGCCAAACTTTTTTCGGCTTCTATCGCCTCATTAGAATTTCCAGAAAGTAATCGCGAACCCGAAGAACCAGCATGTGAAACCAACTCAGGGTTTGATTCCTTTGATAATCCTAAATAATCGTTTGAAAAAAAGTCAATTTCACCCTTCAGAAGAGTAAGTTGTCGAAAGCTATTTTCTTGTTTTCTTGCCTCTAATTTAGAACGAAGAACCTCATTCATTAGGCCTTTGATTCAACCGTTTTTATTTTTCTTGGCTCAAATCCATCCTCTATTGCTTTTGTTCGAGCTGACTCGAGTTCTTTTGCTCGCAGGACTTCATTTTGTTTGCGGTCTTCAATCTTTTCATCTGGAAGAGAAACAGGTTGTTCCGAATCTTTGAATGGTTCCTTTGGAATCAAACCTAGAATATCAAACATTTCTTTATCCTCATTGAAATCGGGGTTCGGCGTCGTCAAAAGTTTATCCCCTGCGAAAATAGATCCTGCACCTGCTAGAAAACACAGTGCTTGAGCTTCCATATTCATTTTCGTTCTTCCCGCAGAAAGTCTCACAATCGCTTGAGGAAAAACAATTCTGGTTGTGGCTACCATTCGAATCATTTCCCACTGCTCAATCGGTTTTTGATCTTCAAGGGGAGTTCCGTCAACTGCTACCAGAGCGTTTATTGGAATAGATTCAGGCGGATTCTCCATTTTCATATAACTCATTAACAATCCAACTCGATCTTCAACTGCTTCACCCATTCCGATTATTCCTCCCGAGCAAACAGTAATTCCGGCCTTACGGGCATTTTCAATTGTATTCAATCGATCTTCGTATTCTCGTGTTGAAATAACATCTCCGTAAAATTCAGGTGATGTATCCAAATTGTGATTGTAGGCGAAAAGTCCAGCGTTTTTAAGTCTTAGTGCTTGTTGCTCGTTCAACATTCCAAGAGTACAACAAACTTCCATTCCGAGGTTGTTCACCTCTTGAACCATCTCAACAACATTATCAAAATCCCTGTTATCTCTTACCTCTCGCCAAGCGGCTCCCATACATAAACGAGATGATCCATTCGCTTTAGCGTTTTTAGCTTGTTCAACAACAGACTCAACCGTCATTAATTTGTGCGCATCAACATCTGTATGATAACGAGCAGCCTGCGGACAATAACCACAGTCTTCAGGACAACCTCCCGTTTTTATACTTAATAGGGATGACATCTGAACCTCTCTCGGATTGTGAAATTGTCTATGAATCGAGGCAGCTTCAAATACTAATTCCAAAAGTGGCTTGTTGTACAACTCTAAAAGTTGCTCTTTCGTTTGATAAGTTGGATTGACTTTCATATTACAAATATAAGAATGGATTCAGAGAATTTAGTCTCTTTTTTTGATTAAAAAAAATAAGAAACAACCATTAAAGTTTGTTTTTACACCAAAATTGTACTGAAGATATTTAAACATCAATGAAAAAAATACATATGAAATTCAATAAGACTTTTGTTTTTATGATTACATTTTCGTTAAAATTAATGCAGACATAAGTGAAACGAATTTAATAAATTCTAATCCCTGAGACAGCGAACTGAAAACCCATTTCCATTGTAATAATCAGAGCCACAACCTCTAAATAAAAGGTTGGAATCACTATCTAGGTGTCGTCCATAGGAGTCATAATCAGTTAAGCCAATCGTAGAACTCCACCAGTAACCCAACTCGCCGATGCCAAAAAAATAAATGTCGCCCTCATCTAGTCGGATGCCATTTGGGAGACCTAAAAAGCCACAGATGTTAGTTCCATTTCCATTATTATTCCAACCTTTAGTGCTTTTCAGCTTAATACCGTTGTCTTCTCCTAAATAATTTGTAAGTGTTGTCCATTCAATGTCTGTAGGAACGTGATAGCCTGAAGGTGCTTAGCCTCGTTTATCGTTTACTGCATACCAGTTGTATAACTTGCCGAATTTTTCTCCATTTCTTGTGTCGCTTTCGTAATAACACCAAGCAGGCTCTTCGTTTTCACCTGCTTTCTTCCATTCTTCGTCTGTTCTAGCATGTGGAATGGGGTCGCCATTTCGGAATTTATCCACATTAAGGTTTTTGGTCATCCATACTTGGTTACCAATGGTTACAGTTTGAACAAAAGTAATAAAACTATAACCCAAGAAAAGAACTAATATTAAACTTGCTTTTATCATTTATATTGATTTCCAGCCTAATCTAACTTTAGGCTTATTGGGTGTCGCCAATCAAATTTATTATTTTTATCTTAACTAACTGTTTTTAAAATGAACGCTAACTCTTATCTTTAACTCTAAATCTCAATAATCTAAGCGTCTATCTTCGCGTATTTTGCATTTTTCTCAATGAACTCTCTACGTGGCGGAACATCATCTCCCATTAACATGGAGAAGATTTGATCACATTCAGCTGCATTTTCAATAGTAACTTGACGAAGCGTTCTGCTCTCTGGATTCATCGTTGTTTCCCAAAGCTGCTCTGCGTTCATCTCTCCAAGACCTTTGTATCGTTGAACGTTTACGGAAGACTCGCTTCCTCCACCCTTTAGTTCGCTAATTAAACGATCGCGCTGATCTTCGTTCCAAGCATATTCAGATTTATTACCTTTTTTCACTTGGTATAATGGTGGAGTTGCAATGTAGATATATCCGTTTTCAATAAGTACCTTCATGAAACGGAAGAAGAACGTCAAAATCAAAGTTTCAATGTGAGAACCATCCACGTCGGCATCACACATGATGATAATTTTGTGATATCTCAATTTTTCTAAGTTCAAAGCTTTGGAATCTTCTTCTGTTCCAATGCGAACCCCAAGCGCCGTATAAATATTCTTGATTTCTTCGTTTTCAAAGATTTTGTGCTGCATTGCTTTCTCCACATTCAAAATCTTACCACGAAGTGGCATAATCGCTTGAAAATGTCTGTCTCGACCTTGTTTCGCTGTTCCACCCGCCGAATCTCCCTCGACGAAATATATCTCACAAGCCGCAGGATCTTTTTCAGAACAATCCGCAAGTTTACCTGGCAAGCCTGAACCAGTCAATACGTTTTTACGCTGAACCATTTCACGTGCCTTTCTAGCTGCATGACGAGCGCGAGCAGCTAAAATCACTTTTTCAACAATCAATCTTGCTTCATTCGGGTGTTCTTCCAAATACGCAGACAACATTTCAGAAACCGCCTGACTTACAGGAGCTGTAACTTCTCTGTTTCCTAATTTTGTTTTTGTTTGACCTTCGAATTGTGGTTCCTGAACCTTTACTGAAACAACAGCCGTCAATCCTTCACGGAAGTCATCACCATCGATTTCAATTTTTTCTTTGGCTAACATTCCTGAATCCGTCGCGTATTTTTTCAAGGTATTTGTCAAACCTCTTCTAAATCCTGACAAATGTGTTCCTCCTTCGTGGGTATTGATGTTGTTCACATACGCCTGAATGTTTTCCGTGTAAGAAGTGTTGTATGTTAAGGCAACCTCAACTGGGATATTTTCACGTTCTCCTTCGAAATAAATGACATCTGAAATCAAAGCTTCGCGGTTGCGATCCAAATATTGAGCAAATTCACGCAATCCACCCTCTGAATGGTAAGTCGTTTTTGGTGATTCACCATTATCATCAACTGTTCTTAAATCCGTTAGTGTAATTGTAATTCCCTTGTTTAAGAAAGCCAACTCGCGCATACGAGCTGCTAGCGTATCAAAGTTATATTCTGTAAATTCAAAAATAGTCGAATCCGGCTTAAAAGTAACTTCAGTTCCCGTTTCATCTGATTCACCAACAATTTTAACATCATAAAGTGGTTTACCTATACTATATTCTTGCTGGAAAATCTTCCCCTCGCGACGAACAGTAGCTTTTAAAGCGATTGATAAAGCGTTCACACACGATACACCGACACCGTGTAAACCTCCAGAAACTTTATACGTATCCTTATCGAATTTACCACCAGCGTGAAGAACGGTCATTACAACTTCCAAAGCAGATTTTTTCTCTTTGGTGTGCATTGCTGTAGGAATTCCTCGACCGTTATCTTTAACAGTTACGGAGTTATCCTCATTGATAAATACGTGAATTGTATTACAATAGCCTGCTAAAGCCTCATCAATCGAGTTGTCAACAACCTCGTAAACCAAGTGATGAAGTCCTTTAACACCCACATCACCAATGTACATCGCTGGACGTTTTCTAACCGCCTCTAAACCTTCTAATACCTGAATATTGTCCGCTGAATAATTATCTCTTTTTTCTTCTTCTGCCATAGCTCAATAGTTTTCTTTCAATGCGTTTTGAAAGGATTCCAAAGATACTACTTTAGAAGTAAAGTAAAGATCGTCAAGCGGGCTTAAAAGCCTTAATTTATTAACAAAGTGTTAATATTTTGATTTATTTTTCAATCCACTCAATGATGGATTTGTCATCAGGCTGAGTACGAGGAGAAATTACTTTTTCTAGCTCCCCTCTTTCATTCAATAAATACTTTTGAAAATTCCATTGCACTTCATTATCTTCTAGTCCATTTTTGTCGTTAGAAGTTAGAAATTGGTAAATCGGATGCATGTCTTTTCCTTTTACAGAAATCTTCGACATCATTGGGAAAGTTACTCCATAATTTTTCTGACAAAAAGTAGCAATTTCCTCGTTTGAGCCTGGCTCTTGTCCCATGAAATTGTTTGCAGGAAAACCAGTAATTACAAAATTCTTGGACTCGTATTTCTTGTACAATGCTTCTAATTTTTCATACTGAGGAGTTAATCCACATTTTGAGGCTGTATTCACGACCATCACTTTCTTTCCTTTCAATGAAGCGAAATCAAAATTGTTTCCTTCTAAATCTTTTACTTTAAATTGATGTATGGATTGTTTTGTTGTCATAGTTGCTGAAAATAATATAACTGCAAGCGAAATAATTAATGCTTTGTTCATACTTGGTTTTTTGAATAAAACAAAATAACGAAAAATAAGTTCTTTATTGGAACATTTTTTGTCAATATTCGAATAAAATTCTACTGTGCTTCGACTGATACTAATTTCGCTTGTTTGCTTACTATCAAATTTATTGATAGCTCAATTCAAGTATAGCGGTCAATGGCAGGGAATAATTGTGAAAAATGGTGCTGATTGGCAGGAGGGAAATCCGATTTATTTTGAATTTGAAATCATTAATAATTTGTTGGATGGAAAGTGTAGGATGGAGAACTATTCGAAGGAGCAATTTCGAATTTATAAAATTGGCGGTAAATTAGATTCCAATCGCTATTTAAATGTTGTCCAGAAAAGTTTAATCAAAGAATCTTCTAAATCTCCTGTTCCGTGTTTATTGAATTTCAACCTCACCTATAATTTCACAACGGGTTATTTGGAGGGCACTTACGAGCCAAAATGCCCATCGGAAAAAGGAAGAATTATTCTGTACAAATCTAAATTCGATTTCAACGACAAACCGGAACCCTTGCAAGCTCATTCGTGGTTTGATCGCTTTGTAAACGATTTGAATGAAGGCCTATCTTCTCCTGAGCAACGTCTTATTGAATTGCGAAATTTCAAATTTGACCCGATTTATTTTGATTATGATAAATATGAAGTAAAACCCGAATATCAAGAATACCTTCGAAAAATGATTAAAATGGTGAAAAGTCATTCTGATCTTCGAATCAAAATTACCGGACATACCGATGCTGACGGTTCAGACAAATACAATGAAAAATTATCCCAAAATCGTGCAAAAGCACTCATTCGCTTTTTTGAAGAAAATGGCTTAGAGAAATCGCGCGTCGTGATTGATTTCAGAGGTGAAAAACAACCCGTGGATTCGAATAAAACACCTGAAGGTAAACAGCGTAATCGAAGGGTAGATTTTACTTTTATTTAAAATAAAAAATGTGATTTAGGTTATTAATTCTGCCTGTCTATGTTATTCGCTCTATGATTTTTTTAACCATACAAGCTGAACTTCACTTGGATCCTGAACTCGTTCTGCAAGTCTGTAATAGCGATCCGCAAGAGTCAGTAAAAAATCTTGTGCTCTATTCCCATCATCACTCAAGCTTCTTAGCTGATCAATACCCCAAAATTTAACGAGATGATCAATGATACTTGCATAATCATGACTGGTGTAAATCCCGATTTTCTGGGTAATATTAAAATAGTTGAGGTATTGCTTTTTCTTAGTTCCTAAATCCATTAAGGAAGCAGGCATAACAATTTTCTTTTTCATCATAGTAACAAAAGCAGACAATCCACCGTTTGGATCTGATTCAAATATTTTGCCCATGAAAAATTTGTACGCTTTTTCATGCAAGGCCTCTTCACCAGCGATGATGTTACAAATTTTTGCCAAGGCTGCATCGCCCGATTTATATGCTAATTTTCCTGTATTAACATGTGAAATTTTTGTTGCCCTTTCCTGAAAAGAGGTATAAACCAATCCATGGTAAGGATCTCCCATTGTTTGTAAATCGATACCATTATGAAGCAAACGTTGAATTGATTTTTCAACAGCATTCATATCAACCCGACCACTTAAATATAAATATTTATTCAGTAGGTCTCCATGCCTATTTTCTTCTGCTGTCCATAGTCTCGACCACCTTGCCCATGCGCGCGTGCTTGCGACATTGCGTTCATCATTTATCCCTTCGAGCAAATTAAAAAATGTTTGATAACTTGGAAGAGCTTCTTCAGTAATCATATTTCCTATAAGAGAAACCAAAACTGAATCTGGAACATTGGCAATACTTTCTTGCAAAACTTTAACTTTCTCTACAAAATCTAAATCAGAAAAGTCAGGTAAAAAATCCGATGGTTGCCATGAATCCTCAGGATCTTTCATCTTTCCATCAATAAACTGTCCAACATGTTGCTCGATTGATAAGATCACTTCAATTTTTTCTTCGAAAGCCATTGTTATATTAAGGTTTTTAAATGTCATCCGATTAATGACGCGTCAAAACTAATACATATTTAAATGAAGTCCTAAAAAGCCTAGTTTTATATCAGTTATTTGATTCAAATTTTGGATTCAAATTAAAAGATTAAATTATTCATTTCCTATTTTATTATTATGCATTTTAGTATTAATTATTTGTAAATTTGCATCGTCTCTAAGGGGTGCCCATAAAACGGCTGAGATTATACCCATTGAACCTGACTAGGATAATGCCTGCGAAGGGAAGATGACAGTGCTAATTGATTATTAATCACCAAGAATTAGCCCCTTGTTCTTGTTTAAATTTTAACAAAAATGAAGACAAGAATTACTTATTTAGCGACTTTTTTATCGATTTTTGGTTCTCTATCAGCTCAAAAGAAATTAGAAGGAGAAGTGAAAGACAAGAGTAATCTCCCACTTTCTGGAGTGAAGCTTGAAATTGAAAACACAAATCTCATTACTAAATCGGATGAAAATGGAAATTTTGTTTTTTCCAATGTCCAAGCTAAGTCATGCGTGCTCATAGCTGAATTTCCAGGATTCTTGAAAGTTTCAATTCCTTTAAAAGAAAGTGATTTTGATAGAAAGCTCACAATAACGTTAGAAAGCAATGCGAAATCATTGGAAGAAGTTCAAGTTTCCGCAACAAGAGTCGACCAACTCGCGACATCGTCAACAATAGTAAAATCAGTTAATCCGTTGGAAAGAAAGAACTTTGGGCAAGATATACCCATTCTCTTAGAGGCAACACCATCTGTTGTCACAACTTCTGATGCGGGCGCTGGTGTAGGTTATACAGGAATACGAATCAGAGGAGTTGACGCATCACGAATAAATGTCACCATAAACGGTA
>Ga0315906_10007998_pt1 | contig 12735 bp, 24 predicted proteins | sample LakEriMetagenome_4_FD_203526 | JGI IMG/M metagenome (GOLD analysis project Ga0315906, IMG submission 203526) | Freshwater fungal communities from buoy surface, Lake Erie, Ohio, United States - Buoy 2 MA122 | ecosystem: Environmental > Aquatic > Freshwater > Lake > Lake biofilm | place: USA...
CCCGTCGCCGGCACCACTTCCCAGGCCACCGCCAACGGCCACGGCAACTCCTTCGCCGCCTCGGCCACCGTCGCCACGTCGCGCACCACCTCGTCGCCGGAGGCCAAGCGGATGCGGACGCGGATGGTCGGATAGGACTGCACCGGTTCGCTCATTTCTGGCGTTCCCGGCGGGCAATCTCGCGATCGAGATACCAGCGTGCCTTGCGAAGATCCTCAATCGCATCGGCCTTCAGATCAGCGCGCCAGATGTATTTGACGGCGTTGCCAAGGGAAAAACCCATGTGCTCGCTGATCGCGATGCACTCGACGCCGCTTGGATGCTGGGTGTAGTGCCGTGGATGGTTTACAGGATCGTATATTTCGGCCATGTCGCTTTCCCGGCTCATACGCCCGCTCCAAAATGGAACCGACCCATCTTCCGCTTGGCGCGGGTGATCCAGTTGCCGTCGTCCTGCGCCATCACCTCGGCGTGCCGGCGGATCATGTCGCGCCCAACGCCAAGATCGGCCGTGGTGGCGTGGACGGCGGCAGCAGGGAGCCGCGTGATCTGGCCACCTGCGTCCAGCCATTCCTGGACCGTCTGATACGTTGGCCTCGGCTTCGGCGGCGGTGGGGCCTCGCGCACCCAGGACGCAGGCAGCTTCTTCGGCTTGGGTGCCGGCTCGGGCTTCGGCGGCTTCGGGGTGGCCAGCTTGGGAGGCTTCGGCGGCTTCGGCTGTGCCTTCGGCTCGGCCGGCGGCTTCGGCAGGCGCCGGATCAGCCCTTCCTTCTGCATGGTCTGGAGCCGCTGCTGAGACACACCCAGCGCCGCCGCAATGCCGTCGAATGTGGCATGCCGGTCCAGCATCGCCTGCACGGCCGGGGCGAGCGCCGCCCGCTCGGCACGCAGCGTGGCCTGGCGCGCGGCGGCGCCGAGGATGCGCCCTTTGTTCTCCGGCCGCCTGAGCCCGATCTTGCGCGCGTAGGTCTCAATCGCCGTGGTCGTCACCCGCCGGCCGATCGCCTCGCAATACAGTTCCAGCAGCTCGGACAGCGGCATCGTCGTGGGGTAGTGCTGGCGCAGCAAACCGGCGGCGCGCGTGTACCGCTCCTTCACCTCGTCACGCAGCGGGATGCCGTACAGCGCGGCCCGCCGCTTCGTGGTGTCGAAGTGCAAACCGAGACGCCGGGCGATCTCGCGCACGGGCACAGCATCGGCGGCCCACTGGCGCACGTTGGCCTTCGTCTCGTCTGACCACCCCAGCTTGGCCTCCACCTTGGCATGCCGGAGCGCGGCGGCCTCAGGGTTCTGCAACCGCGCCTTGGCCGAGGCCCGCAGGCGTTCAATGCCGTCAGGCGTAAAGCGGCTCTTGCCCGGCGCACCACCCGCACGAAAAGAACCGGCGGGACGCTCGGCCCCGCCGGTCAAGTTTTCATGGGAGGAACCGCCAGCCACGCTGGCCTCTCCACCGACGCGCGCGGACGAACCGCGGCCCGCGCCGGTGGCACCGTGCATCGGGTGAGAGCCTATTTCCGATCCGCGTTGCACAGTGATCTCGCTCATCGCGCGCTCCGCTCCTGGAGGCGGCGCCAGGCCGGGCCGGCAAGTTGCGCCACCAGCTGCCAGCCCTCCGCGCTCCGGCGGTGCATAACGATGATCTCATTCGTCGCGCTGGCCGCGATCAGGTGCTTGCTCTCGAACCCGTCGCGGTATCGCCAAATCGCGCCGAAGCGCGTCGCAACAACGGTCCAGTAACCGGGGCCTATCACGCTATCGTGCATGGGGGTGGAGGGGGTGCGGTGGTACACTTCGGTCATGCAGCCACGTCCGCGAGTGACTTGGCTTCGGCCCCAAACAGATCAGGACGCAAAGCGTGCGCGGGGATACCAGTCGCTTCGGAAACAGCCTTCAGCCGAACAGCCGGGATGCCGTCGGCACGCCAATAAAACAACGTGCGGCGCTTGATGCCGACCGCTCGCATGAAGGCGTCCTCACCACCGAGGGATGCGATCGCCTTATCAATCGGGTTTCCATGAGCCATGCGCCGATAATGCAGATATCCTGCACTTTCGGCAAGCGCATTCCGACACCAGAACTCCTGCATTTGCATCCCAGCGGCTGGGTGCGACCGTCAGCTGTGAACGCGACTTCTCATAAGCTCCTAGTTGGCGACCGCCTGCGTATGGCCATTGAGGCTCTTGGCAAGCGGCCGGTCGATGTTTGCCGGATTTTCGATGTAGCTCCGTCGAAGCTAGGTAATTGGATGCGCGGCGAACACTACCCAGACCCTTGGTTCATTGTCCGCTTTTGCGACCGGTTCAACGTGACGGCAGACTTTTTTTATCGGGGGCGGGTTTCTTCGGCGATGGACGCGCCCTTGGCGGACGCACTCTGGGCAAAAGAGGAGGCAGCGCAACGGGCGCAGTTGGAGCGGGCTGCCCAGGAGCCCGAAGCCGAAAAAACAAGCTAGACACTCGCGTTTCCCTTTTATGAGAACATGATGGGAACATGGGAACGCGATTGCGTTCTTACGTCTACTTCTGTGTTGTAGATTTTCGTCGACTCGTAGCCCTATACGCGTAGGGCCGTGGCTGGCCTAAACCAGAAAATGCAGGGTTCCTGCATTTTGGTCTGGACGAAGTGCAGAAATCCTGCACAATGCCTCCACCACCACGGAGGCACTCATGCCCTACCCGGACAATTTCTCCGCGCGCCGCTACGACGAAACCGTCGGCGGCACTTGGTTTCCCGAACCGCCGCTCTACGCCGCAACGCCGGCTGACATTGCAGCCCTGACGGCGATCCGTGCCGCCAGCGCCGTGTTCCTGGCCGAACTGCGCCGGCACCCCTGGACGTTCGACAGCACGGAAACGGTGAGCTGGGCGGATCACGTCGCGGAACATGCGGCGATCGACGCAGCGATCGGCGCTGCGCTAGCCGAGGCGCGGCGCAGCCTGGAGGCCGCGCTGTGACGGACGTTCGCGACAAACTGCCACAAATTCTGCAAGAACACCGAAAATGGCGCGTGGGTGAGGGTGGCGCCCGCGCCAATCTGGCCGACGCCGATCTGGCCGGCGCCAATCTGGCCGACGCCAATCTGGCCGGCGCCAATCTGGCCGACGCCGATCTGGCCGGCGCCAATCTGGCCGACGCCAATCTGGCCGGCGCCTATCTGGCCGGCGCCGATCTGGCCGGCGCCAATCTGGCCGACGCCAATCTGGCCGGCGCCTATCTGGCCGGCGCCGATCTGGCCGGCGCCAATCTGGCCGACGCCAATCTGGCCGGCGCCTATCTGGCCGGCGCCGATCTGGCCGGCGCCAATTTAGCTTCTCCGCACATTATCGACGGAGGTCAGCGCCGGGACGGCTATCGCTTTGTCGGTTGGATTAACGGCGGCGCGCTGATGATCCGGGCCGGCTGCCGCAACATGACGGTGACGGAATACCGCGACCACAACAGCAAGCGCGAAAATGCTGCAAGGCGCGACGAAACCGCCAGCATTCTCGACCACATTGAGCGCGTGGCGCGCGTGCGTGGGCTGATCGGGGAGGCCGCGCTGTGACGCTCGTCATCCTCCAGTCCGAGCCCGACATCGAGCTGATCCACACCCTTGACGTGGAAGTCACCGACGGCGGCGACATCCTCATCACCGAAGAGATCGAGGATTGCGCCGGGTTCCAAACCTCCTCGATGCTGTGGCCAGCAGAGCGCATCGAAGCCATTGCCGTTGCGTTGCTCGCCGCCGCCCGCGAGGCCCGCCAGCAACACTTGCCGCTCGTGCTGCCCATCGGCCTACTGGCGCCGCAGCGGAGCGTCCAGTGATGGACTGACTCCTCCTCCTCCCGGCGGTTGTTTGCGCGCTGTCCACGTTCATCTGCGGCCACGAGACGCTTCTCGCCGCGCGCCGGGGCGAGTTCACGACTGTCGGGATCGCCCTGACGCTTGCCTGCGCTGTCTCAACCCTCATCGCGATTGGAGCGATGTTTCTATGAACATGATCTCCCACCTCGACGGCGAAGCCACGCGCTCGGCGCTGGCCTCGGTAATGGACACCAGCGGCACGCCGCAGGATCGCGCGCGCCGGCTGGCGCAGACGCTCGATGCCATGCTGGACGACGGTCGGTTCTCGCGCCTCGCCTCGCGTGAGCTGGTGGCGCTGCGGGCTGTCGTGTGGGCCGCGGCGGCGATTGCTGACGATCTGGAGGACGCGCAGCAGCGCCGCCAGCCGCAGCGGCCGGTGCGGTGGTGGAGGCGGTAGGCGCGTGATCCAACACCACCCGGAAATCGTGCAGGGTTCTGATGCGTGGCTAGCCGTCAGGGCCGGCCGCCTGACAGCCTCCGAAATCCGCCTCATCATGTCGCCCACCACGCTCAAGCCGGCGCGCAACGACACCAGCAGCGCGCACTTGTATGAGCTGCTGGCCCAGCGCATCACCGGGCACGTCGAACCGCGCTACGTCAGCGACGACATGCTCCGCGGCCAAACCGACGAGATCGAGGCCCGCGGGCTCTACAGCCGCCACTTCGCGCCGGTGACGGAACTCGGTTTCATCACGCGGGACTGCTGGGGCTTCACCATCGGCTATTCGCCGGACGGACTGGTGGGCGATGACGGCCTGATTGAGTGCAAGTCGCGCCGCCAGAAATACCAGACGGAGACGCTCATCACCGGCGCCGTCCCGTCCGAGCACGTCCTGCAATGCCAGACGGGCCTGCTCGTCAGCGGCCGGCAATGGCTGGATTACGTCAGCTACTGCGCCGGGATGCCGATGGCTGTCATCCGCGTGTGGCCTGACGAGACGGTGCAGGCCGCCATCGTAGAAGCCGCGTCGGTGTTTGAGGAGGCGTTGGCCGATCGGCTGGAAGCCTATCGCGCGGCGCTGTCGGCGGAAGGCGCGCGGCTGGTGGCGACGGAGCGGCGGATTGAACAGGAGATGATCGGCTTATGAGCGACATGACGGCGACGATTGCGCCAAAATCTGACCAGATGAATGCGGACGATCTGATCGCCGGGCCGCGCACCATCACCGTCACCCGCGTGACGGTAAATCCCGGCGCCGAGCAGCCGGTGGATGTGTTTTTTGAAGGCGACGGCGGCAAGCCGTTCAGGCCGGGGAAGTCTATGCGCCGTGTGCTCGTGGCGGTGTGGGGGCCTGACCCGTCTGCCTATGCCGGCCGATCCATGACGCTGTTCCGCGATCCCGAAGTGACATGGGGCGGTATGGCTGTCGGCGGCATTCGCATCAGCCATATGAGCCACATGGACGGGCCGATGGTGCTGGCGCTGACGGCGACGAAGAAGGCCCGCAAACCGTTCCGTGTGGAGCCGTTGACGGTGGCAAAGCCGCCCGACGACAAAGCCGCCAAAGCCGCCGCCGATCTGGTGGCCCGCGTCGACGCGGTGGCTGACGCTGCGTCCCTGTTCGCGCTGGTAGACGACGCGACGGTGCAGAAACAGCGCGCATGGCTCAAGGACAAGCGGCCGGAGCTGTCGAACGACGTAGAGGCTGCATTTCTGGCGGCTGACGCGCGGACGAAGGAAGCCGCGGCATGAGCCGCGAGGAAGCCGCCCGGCACGACGCCCCGACGCTGCCGGATGACGACGACGCCCCGCCCGCGCGGTGGTGGTGTCTGGGGCTGGTGTTCGCCGGCTGCGTGGGATGGCGGGCGGTGGTGGGGCTGGTGGCGATGGGGATTAAGGAGTGGGTGGGATGACGCGGGAACAGAAGATGCAGGCGGTGGTGGATGCTATCCGTGCGGCCGATGCTGCATTGGAAGGGGTTCGCGTCGTCCTTGCGGACATGAGCCCTTCGACTTTGGCGAGGCTTAAGACAGCGCGATTGTTGCTCAATCGAGCATTAGGCCACACGCAAACCCTCGCCGCCCTTGACGCCCTCCCCGCCGAGCCGCAGCCGCAGGGGGAGACGGTGACGCTGGCGGTGTGGGAATACGAGGATGGCGAAACGTATCTCTGCAAACCCGGCAGCGAAATGGACGACAGGGGCAGCCGGTGGACCCGCCTCGGCACCGTCAGGCTGCCGCTGGATCGGGAGCGCGGGGAATGACGCGGATGGAGAAACTGGAGGCGGTGGCAGCGGCGGCGCGGGAATGGCGCCACTCCGTGCTGAACATCGAGCTACGGACGGACGAGGAATGCGAAGCATACGAGCGGGTGGACGACGCCTTTATTGCCCTCGACGCCCTCACCGCCGCCGGCTACGCGGTGGTGCAGGGGTGGCAGCCGATTGAGACGGCGCCGAGGGATCGACTGGTAGAGGTCTATGCCCCTTCGCCCGACCCTAAACGGTGGACGCCCGAAGTCCACAATCTGCCTCCCGTGGTCTGCCTAGCACGATGGCACCCTGACGCCGGGTTCTGCGTCTGTGAAATCCGAGAGGTGACGCACTGGCGCGAGCATGTTCCGCCCGCCGGGGAGGCCACGCCATGAGCAACGATGACGTGGTGGAGGCAATGGCGCGGGGGATGATGGACGCGGGGTGCCCTGTTGGCATTGCGCACGATCTCGCCCGCGCCGCCATCCGCGCCGTGACCGAGGCCGGGGGCCTGGTGGTGGGGAAGATGCCGGGGGAGATGCAACCGCCTAGCCGGCCCATGACAACGCCGGAATGGGAGGAAGCGATGCGTCACGTCGAAGGCCACAACGCCGCCCTCGCCGCAGTCCGGGCGGCTGCCGTGGAGGTGGAGTGATGACCGCCCCTCGCTGGCTCGACATGCACGCGGCGGCTGAATACATCGGCCTGGCGCCCGACACGTTTCGCCGTCGCGTGAAGGCCGGGACGCTGCCGAAACCGTCCGCCGCCCTAGGCCCGCGTCTGCTGCGCTGGGACCGCGCCGCGCTTGACGCCGCCATGACCCCCGCCGCACCGTCACGCCGACCGCTGACAGGAGCCATCAATGCCCTCACGCTACAAGGCACGAAGGCCACGCAAGCCCCGCTTCGGCGCTGAGACAGTCGGGGCGTTGATCCTGGCATACAAGGCCAGCCCGGAGTGGGACCGCCTCGCGCCCGCCACGCAGGCCAACTACACGGTGTATCTCAAGGTGCTTGAAGCCGACCCCACCACGCCCGTAGCCGATATCACCCGCCGGGACGTGTTGGCCGTGCGCGATGCCGTGGCGCAGGCGAGGGGTAACGGGGCCGCAACGGGCTTCATTCGCGCTGCCTCGGCCTTGTTCTCGTGGGCGGTGGATCGGGAATGGATCGACGCAACCCCAGTGGTTCGCATCAAGGCCCTGCCGCGTGGCGCGTTTCCGGCATGGCGCGAGGAACACGTTACCGCCGCGCTCGCGAAGCTGCGCGAACCCCTGCGCCGCGCCGTGGTGCTGGCAGCCCATACAGGCCAGCGCCGGGGCGATCTGTGCGCGCTGCGGTGGGATGCCTACGACGGCCATAAGTTGCGCTTCACCCAGCAGAAAACCGGGCAGCCGATGGTGTTGACCGTCTCGCCGGGCCTGCGCGCGGAACTTGACGCATGGCGCCGGGAAGCCACCACCCTGACCATTTTAGACAACGGGCGCGGGCAGCCGTGGAAGGCCAGCCGGTTGACGGAGCAGTTACGCCGCGCGCTGGCCAAGATCGGGATGGCTGGCATGGGCATCCATGGGGTTCGGAAATACGTCGCCGCCGACCTGGCAGCCCATGGCGCCACCACGCATGAGATTGCCGCCGTGACCGGGCATCGAACGCTTGGCATGGTGCAGCACTACACCGAAAGCGTTGACCGCGAGCGGCTGGGCGAACAGGCCGTGAATCGTAAAACGCAACGGTCGAAATTTACCCCGTAAGGTGTTGATTCACATGCGCGCAATATACGTCATGAGGTTATTGCACACCTAAAGAATCAACGCCTTGCAGGGTAGGCGCCGCTTAGTAACGGGCTAGACACTGTAAGGAGACGACACCGAATGACTACGAATGAAGGCCGCTGCGAGCCGCCGCCGGAGTGGCGGGATCGGGATGGGTGGCATTGGGTGCAAGCCCCTGTAGGCGATCCGCACCTTGCTCGATGGCACGCTGCCAAACGCCCTGACGTAGAGCCGCTATGGACAAGCACGCATCACGTCTATTCCGGCACGCCGCGTTATGCCGTGCGGGAATGGGGCTGGCGCTACCTCGCCCCCGTCACCGACCACGCCACCGTCGCCGCGCTGGTGGAGGCGTTGGAGGGGTTGGTAATGGCGTGCGAGTTGCCGGGCGACCACTGCGAAGTGGAGCAGGCGTTGCCAGCCGCACAGCAGGCCCTCGCGGCATACCGGGAGGCCGGGCGATGAGCGACCATATTCCCGACACCGGGGAAATGGTGCCGGATGCGTGGATGGAAGCCGCAGATCGCGTGCTTGTGCCAGGGAAGCCCATGACCACGAGCGATCTTCGCAAGGCCCTCGCCGCCGTCGCCCCGAGGATCGCCGCAGCCGAGCGGGAGCGATGTGCGCGGGAAGTCGATTGCGGTTGCCTCAACCGCGATGCCGTCCTGTCCGCAGAGACGAAAGCCGACCGCTGGCGCGCCTGCCCACGCGACCCGTGCGGTGCCGTCAAGGCCGCCGCCATCCGCGCGCTAGGCGACGAAGCATGACCCGGGAAGAAGCTCGGCACCATCACAACAGGCCGTTGAGCTAAGGATACCGCCGCCGATCCAGCTCAAAATGCGGCCCGTCGCGAAATTTCGGCCAGTCGCCACCCCAGACGATGGCCACCTCTTCCTCCACCGCCGCGCGCTTCACCGCCAGCGCCAGGCGGTCATAGAGCGGCCAGTCCCACCGCACGACGCCATCCACCAGCGCCGCCACGTCCACCGCATGACCCGTCAGGTGGCGGCTGTGCATCGTCTGCGAAGCCCCGGCCGCGACAAGCTGGCGCTGCCGGGCCTCGGTGCGCCGGCCCTCGGTGACGATGAAATCCGCCGACGCTCGCGCGCGGGAGATCACGCGCACGAGATCGGGATGCACGCCGGCCAGGCGCTGCATGTCACGGGCTGTCAGCATTGCGCCGCCCCCACAGATACCACCCAGCCGTCGCCGCCGAAGTCGCCGCACCGGCCACCAGATCCCAGCCCGGCCCATCCACCACGCCGCGCGCGATCAGCACGCCGCCGATGAGCTGCAGCGCGTGCCGCACCAGCCCGATTGCTACATCCTGCATGTGTCTCTCCTGTCAGTGGCGTTTGCCGTCGCCAAACCAATTGAATGCGAACCCCGCAGCGAGCACCGCCAAAAAGCCGATTGTCAGTGTGCGAACGATTGTTTCCAGCGCAATGCGGCGGGCGCTGCGCCATGCGGATAGGACGTCGCGCACCTCACGCAAATCCTGCACGGCTTTTTCGTCTTCCAATCCGAGCCGGGCCAAAGTGCGCTTGGCCCCCTGTTCGCCTGCATCCTCCAGGAGTTTTCGCAGCTGCTCCGGCGATAGGCAGATCGCTTCCGGTTCCGCGCTCATGCCAGCACCGCCGACGGCAGCACGCTGAACCCGATCTCAACGGCGCTGGCCGTGGGCGTGGCGCAGGTGGCGCGCACCGCCCAGTCGCCGGACGTGGGCAGCGGTAGATCTGTGTAGAATACGCCGGTGCCGTCCGCGACGATCGAGCCGGCCGCGATGCTTGTCGGTGTGGTGGCGCCAGGCGCGCGGTAGGACATGGCCACGCCGGTTACGGCCGTTGGCTGGCCGTCCTCGCCGGCAAAGGTGACGCGCACGCGCACCGTCTCGCCGGGCCAGAAATAGGTGGTGCTCATACGGGCCTGCCCTCCAACGCTACGGCGGCCGAGATCGGCCGAGAAAGAGCCGCCGCCGCCGACAGAGGCCGCGACACCGTGGCGGACGTGACAACCACGCCACTGCGGCGCGTCGCCGTGCAGACGATGGCACCCGCGCCGGCCAGCACCGCCGACACGCTGGCCCGCCGGCCTGCGCCTGCTGTGAGCGCGCCAGAGGCCGCCAGAGACGCGGCGGCGCCGGCGGCGCGCGCCACGGCGGCGGATAGCGTCCCGGCGGCGGCGAGTGTCGCACCGACCTCGTAGATTTTGCCGGCGGCGGCCGTCAGCGTGCCGGCGGCGGCGAGCGTCGTGGCGCCGGCTGCGTCGGTGGTGGCGGCAGCGGCAAAGGCGCCAGACGTGGCCAGAGCAGCCGCGCCAGCCGTGTCTGCCGTGGCTGCGGCGCTGAGCGTCCCGGTGGCCGACAGCGCGGCCGACGCCAGGAATGTGCGCTCCGCCGAGGCCGAGAGCGTCCCGGTGGCGGTGAGTGCGGCGTCTGCGGCCTTGGCACGGTTGGCGGAGGCGGCAAGCGTGCCGGAGCCGGTCAGCGTGGCCGATGTCGCCGCGTCCAGGCCCGCCGCGCCGGTGAGCGCGCCGGACGCTGCCAGGACGGCCACAACCGCCCGCGAGCGATCCGCCGCGGCGTCCAGTGCGCCAGAGGCCGCCAGCGCGGCGCCGGCCGTAAAAGTGCGATCCGCTGCGCCTGCCAGCGTGCCGGTTGCGCTGAGCGTGGCTGATCCGCCAGCGGTGAGGCCGGCCGAGGCCGAGGTCGTGCCGGATGCGTCCAGCCCAGCCGCGCCGGTGCGCGCCGCCGCCGCAGACGCGGCCAGCGTGCCGGATGCGGTGAGGATGGCGCCGACGTCGCCCGCGATGGCCGTCGCCGTGAGGCTTCCCGATGCGCTCAGCGCCGACGCGCCAGCACGGGAAGCGGTAGCCGCGCCTGCAAGCGACCCGGATGCGTCCAGATGCGCCGCAGCCGCCCGCGACCGATCCGCAGCACCCGCCAGCGCGCCAGCCGAGGCCAGCGCGGCAGATGCGTTCTGGCTTACGGCGGCAGATGCGGCGAGCGTGCCTGCGCCCTCCAGCGCCGCCGCAGTGGCCCGGCCGCGCTCACCAGCCGCCGCCAGCGTGGCCGAGCTGCTGAGCGTGCCCGTGGCGGCTGCGGCGGCCTGCGCGGAGGCAGTGAGCGTGCCGGCGGCGGCAAGCGCGGAGGTGGCGGCGCGGCTGCGATCGGCGGCGGCGGCCTGCGTGCCGGCGGCGGTGAGGGCGGCCGAGTTGTCGCGGGTTGCCGTCGCGGCGGCTGTCTGCGTCCCACTGGCATCCAGCACCGCCGCGCCAGGCCGCAAGATCCCGACAGAAGCGGCAAGCGAGCCGGAAGCGTCAAGCGTGGCGGTGGTTGCCCGGCCGGCACCCACCGCGCCGGCCAGCGCACCCGCGCCGGACAGCGCCGCCGAGGCGTCTATGGCCGGCTGGTATTGTTCCGTGATGCGGAGGTCGCCCGCCGTCTCCGTGACGCGGTAGTCGCCGGCCTCTGTTATGCGGACGCCATCAAACGCCACGGCCGGGCCTCCTGACTAAAGCGTCGCCGCGAGGCGGAACAGCTCGTCAACGTCCGCGTCTGTCGCGCCGATGCTGGCGGCGGCGGCGAAGATCAGCGCGTTGCCGCGGTCGATCTGCACGGCGTATTCCCAGGCCATGCGGGTTTCGAGATCGGCCGCCTCCACAAAAGCTTGCACCTCATCGAGCAGCCCTTGCTGGAGCAGCGCGCGCCTGATCTGAAGCGGCGTCACCGTCGTAGCCCGGCGCCAGTCGTCCAGCGCCGCGGCAATCTCCTCCGGCGTGCGATCCCGGCCCGTCTGCGTCTCCACTACCTCGGTGGCGAATACCTTCACCGTGGAGCCGGTCAGCACTTCGGCCTGGATTTCCACCAGGCGCCACGGCAACCAGCCGAGCGCGCGGAGTTCTGCCGCGCCCAGCCGATCCAGGCCGCTCACGTTGCGCCAGTTGATCGGCAGCGCCATCGGTCCCTCGACCACGGCGCCGTTCTCGACGTAAGCATACCGGCTCATGCCGCCTCCTTGAGCGTCACGCGCTCACGCAGCGCCTCGCCCACGGCAGCGAGCGGCGCAGTCCAATCGCCATAGGTGGTTTGCCGGAACAGCCGCACGGAGCGATACCAGACGGATCGCTCACCAGGGACAGCCCACACGTAATAGGGCAGCACCGGCACGATCACCCACGTCTCCACGCCCAGCGCCGCCGCGAGGTGCGCCACGCTGGTGCAGGACGTGATGACGAGATCGAGGCCCGCGATCACGCTGGCCGTGTCGTCCCAGGTCGCGAGCTGGCCGCGCAGGTCCGCAAACGGCAGGCCGTCCACGAGGTTGTCGTCGCGCTGGAGGCTGTAGAGCGTGACGCCCGGCAGCGCGTGGAGATCGAACAGCGGCGCTGGGTCGAACAGTCGATGCTGTTGATGCTCGAACTCAGGCGATCCGGCCCAGCGCAACCCAACGCGCAGCGTGCCGGGCTTGGCGTAGATCGCGCGCGGTTCGGCGGTGATGTAGGCTTCGCCTGGCAACGTGTCTTGATCGTATCCCAGGATGTGCGCCGCGCTCATCGCCGGCACCCAGTAGTCGTAGTGCAGGCCGCTCACTACCTCACTGTCCGCGCAGATGTAGCCGTGCCGGGCGAATAGCGGCTTGAGCGTCGGCGCGCAGGAAACCAGCACGCGTGCGCCGCGTTCCGCGAAGTCGCGCACAAACCGGAAATTCAGAATTTGATCGCCATATCCCCCTTCGCAGCGGAACAGCAGCGTGCGGCCTTCCAGCGGTTCGTCGCGCCAGATCGGGCCGGGAATGCGCGGCAGGCCGAAGCAGTTGAGGTAGCGGCCTGCATCCATCATGCGCAGGCCAGAAGCCAACCTGCCGTGGCGCATTTCGTGCCAGCCAAGATTGAAGACAACGCGCGCATCATCTTGTGGTTGCGCGC
>Ga0315906_10008001_pt1 | contig 12731 bp, 11 predicted proteins | sample LakEriMetagenome_4_FD_203526 | JGI IMG/M metagenome (GOLD analysis project Ga0315906, IMG submission 203526) | Freshwater fungal communities from buoy surface, Lake Erie, Ohio, United States - Buoy 2 MA122 | ecosystem: Environmental > Aquatic > Freshwater > Lake > Lake biofilm | place: USA...
GTAATAATGGTCAATCTACTTGGTCCCGACGGAGCGGTGATGGAAACCCGCAAAGTGTTGGTGGAGTAGAGCGAATTAACCAGGTAATGACTGCCGACTTTCACTGAATTGTGTTTAGCTTGCCGCAACAGCTTGCTTGCACTGAGCTTGCCGCAACAGCTTGCTTGCACTGAGCTTGCCGAAACAGCTTGCTTGCACTGAGCTTGCCGAAACAGCTTGCTTGCACTGAGCTTGCCGAAACAGCTTGCTTGCACTGAGCTTGCCGAAGTGCTGCCAGCCGCTACCTACTGCCCAAACCCAATCCTTCTTCGGTTCTCCTGTAACGCTTCCGCCGCTTTTTGGTCAATCAGGAAGTCCAAGGCCTGTTCGATGGATTCGAAACGGTGATGGTATTGCGTCTCTAATTGTGATATACGGTCGAGAACTTTCTCATGATCTAGCACCATTTTTTCGAAGTAGTATAAAAGCTCTCATAATAGATATATTCATTTTGATAGCCGCTGAAGACCTGAGTACGCTAGATAGCATCGCGACACCAAGTTCGGTAAATGCTCAAATGCCGTATGGATTATGCTTGAAGGTAGATGGTAACTGGTCACAACTTGTGACCAGTTCATTCAATTCATCAGAATCAAGTACAAAAACAAAGTCATCTGGAAATCTTTCCTCATTGCGTTTTACGGCTTGCCGAAGTCCCTTCGTCTTGATGCCATAAAGTTCCGCCAAATCAAAATCAAGCATCACTTTCCTGCTTCGGATTTCATGAATTTTCTTTGCGATCAATATGGAATCTTCTTTGTTCATGCTGTAAAACTCCGAAGAGAACAACAGTATCGCATCCAATTCAAGCGGTTTTTTTTTTATAATTAAAGACGACTCCCGACAACCGAAGTACAAGCTTCGCTTGACTTCAATGACCTGCCGACCGCCGACTGAGTACCGCCGACCGCCGACTCGAAGACTGCTGACTACCGACTTGCGCTGAGCTTGCCGAAGCGCTGCCGACTGATAACTGCCGACTACTGACTGATAACCGCTGACTGCCAACCGCCGACTGCTGACCGCTGACTAATGACCGCCGACTGCCGACTCAGGACTGACGACTGCCGACTACTCATACCTCAGCGCATCAATTGGATCGAGTTTCGCTGCTTTGGAAGCAGGGTAGTAACCCGATACAATGCCAACGCCAAAACACAACAGGATACCTGAAAAGATCCATTGCCACGGAATAATAAAACCGGTGTCAAGGATGAAGGTCATCGTGTTGCCAATCAGAATGCCGAGTACTATACCAAGTACACCGCCAATCTGACAAATTAAAATCGCTTCAATTAAAAACTGACGGCGTATCACTTGCGGAGTGGCGCCCAGTGCTTTTCGGATGCCGATTTCGCGCGTCCGCTCCGTTACACTCACCAGCATGATGTTCATCAGACCAATTGCAGCACCCAACAAGGTAATGAAACCTATCAGTGTAGCGGCTATCGTCACCGTGCCGATCTGACCGATCAGCATGTTCGCGATACTGTCGCTCTTTGTGATTTCAAAGGTATTCTCTTCCCCAATTCGGAGTCCGCGAACAACTCGGAAAAGACCGGTAGCTTCCCCAATAGCCGCCTCCATACTTTTGACATCATTCACACTCACGTTAATCGAGAAAGACATGTTTTCCTTGCCGAAGTGCTGCTTCACATTCATCAGAGGAAGTATGCAAACCTTGTCGCCACCAAATCCCATCGCAGCGCCTTTCTCTTTCAATACGCCAATCACTCGGTATTTGATACTGCCAACAGAAATCGTTTGATCAATAGGGTCGGAGGAGGGAAAAATTTTCTCTACCACATCCGTTCCAAGAATAGCTACATTGGCGCCGTACTGAACTTCCTGTGGTGAAAAATTCCTTCCGGAAGAAAGATTGTAGCCGGCTGTTTGCAGATAATATTCATTCCCGCCCATCACCTGTACATTCGGGTTGGTCTTCAGATTTTCGTGGCGAAGTGTCGCATTGAATGTCGCCATCGCCGAAACAGAAACTGTGGCCGGAAACGTGTACTGATTCATAAAGCGCATGGCCTGGTGGTAGTCAATCGGCTTGAATCGCTTGGCTTTCCTGCCGCTTCGGCCGATACGAATATTCATACCACGATTCTGGATCGTGAACGAATTGGCGCCCATGCTTTGGAAGTTGGAATTGATCGAGCTCTTTACGGCGTCAATGGCCGTAAGAATTCCTACCAGTGCCATGATGCCGATAGCAATGATCAATGCTGTCAAGGAAGTCCGTAACCGTTGACTCTTGATGCTTTGACGCGCTACTTTTATATTTTCGGATAAATCCACGTTATTTAGTCCCAAAGGTAGTTATTCCGGCCGCATCACCGGAAAAATGCGCAATTGGGCGCCAATCTCCCATTTGCTTTTTGGCACGATTTTTCGTATATTGTGGTAAATAAACTACTCTCATGAAGAAATTACTCGCCCTCCTCGCTGTAGCCAGCTTCGTTTCTCTTACCGTTTTGGCCGAAGAGCCTGCAAAAACATGTGATAAGAAAGAAGGAAAATCGTGCTGCAAAAAAGAAGCTTCCGCTAAAAGCGAAAAAGCTTCGTGCTGCTCTAAGGATGCAAAAAACACCAAATCCTGCTCAAAGGATGAGAAATCCAGCTGCAGTAAAGATAAAGCTGAAGCGTCAAAGCCAGCCGGTTGCAGTCATGGTGACGGACATGGTCACGCAGAAGTGAAATCCGATAAATAAGCTATTTTCGGTCGCTCCGAAAAACATTGGCGATTTCCGTTTCGACGGGAATCGCTTTTTTTATGCGCCAAACTTTGCCAGCATGAATAACCGTATAGGGGCCACGCGCAGTAGAAAAAGCTGGAATTTTTTCGCGCTGCGATCTCCCTTATAAGATCCCAAGCAACTCGTCCAGTTGCCGGATTTCATGATCAGGTCGGGCATCGTGCGGCAGCTGGTGAGGATTGAAGTAAATCGCGCGCCACCCGGCTTGTTGTGCTCCAAGTACGTCCACTTCCAGTCCGTCACCAATCATCACACATTCTGATTCCGTCGCACCGGCTTTTTCCATCGAATGACGAAAGATTCGGATGTCCGGTTTTTTGTAGCCCGTATGCTCACTGATGATTACTTCGCTGAAATACCGGTTCAGGTCGGAGGTCTCCATCTTTACCGTCTGTGCTTCTGCAAATCCATTGGTGATGATGTGCAACGTATACTTTGACTGCAGGTAAGACAAGGTTTCGTGAGCATGAGGAAACAAATGGCTTCTTCGCGGTCCTAATAGCACATAATCATCAGCCATTCCCGTTGGAGCAGTGTCAGGATCCAGTCCCATATCCCAGAACGTCAGCGCAAATCGTTTGTTCCGCAAGGTCTCTTTATCCACGGTACCCATACGATACTCTTCCCACAGCAATTCATTGCGGTGCTTATACGCCGCAACGAAGGCGTCGAACGACGGCACACCTAGGGTCGCTAATGCGTACTTAGTATAGAGCTCCGACAACGTTGCCATTGAACTCTTTTCAAAATCCCAGATGGTGTTGTCCAGATCAAAGAAGATGTGCCGAATGCCATTCATTTCAAAAGTTCCTCTACGTGTTGAGTATGCGTGAATTGGAAAATAGTGGTTAGCAATACCGACCAGCACGCAATTGAAATGAACATATATAATAGGATGCGTCTCTTATTGCGCTCCAACCGCGTGATAAAAAAGGTGCCGATGGGGATTGATAAAAAAACGGGTGTCAGTGCGGCAAGACCAATCAGTCCATAGCGCGTCCAGATGCGGACAATACGACGTGTTCGTGGAGTAAATACTTTTCGCTTGGGCGGCTCACTGCTGTCAATATATTCGTAATGAATTTCCAGCGGATCGTCCACGTCAGCAACAGGCGGGGCAAACGGTTCGCGGTACGCGGATTGTTTTCTGAAAAAATAAGCACGAAGTTTGTCCCAGAGGAACATGAGCCATTCGCTGAAGTACATGAAGATCACTACGCCCAACATGCCACCGAGGATAGCGTAAAGATTCGTCTCCAGCCAGGTAAAATCATAGCGTTCGTTCATGTAGACGAACGGAATGCCGAACGCGAACTTTACACTGCTGATCAGTATCAAGGTAATAATCTGGAGAAATTCTTCCACGGAAATTCGGAGCTGTAGGATACTGAAGAAACAGAATTCGGAAACTAAAGTTTCTCCCCAAAGGCGAGATCTCCGGCATCACCAAGTCCGGGCACTATGTAAGATTGTGCCGTGAGCTCATCATCCACAGCCGCTGCCCAAATGGTTACATTCTCGGACAAATGACTTTTAACGTGTGCTATTCCTTGAGCGCTGGCAATGGCACAAACAATGTGGGTATGACGCGGAACGCCACGGTCGAGCATCGCTTTATACGTCATGACCATGGAAGATCCGGTTGCGAGCATTGGGTCGCAAAGAATCAGTGTGCGATTCTCCAGAGAAGGGCAGGATACATATTCAAGTGCAATATCAAAACTGCCGTCTTTATGATGTTTGCGGTAGGCACTGATGAATGCATTGTCGGCGTGATCAAAATAATTCAGGAATCCCTGATGCATTGGTAGGCCGGCGCGCAGGATGGTGGCAATCACTGGCTGTTCTTTAGCGAGGTTCATCACAGCAGCGCCCAGTGGTGTGGTAATTTCGACTTCCTCATAAATCAACAACTTGCTGATCTCATACGCGATGATTTCACCGATACGTTCCAGGTTTCTGCGGAAGCGCATACGGTCTTGCTGAACCTCCACGTTGCGGAGTTCAGCGACAAACTGATTCATGAGTGAGTTCGAGAGACCCAGATTGTGTACCATCGTCAGGATTTAAATAGGTTGAGTGGAAAAGGTAGTCGGTTGATCCGCAGTTGTAAATATACAATTTCCTCCGATCCGAAACTCTTGTAAAACCGGTAGAGATTCGGGTCCGAAGAGCCTTCGAAATCCAGTTGGGTTGCTTCTCCGGCATGTTTTTCAATAAATCGGTCGATCACTGCAGGCATAGCACCTGTTTGCCGCCCATCAGGGTGGGTGGCGGAGAACAGAAAAATCCAGCCGTGTGGTGAACGTAGAAAGAGGGCGCCCGCCAGAAGTACGCCTTCCGATGTACGTATACCGTGAACTTCCAGTAAACCGCGTGCAGCAGCGGTGCTGCAAAGTTGCCGCAACAGTTGGTACTCCTTTTCCTGTAACGTGTCGACAGTTCGTCCACGATATTGCCGAAACAATCCGATGATCTCATCAACTTCTGCGTGCGGTACATTCGTTATTCCGGCATCAACTGCTTTTCTGATGTTTCGCCGAGTGTTTTCGGAATATCCTTTTTGTAATTCTTCGTGCGATCGTTGCAGGTCAAGCAAGAGGTTCGGACGAGTAGTAACCTTTGCGTGGTTGGTTTGATTATAACTGTTCAGCTGGATATCGGCCAATTGGAAATCAGCCGGTAGTGCAGAGAGAAACCGGTCTGCATCGGCGCTTCCGAAGACGCCCAGCTGCTGGGTGAAAGGTGGCTGGTAAATATAATTCACACCCCACTTGCGGCGATGTGGTAGCGGCATCACCGCCGTGTAATCATCTTCAATTAGCGCGTCCCAATCCGGCGATACGATATCCAGATACCAGGCTTCACCGTACACCATGGCGTTTTTTGCACCGGTAACACAGTTGTCCCATTTTTTAATGTCAATGGCGTGGTGGCGGAGGAAGTTGATCACGGCAGAGAATCAGGCAGTAGCCGCTTTTACGATGTCTTCATACGTGGATTTCCAGCCTTCCCAGGGATGCATGTCGGATAACGATTCATTGTGCCAAAGACTCATGAACGTTCCGCCAACTGCTTTAGTAGCACGAATCAGCGGAGCGACACGGCCAATGACTTCGTCCGGTTTGAGTAGCATGTAATTGCGGAGGGTAGCATCCATAACAGCGAATGGATGAATGCGTAGCGAGGTTTCTTGCTCAGCGCCCAGATCATAAAAGTTGAACGAGGTGCAGATGCCCGCACGAAAACCAATCTCTTGTGCGTATCCCATGGTGTAGTCGTCGGTGATGTCACAGGCAAGCAACTGACGATAGGTTTCCGGAAATTTAAGTTTTAGGAAGTGTTGCCGGCTGTGGGTCACGTCACGTCGAACGACTTTGCTCAGTCGACGTTGTTCGAGTGCGATGCGGTGCGGCTCTTCATTCGACTGATACGATGGATGAATGCCGCACTGGTTGTAGTCGGCAATGGATTTGATCAGTGATTGGAATTTCCTGCGGCTGGCTGATACGTTTTTATCGTATTGTCCATAATCGCCGAGCAGAAAAAAATAAATACAGGACAGATTGTATTTCTCCCGTATCGTTTCTAATTCCGAATACGTATCATACGGATCTTTTTTTTGTCCGAAAACTACTGCGAGTCGTTCCGTCAATCCATTCAGGTTCAGCTGAAGCAGTGAGCGCAACATCGCACCCACGGATCGGAAGATTCCTTTTTCACGATACGCCCAGGCGTTATCAATATCAATCGTCGAAACGTAGCGGTATGTTGAATGTCGCACGGCTAGTGCAGGATACTGTTGTTTCAGCAGTTCGCCGATACGTTGAGCCCAGCGGTTGACCACCGGCTCCTGAAGGAATCCCTTACGGTAGGCCAGACTTTGGCGGGCATCGAATCGGTCATATTGATCGCGCGTATGCGGGAGGTATTCTTCGTAACGAGTGACCAGGTAAAATGCCGCAGCGAACGGATCGAAGGGCATGAGATATCTTGGATGGGTCGCAAAAAATGCTTTGGAGCCCTCCCAATCAAAAACAGAAATCTCCTGCGGCTTGATGCCGCGTTCAAAGAGTAGGGATGTGGCGTAGAAAAAAGGTTCGGTGTCTACCGGTTTTTCAGCGTAGGAAAATTTAGCCCCCTGGTGCAATAAAAACTCCTGCTCGTCTTTGGTGATCCGGTACGACAGTCCTAAAAGTTCCTTAAGCAGTAAGTCCATTATATAGACCAGTCTGTAGGAGTTTTTAGGAGAATAAACGAGTACCATAGCCACGGATTGCAAACGTTGGCAAGATACATTTATTGGCTAAAATGAGAAAATGGATCGCCAGTGGAGAGCGTACTTTCCGCAGTGAAATGACCGATTTCACAAAGATTACACGCCCTTATCGGCTGATCAGGTTGCCGGCTGCCCAGTTGATATAGGCAATACTTTTGGCATATTTCGTACGCAGTTCGGCAAGCTTGATTTCACTGTTGATCACTGCGTTTTCGCGGTTGTTCACCAAAAAGAGAAAGCTTTCCCCTTCGCCGAATTTTATCAGCTCTCCTTCCAGCATCTTGTCGGCATTCACCTGCAGGGATTCCTGCACCCTGATCTGTTGTGAAAGCGTACTCATTTCGTTGTAGGCCGTGCGAACCTGATTGAGGATGTCGCGTGACACTTGTTGTTGTTGAAAACGCGTCTGCTCCAGCTTAATCTTAGTGGCGCCCAACTTACCGCGCTCCGCACGCAGGAAAATTGGCATGCTGAAATTAAGTCCGAATTTGTAATTGTCACTGAGTATCGGCGAGTAGGCGTCAGGGTCAGTAAAAAGTTCAGTTCCCGGTGAAAGGAAATTATATTCCAGATTTAGCTTCGGACGCAGTTTTTCCGCTGCTAGTTTCCGTTCAATCTCCAGCTGATCGATGCGTACCTGTAAGGTGATGATTTCCGGGTGTTGTGCTTTCGCGGAATCCAGTAGTTGCTCCAGTGGCAATATGTTAGAACCAGACATCCCTTCGTTACCGGTTTGGGGAACAACGGCACTGCCCGGTTCAACCGGTTGGCCTTCATCACTCCACAGGTGATTGGCAAAGACCAGACGGGCATTATTGAATTCCATCGTAGACTGATTCAACGTGTTCTCCCGGTTCTGTACTTCAATCAGTGCTTCGAGCGAATCGATTGCGGCTTGCTCTCCTAAAAGTACTCGGTTACGAATCGCGTCAAACCGCTGTGCTGCCAGGCCAAGGCTTTCCCGGTGCAACAACATGCGCTGATACGTAAATGACCAGTCCCAATAATCCTTGTTGACTTGTAATAATAATTTATTGATTGCTTTTACTTTATCGGCCGTAGCCTGCGTGGTCAGTAGCTGTGCCTGTCGAAGAGTGGCGCGACGATTGTCGATCAGTAGTCCTTGACCTATCGGCACAGAAAACCCGACATACGATAATCCACCGGCGGGTGTAGTGGCTTCTGGATCCAGGTATTTACCATCCGTCTGATCGTAGGCCACTCTGAAATCCACGCCGTACCACGTGGGAAAAGTGAGAGAGTTTTGCCAGATGTTCCAGTATTCTTCGTTGTTGAATGATTTGTTATTGACATCTGACTTTAACAAAGGGTCAAACGCACCTCGGGCTGTGCGGATTTCTGCCTTCGCGTAATCCGGTAACAGTTGTGCTTGTCGGGCAATCGGGTGGTTGGAAAGTACAATTCCGTATACGTCTTCTAGGCGAAGTATTGAAAGCGAATCGGCACTCGCCGGGAGGATCGATCCAATACACAGCCAGATGAGTAAAAATGCGTTCTTCATTCGGTCGGTGATTTCTTGGACGTGGCTGATTTATCTTTCGATTCACCGTCCTGACTGTTGTCGGTTCCCATATAATCCGGCGGGAAACCATTGAACTGGCGCCACAATTCAAACCAGATGGGAACGTCTTTCAGCATTACCCATCCGAAGGTGCCGGAACCTACACGAAGTTGTTTTGGCCAGGGCTCGTCGTCCGGATCAGGAACGACCAGGATTCGGTAAAGCCCTTTTGTGTCAAAGTTGTCGATGACAGCTACCGTACCACCGAACGTGCCGAAGCTGTAGTTGGGCCAGCCGGAGAAAACCAGTGCCGGCCATCCGTCGAATTGTAATCGAACTTTTCTTCCTTTTGCCAGGAGTGGTATATCCATCGGTCGGACATAAAGTTCAACGGCGAGCTGCGGTGAAGAAGGCATGATGCTGCAGATGACATCGCCTTCGTTAATGTTTTCGCCGATACCGGTGATTTTCGCCTGAACAACATATCCGTCCTGAGGCGCGGTGACATAATAATAACCGCTACGAATCACAGTACTGGAGAATTCTATATTCATTTTCGCGATCTCTGCCTGTGTTTCGTACAGGTAGGACAAGGAGGAGTTCAGTTCCGACTCGGCTTTGCTGATCTTGTTGGTGTATTCAGCCTCCAGGGAGCCCAGCTCGATGTTCGCATTCAGAATTTCGTTCTTGGACGTCAGCAATTTGTTCTCAGAGGTTTGCAACTTTGCTTTGGACTCTTGCAGTTTGAGGTTACGGCGTTCCTGATCCGTAAGTGCAATCAGTCCTTTTCGGAAAAGGGAATCAGCCCGGCGCGATTGCAATACAGAGATGTCGAGATCGGATTTCACGGCGATTACATCAGCACTGTCGCTCAGAATCTTCAATTCGAATTGCTTCACTTTGTTGCGTGCTTTCTCGAGCGATAACCGTTTTTCTTTCTGCAAGGCATCGATCTGTTTGGCCAAAGAAGCGATTTTTCCTGAGGTGGATGATTGAGAACCTTCTTTAGCGCGGATCTGATCACTCAACCGTTCCAGCAACTTGGGATCCATGAACTTCTCCTTGATTTCAGAAATACGAATAATCGTATCTCCCCGATGGACAAATTGCCCTTCCCGGACGTACCAGTGTTCTACGCGACCGGGAATAATGGATTGTATAGACTGCGGACGGTCTTGAGGAAGGTAAGTGGTCAACGATCCGTTGGAACGAATGTTCTGCGTCCAGGGCATGAATAATACCAGGAATAGGATCAGGAAAAAGGCCGTGAACAGTCGCGAAGATTTAATCGCATGACTAGGATCTCGAAATAATCCAGCCGCTTTAAAGTGATGAAGTTTTGGAGCCTCATCACCGGTGCTCCTGGTGGTGTGCGTTTTTTTCATCGGCTCTTTTGTTGAATAAGTTCTATCAAGGTCGTGTTGGTGGTGTTCAGCTCGCTGAACTTTCCGTCAGCGACAAGGTTACCGCTGTCGAGTACCAGTAATCGGTGGCACATCGCCATGACCATAGGCTCGTTTGAAATGACGATAACGGTACATGGGAAGGAAGGATCCGTTAGGAATTCGAGAATACGTTTCTTCTCCATGAATTCGACACCGAGTAAGAAGTCGTCCACGATCAATAGCGACGGACGCTCTACCAGATTCCTTGCGATAATCAGTTTATGCATCACGCTTTCTGGAACGCGTACTCCGCCACCGATAAGGCGTGTTTGGAACCCTTCCTTTAGGGAGTTGATGTAATCCAAAACGCCGGCGGCGGAAGTGGCCCAGATGACATCCTTGAATTCAATATTCCGTCTTCCAATAGTTATGTTTTCCAAAACTGTACCATCAAATAGCGTGTCTTGCGAAACGTAATTCCCAATATGGTTCATCAGCAACGGCCGGTTTAGCTCACGTAGCGGAAAGCCATTATAACTGATGGTGCCTGTGTACGAATCGAAGATTCCCAATAACAGGTTGGTGAGCGTAGATTTTCCGGATCCGTTTGGACCACTTATGCAAACCCGCTCACGGGGAGAAATGTTGAAGGATATGCCGTTGAGCACTTTGCGATTATCCTCCGGAAACCGGTAGGTGAGCTCGGAAACCTTGACGGAAAGCCCTTCGCCGGGCACTACCGTCAATTCCGCCGATTTATCGGCGTCGGTCGGCAGGCCGGTAACTTTACTTACTTTTTCAACACTCACTAATACGTCGTATACGTCATCTATTTTCATGATGATCTTCTCAATCGAGTTCATGATGAGGATGATTACGATTTCCGCTGCAACGAATTGCCCGAGGTTGATTTGCTTGTTGACAATCAGCAATACACCAAGTATGAGTAACAACGCCGTTATAATCGTTTTGAAAATAACAAAGCTGTAGTATTGTATTTTCAGCACCTTGAAATGATCTTCCCGTGCTTTGATGTAATTGCTGACATGGTAGTCCGTTCGTTCCATCGCAAAACCGGTGTTGCCGGCCAGTTTGAAGGTGGTGATGGAACGTGCCATTTCTTCCAGCCAGTTCACGACATTGTATTTGTGTTCGGACTCTACAAATGCGGTACTCAGTCCCCGCTTACCCGTCATGCGCAGGAGAATGATAAGAATGGAAATCAATACGGTGCCGATGATGATGAAGAGCGGATGGTACAGCGAGAGCAGGAAGGTGCCCAGTAGTACCTGAAGAAGTGCGGCTGAAAGATCGAGCAAGATCACCGGCACACCTTTCTGCAAGGTGAGAGTGTCGAAGAACCTGTTCATCAGCTCCGGCGGATTGTATTTCAGCATCGCCTCCAGTTTGAGCCGCGGAATTCGGAAGGCGTAGGCAAAGGCAGTACGTGCAAAGAGTCGCTGTTGAAGATATTCCACCAGTTCCAGCTGATAAATCAGCATTATACCGGAGAAAATTATTCCGAGTACTATAAAAAGGATGAGTACGGTTGCGGAGGTAACAACTTGTCCGCTGGAAATGAAACCTATGAGGCTCTGAACACCAAGCGGCAACGACAAGCTGATGATTCCTACGAAAATGGCATACATCAGGATATGCAGAATTTCCCTGCGCTCCGGAGTTAATAGTTCAATCAATTTTACGAAGGTGCGGAAACGGGATGGTCTTCCGGAAGAAAGGTCAGCGGCTATTTCCTGCGATTCTGTAGTCGTGTTTGGAAAGCAGGTGATGACCACGGCTTCTTCCTGACCTTGTTCCATACCTCGTTTAAAACACGAAGAATAGAGGCTGTGTTCGTCCGGTAATACGTGTGGCGCGAAGGATGTTCCGGAAGCTGCTGAAGCCACTAACTTTCCGTTGTCGCGATAGGCCAGTACGGGTTGTAACGCGTCCTTTTCCTGAATAAAGATCAGGAAAGGATGATTGGCAGTGTTCAGCATGGTTAAGAATTCCTCCCGGCCGACACTGTTTTCTAAATAGATCAAGTCGTGCTCAGCACCTGCCGTGGAAAGGTGAGCCATGAAGTCCTGGTAGTTGGACGTCGAAACGGCTGCATACTTTTCACGCAGGCTGGAGTGATTCATGGGAATCGTATCCAGTTGCAGCGTTTGGGCAAAAAATCGGTTTATTTCGTTTATTAAAGCCATCTTATGATCATCCTTTCAACGGGTCGATTAGTTAACACAGCTCCATAAATTTGGTTTTAGCGTGTTGCGCAGCTATTACCAATTTCCTTGCCATGGATTGTTAAATTATCTTAAAAGTTACTGTGCCTGCGCAATATCACCGGCTTTAGTAGCTAAAGTGATTGAACGACGGAACTTTTAATCGGTTTCAAAGTAGTCCCATTCCAAGGGCAGTGGCAAGTAGTACCAGCATGATGGCCACAAAATATTGCACAAACTGAATCGTAACTTTTTTGAAAAGGCGACTTCCCAAAAAGGCGCCGGTGAAGGCAGACAATGTAGCAGCTATCAATAACGTGGAGTGTGATGAAAGCTGAGCTTCTGAAAAACGTTCGGCATACACAGAAAGTCGGGTGAAATCAACGACACTGGAAACAACAACGGCGGTCCCAAGAAAGGCTTCTTTGGTTAGGCCTGCTTTGATAAGAAATGCACTGCGTAACGCACCTTGATTTCCCGAAAGACCACCGAAGAAGCCGCTGAGTAATCCGCCGGCCA
>Ga0315906_10008004_pt1 | contig 12729 bp, 16 predicted proteins | sample LakEriMetagenome_4_FD_203526 | JGI IMG/M metagenome (GOLD analysis project Ga0315906, IMG submission 203526) | Freshwater fungal communities from buoy surface, Lake Erie, Ohio, United States - Buoy 2 MA122 | ecosystem: Environmental > Aquatic > Freshwater > Lake > Lake biofilm | place: USA...
GGAACAACAGGTGTCCTAGACGCTGGCTAGTAGCGAGCGAGCCGATTGGGACATTGAATTTGTCCTCAAAGGCAACCAGGTCAGCAGCGCTGGCCGTGATTTCCTTTTTAGTTTTGTCTGCGAACTGTATTACTAGGTTGAATCGCATTTCTATTCCTTACTACGCTGTTGCGTAAGTTACTGCTCCCGTGGTTGGGAACGACACTGAGAAGGTGCTTAGATCGCCCACTGCACCCGCGATTGGGGTGAAGGAGTTGATTAGCACTGTTGCAGTATAGCGAGGAGTCGTGGCCGATACAGCCGTTCCGTTTCCTGCGATTAGGGTTACAGTGCCGATAGTTCCAACTAGGTCCTGGAACAGGGTAGATACAGCTCCAACACCAAAGTCAGAGTGGAAGTCCAGGGAAACGGTTCCAGACTTTAGTCCGCCGATTACCTCTGTCCAGCCGTTAGAACCGAAGTCTGTTACATCAACCTCGGCTGAATTTAGAACAAGTTCAGCACGAGCTACGCTTGGGCTAACTGTTCCTCCGTTTAGGGTCACTGTATTTGCAGTGACAACGAATTTTGCCATTTATTTTTCTCCTTATGCAAAGACGGTGACTGTGAATTCAGCCGCCAGATAGGTTTGGTCGTTTATTGTTATAGAGCCAATCGAAGTAGCGCGTTCAACCCGCAGGTCATACACTTCCCCCGAAAGGGTCTTATCTGATTCTATCGCAGCTTTCACACTCTCAGAGCCTGTCGGACTGCAATAGGCATCAAGTTTTCGTTGCATCTGTCGCTCAGCCGCGCGGCCAACTATCAGGGTTACAACAAAGTTATAGGTAACTAGGCCACCATTCAATGCGCCATCGTATTCAACGCTCTCCATGTTGACGATACCGATTGGTGGCGTTGGGTTATCTGGAATCTCAGCAGATGTTCGTAAGCCAGTAATTGTTGCCAGGTTTGTCGCGATGCCTTGACGCATCGTTGAAATGTCAGCCACTAGGCCATCCTGAGCTTACGGAATGGTGCAAGCAAAGATTCAATGTCTGGATCTGTTCGGCTAACACGGACAACACCAATCTCACCGAATCCAGCAACACCCAGAGGAGAGTCATAGCGCTTGAACTCACGAATAGCTAAAAGATTGCAAGCCTGTCGCACATCAGTAGGGACAGCCGTGCCATAACCAAATACTCCGACCACCTGAACCGTAGCCTCGCCCTGCGAGTCTGGGAAGTTCACGGTTGGGAACAAATAATCTCCAACAGCACGAATGCGTGTGTATGGCGTGTAAACACCGCCAGCAATACCGTTTAGCGGCTCAAGCTGGTAATCAGATGTTTTCCATGTGGTGTCAAAGCTGCCATCAGCATCTGTAGAGGTCTTTAGTGTTGTAAGAGAAACTAAGTCGTCAATCTCACAAAGATAAGAGTCGTTTGGGGTAAAAACTCGTGTAGCCGAACCAGCAATAAAAGTTCTTTCACAGTAGCGCTCAATGTGTCTAGAGGCTGACTCTATACAGCGCTCGATTAGGGTATCTTCTACGGCATCTGTGATGCGTAAAATGTCTTTGACCTCTTGCAGGGTAGTGTAACCGTCAGTAATCGCCATGGCTCTAGTTTACCCCTGAATTCACGCGTTCAGTCTGTCTCTCATTTCCTGCACCATCTCCAATATCGCGTGATCTAGAGGCGATGTCGGGGCCATGCCCTCCATTATTTGCTTAGTTCTTGTTTCTATAAACTGCGCTGAAACTGTATAGGTTTTTATTTGTCTTGGCTTGGTGGTGAACTTGCAAAGCTCCACAGCGGCATCAAACAAGGTCCCAACTTCAAAAGCTTCTGTCGAAAGTGGAGGCATGGTCCTGCCAGTTACTAAATGATAGGCGATAGTTGTAGCCACCATGTTGTGATTGGGCCTACCGAATGGGCCAATCAAATTAGGCAAATAACAGTTCCTAAATAGGATGCCGCGCTCTTTACACCATTGCTGTAGGTATTCTCCCGACTCTCGCTTGCCTTTCGCATAATCCGAGTCGTCAGTTTTAGCTTTGACTGAATTTGCATAGGTCAGGGTCTGAATGTCAGGGGATAGCACTTCTGTCAGGCGCTTAGCTAACCTGAGATTTCTGACATGGAGATTGTCACCTCTGTTTACGCCTGCTATGTGCAGAACATGGGTCGTCTCGCCAGGCTCATCTACAGATCTAAGGTCATAGGCGAAGTGGTCCATTTTCCTCATCTGTAGATACAGCATGACATGGCTGCCTACAGCCCCAGTCGAACCCGTAACTAAAACAGCCATTATTTCCTCAAGCTTTCCACTAGCGACTGAATTTCAGAGTTCCCCTGCCTGCGGCTCTCGCCATCCAGTGATGCTCCAGAGAGCGTCAGCCTGTCATAACCGACATCGTAAACAATACGCTTTGTAGAGGCGTAGAATGCCTTTACAAGGCCCGTTTCCCTCATCCGTATCGCCAGACCCCAGTCAACAAATCTCATGGCTTCTGGGAACCCTCCAGAGGCTTGCCAGAGGTGTTTGGTCATGGGGTTACAACCCATAAGTGTGAATGAGTGGTCAAGCTGGTCTGGCTGCCACGAAGCTGACTGAATTACATTGGTCCCCTTGTGTATTAGATGGTCGCACACCAGATTGCAGCCCTCGTCATCCGCCTTCTGAATCTCATTCAGCGCTTCAGGCAGGAAGTAGTCGTCCACATTGCACATGGCTATCCAGTTGGTCTGGAGTAGCCCTATTGCTCTGTTGAAATAGCCAGCGTAATCTTTATGGTTCTCCTGCACTATCCAAGCTTGTCGCCCCTCGCTCTGCTTCATTACAGATTCCAAGTTTTTGTCATCTGTCACTATCACTATTTCGTCTGGCTGAACCTCCAGCGAATCTATGCCTTCCCACCAGCGGGACAGGAAGCTCGCATAGCCATCCCCCCAAATGCCCAGCGGTATGCCTATCGTCACACTCATGCCAAAGCCTCCGTCCAAAACTTGCTTGCAGATGAGTTGACCAGCTCCAATAAAATTTCTGGGTTGTTCCAATCTGATACCGAGCTGATACCAACCTGGTCGTTCAGATGCACCTGGCATCCAGATAGCACGGCCTCGATCACCACGCGGGATTCGGCATCAAAGTCATTTGGTAAAAAGACGAAGTGCTTGGCACGAGCCATTGTCTCCAACACTTGCTCCCTGGGCTTGTTCCAATACATCACCAGCGGTATGCGGTTCTCCTCGGCCCAGCGCAGGGCGTTGTCGGGTCCCTTCTGACGGTGCAGCCTGGCAGCCCAGAGTGCGAACTCCTCTTTAGGCTTTGACTGAAACTCGGATGTATCGAATGATGACAGCACCCAGGTTGTAGCTTTTGGCTGCGTCCACTCCAGCTCTATCTCCAGATGTCTGGGTGTTCGGCAGATGAACTTACTAGCTGAGTTGATAAGAGTCTGGCGAGCAGGTGTTCGGGTCTGCTTATGGTGAACCATTACGACTGGATTCTTGGTAGCCAACTGAGTCATAGCCTCGTCGGTCAGCAGGTCTGTTCCAGTGATGATGAGCTTGTCAGCATCCATAACTTCTTCCCATTGATCGGGACTGAATACCTTGACTTCGTGTGGTGCAGCTTCTAGGTAGCGAGCATCGCTCATCTCTGCTCCACCGCGATACTTTCCAGGGATTCCGTTTATTGTTTCTATCTCTGTTGGTAGATGGTGGCTGAGCCAGGCAATCATGCGAACAGTCCCTTGAAGAAGGGCGTCCACTTCCACTCCCATAAGTGAGCAAAGTCGAACTGCTGAGCAAAGTCCACGGAAGCTTGATTGACACCACGCTCTGCATGATAAGCCTTCTCTAATGATTCAACAATCTTGTTGACTGAAGGTATTGAGAAGAACGATGACTGAGCCTCGTCCCAGAATGGTTGTCCATCCACCTTCCAGCTTTCCTCCGATACCAAGTCTTTGGATGCGGCGAAGTTACTTGTAATGACGCGGGTTCCACACGCCTGAGCTTCCACGGTTGGAATGCCAAAGCCCTCTCCATAGGAGGTGCTGAGTAGAACATCCATCGCGGTATAGAAACCTGCCATGGCTTTGTCTGGGTAGCCAGTGCGTAGTAAATCGCGGTCTGGCAGAATCACAGCCGATTTGTCTAGTCCTACTGATTTGAGTAGAGCAGCTAGGTCAAACCCTCCATAAACACGCGTTGGCTCACTGTGAATGTAGATCTGAGAATTCGGGTATTTCTTATGGAAGATGGCAAAGGCAAGCAGGTTTTCTGCATAGGCTTTGCGATGGATTTGTCCATTCGCTTTGTTGGCTGCAACCATACCGACTAAGAATGTATCTTCTGGAACACCCATGAATTCTTTTCCTGGCATTCCCTGTAACTCTGGCGTTGGTTTGTAGATACTGGTGTCTATACCGTGCGGAATGTAGATTGACTGAATTCCTACCGAATCTAGCTGCTGCTGTCCGTGTGGTGACATTGCGATTGAGGTTACATTTTCACGCTTTAGGAATTCGATGACCTTTGGCGGCGGTGTGGTGTGATCTAGTGGAACCCATGAAACTATTGGGCCATCAAACTTTAGTTCGTTATAGACCCACACATCGTAAAGAGTCATAAGAACCGTTTTAGTATCTTTATGTCTGTTGGCGAAGTCTTTATACCAAGCTTCCATCACATCTGTTGAATACAGCGTGAATCCGCGTGGATAGTGTGGGGCCTTTTCTCCAGCAATGTCTAAAGTTGAATGTGCGCCCTCTAGCCCATAGTTTGACAGGGCAGCAAACTTCATCCCTGATCGAATTGCGTGTTCTGCAAGCAGCTTTGCCTGATTGCCATAGCCAGTAGGCATACCTGGGCTGTTTGAGGCAAGTGCAATAGCGCCGTTGATTCTAGGTTGTTTTGACATAGCTTTACCATAGCAAAAAAGATTAGTCCTCGCTATCTAGAACTAATCGTGGCTCACGCTCTTGTAGAGGCACATACGCGCCCAGTTGCCAAGACTGGTATAACTGCCAATAACGCCCTGAATAAGAGCGTGCAAGCATCATAGCAAAAAGAAACCCCCGCAGCAACCTAGATCTGCGGGGGCTTCAGCTATTTCAGCGGATACTAGCTAGCAGCACCGATGAAGTATTTGATGTGGCTTGCGTGAGTCAAGTCACCGTCAACGCGCATCATTACACGGAACACTGTGGTGTCGGTGTTGAATGCGTAGTCAGTTGAAGTGGCTACCTGAACTCCACCAGCAACGCGGACCTTGTATGAAGGCCAGTGTCCGAATAGGACCGACTTTGCGCCAGTGCCTACTGCGGCGATGCCTGGGTTCTCCACAACTGGGTAGCCAGCGAAGTTGTCTGGCTGTCCAACGTTTACCTGGTAGAGGTAGTTGCCTGCGGTGTCCTTGAGCTTGCGCATTGCACCGATAGCTGGTCCACCTGCCATGTAAGCAACACCTGGGAGTCTGCGAGCAGCTCCGTCAAGTGAATACTGAAGGTCAATCAGGTTGTCAGCGGTGAATGCACCAGCAACGCCAGTGCCACCAGTAATACCAGAACCAGCAGCGGTTACAACACCGTTTGGCTTGTTGTTTCCGTCACCAGTGGTTAGAGCTGCGTTGACAGCGAATCCAAGGCCGTTACCAGCCTGCTCTGCAAGGTGAGCAGAGATGTTGAATCCAGCGTCAGTGATTAGCTCGTTAGCTACTGGGATGAGCAGACCATACTTGTAAGCGCCAAGAGTGATGGAGCTGTAGGTTGGCTCGGACTCGTCAATGGCAGAACCAGCAGCCTTGAGGGTTGCGGTGCTGTATGCGGTCAGGGTTGGGATAGTGATGTCCTCACCAGAAGTGGTGTTGATTCTCTGTCCGACATCTAGCATTGGACCAACTAGACGAGCAACATCGAATACCTCGTCAAAGAATGACTTTGGAACGGTGTTGGTTGAAGGAACAAGAGTTCTTTCTTCCTTGGTGAAGGTGTGAGCGCTGCGAGTTGCAGCGATCTGGCGTAGAACATCAGAAGCGTTGCGCTCTGAAGTCTCTGGTAGAGCAAAGCCCTTAGCGGCCACAGAAGCCTCTAGTGCGCGCTCCTCGTTGCGCTTTGCAACGGCGATTGCATTGTCAGCACGAGCGATGTCGGCCTCAATGCGGTCAATCTTCTCTAGTTCAGCAGCGTCTAGACCGCGACCTTCCTTCTCAGCACCCTCGATAACATCGCGGATCTGCTCGGTAAGGTTTGCGCGAGTCTCCTGCTGAGCCTTGATGAACTCAGACATTAGTCTCCTTATTTGATTTGAATAAATAACAGTCGCGCTGACGCAAACTGAACACGGCAGAGCTGACTCACATCCGATAAGTAAATTTTACAACTGAATTCCATAATCAAAAGAAAACCCCCAGAGGAAAGGACACTCTGGGGGAACTCGCTTAGTCAGCGGTCAGGGGCTACCGCTTTTCGTCAGCCTTCAATACGCGAGTTTCTTTCGTTGGCTCATAGGAGGCGGCTTCAGCCTTAGCTGGAGCATCTAAGCCAACAACTGCTTCAGCCATGGCGTCAGCCAACTGAAAAACTGGTCCCGTCTCTGGGTTTCCAGCAACCTTGAGGATTGCTGCTTTGATTTGTTCTTTGCTTGCCATTTAGATTCCTGTCAGTAGTTTGAGTTTCATTTTCTTGAGGGCAAGCTTCTCCAAGTCACCTTCAGGCTGTGATTCATCCTTGACGGTGTAGGAGCTGATTGCCTGGTTCAGAAGGCGGCCTTCCTCCTCGGAAAGCTCCTTGCCTTCTTCCAGCTTGACCATGGCATCTGCTAGAGCATCGGCATCTACCTGCGCTCTTTCAGCTACCTTGTCAAGTCCGCGGACTGAGGTTGTGCCTGCCGTGCTTGAGTAAGCAGGGAAAGCAACGATTGAAACTTCGTGAAGTCTGACCGAACGGAGGGTGCGCTCTGATCCATCTTGGGACCATTCATCTCCTCCTGCTGGGACGCTGAATCCAAAGCTCATGGAATCTACATCGCCACGGCGTAGTAGCTCGGAAGCATCGCGTCCAGCGGTTGTGTTTGGAAGCTGAGCGATTACCTTGAGTCCACGAGTGTCCTCGTAAAGTTTGAGAGTTCCAGCGCGGGTTGAACCGAGAACTGTTCCGCTGTCGTGGTTCCAGAGCAGCTTGATGTCGTTACGAGCGTCAATGGAGCGCTTGAATGCCCCTGGAGCGATACGCTCAATGAAAGGTAGTGGCTCTGACGGCTCATTGAATACTGCTGCATAACCTTCAAAGGTCATGTAGTCGCCATCTTCGCGAACCTCAAACTCAATTGGGGTTACGCGTGTTTCTATCTTCGACAATGCTTTGCCTTTCGCTCGGCCTTCGTTTTCTTCTTCAATTCTAGCAACGACGCCTTCTGCATAAGTGAGTGCGCGTTGTGCTGCTCGCTTTGATGGACCTGAACCCCACAGTAAATGTGCAACTACACCAGGGCTAGGATAATCAGGCGAATCAGGTCGTGCGGCGGGACTGTCCAGATCAGGAAGGTGACGAGCAATCCAAGCCCGAATCCTAACCCACTTGTCAGCAGTGACATTACCCGCTGCCATGGCTCGCGCTTCGCGAATCGTCCTGTCAACCAGTCCATCTCCACCGAATCCTTGCTCGTAGTATTCAAGGCCCCTGCGAGCGGCTGCTCTCATGTAAGCGGGCGGTTCTAGGTTGACTTGTCTGTATTCCGTCTCTGCGATGGAATTTTCTTCCGTCTCATCATCTTCAGGCTCATCTTCTGGTTCTGGAAGCGGAGCTATCTGAGTAAGCGTTGAAAATTTGTGTCCGACATAAACATCGGTGTCTCTCCAACCACCGTTGTATTCCTCATAAACCTGAATAAGTGCGGCTGGGTCTGCGGGTGTTCCTACGACTGTGACCGAACTGTCTGGGACATTAATGCGACCATCTTCGACAATCTCTTTGATTTCTCCTCTTGCTCGTCCACCTGACGAGTTCCAAGAAACATAGTCACCAATCTTGAGCGTTCCAGGCATAGCTCGTTCTCCGCCTGGCTCCATGTCCTCAGCTAGAGATAGTGCGACCATCTGGTCAATTGCATCTTGCTTAGATCCGTGACAGCCCATTACTTCACCATCGGACTTTTCGACTGCCCAACCTGAGCAGCCTGGGTTTTTATCTGAAATGTAGTATGGCATTATCCCAACCTCGCGTTTATTGTTACAGTTCCGCCCAATGCAACTGCTGTGCCATTTATGGTGATTCCCGCTGCATTTACATTTATGCCGACTGTCTGAGTTCCAGAGTCGTAAGTAATTGGTGAGGTTGCAGCAACTACACCAGCAGGACCTTGTGGCCCTGTGGCTCCAGTTGCGCCTTGAATACCTTGCGGACCCTGTGATCCAGTTTCACCTTGAATTCCTTGTGGTCCCTGTGGGCCTGTTTCACCTTGCGGACCTTGTGCGCCAGTCGCGCCAGTAGCTCCCGTTGCTCCAGTATCGCCCTGATCACCTTTGTCGCCTTTTACGCCTTGGGGACCCTGTGGACCTGTTTCACCTTGAATACCTTGAATACCCTGTGGACCCTGAGCGCCAGTAGCACCAGTCGCACCAGTGGGACCAGTTGGACCCGTATCTCCCGTGTCGCCCTTGTCACCCTTGTCGCCTTTGAGTCCTTGAATGCCCTGCTCGCCCTGAATACCCTGCGCGCCCTGTGCGCCTGTTGCGCCAGTAGCGCCAGTGTCTCCCTTGTCGCCTTTATCGCCTTTTAGACCTTGCGGACCAGTTGCACCTTGCGGGCCTGTAGCTCCCGTTGCGCCAGTAGCTCCAGTATCGCCTTTATCACCCTTATCTCCCTTTGGAAGAACAAGGCTAAGTGTCTGTGATGGAGATGTTCCAGAAATAGTTGCGCTTGCAGCGGTTCCGCCAGTCACGCTTCCGATGGTTAGGACATTGCTCGGCCCAGTGGCTCCTTGAATGCCCTGTGGCCCTTGAGGGCCTGAATTACCAAGGGTTATGGTTGTAGATGTTTCAGTTACAGCAACATCAACCTGACTTTCAACAACTGTAAGCAGGGTATTAGTTTCTGTAATTGCTACAACCGAATTTGACATTACCGAGTGACCTCAGCTTGGATTTGGAATGTTCCTTGAATCAAACGCGTAACAGCAGATCCTGAATTGAGTTCTAGGTCATAGACATACTGACCAGGAGTTGCAGCGCCCATTGTGGTTGAACTAATTGTTACATCAATTGTTCCTGCTGTTCCACCAAGCGTAATGCCTGAGCCATTTGTCAAACTGAGAATTGCAGTGCTTGCATTCGCAGCAGTTCGCACCTGCATTGCAGCAGTGTAGTTAGTCAGATTTACCGCAGTGCCGCCGATTGTCCATGTTAGGTTCAAGTCGTAAGTTGCGCCTTGGTATGCGGTGATGTTGTATTTGCCTGGTTTTACCATTAGATCTTCTGCCTCATCCAACTGATTATGTGACCAGTTTTGTCACTTACTGCATAGAGCTGCTCTAGCGGCTCTAAATCAAATTGATAACTTTGCTCTTTGAGAAGCAATAAACCATTCGTAGTGGTCACGCCAGTTCCACCAAGATAAATGTTTGTTGAATTGTCGTTGTTGTGAATAGTCATGCGCACTGGATTGTTGTGAACGCCGTCTATCGCAGTAGCAGCAGTTCCTACCGAAGTCCAACCATTAGTAATCATTACTGTCCCTCTGGTTGTAGCTGGACCGAATCCTTACCAGTGTGGTTGATGTCTGGAAGCTCAAGCTTTGCCATTACATCCGCTGGGTCGAAGCCGACCTGAATCAATCTCTGAGCCATGTCAACCTTGGCGGACATTGCAGATAGGTCAGCAGCATCCACATTGACATTTGCAAGTGGAACGCGGACTGTCTCTGCCGATGGGTCGTCAATTGGTTCAAGGTCCTCAAAGCGGCGAATGTCGTTGATCTTGTAGTAACCAGACTGAAGTCCGCGAGCGTATGCTTCAGTTCTAGCGTTTACATCTGCGCGTAGCAGTCCGTCAATTGTGAACTTGATAAATGCAGCTTCCTTGCCAGTTTCCTGAGCAAGCAGCGAAGTCATCGCGCCTTCAATCTTCTGAGCGATTGGACGAAGCGTGTGAGTTACGAAAGCAATGTTGTTTTGTTCAACTGATGCGTAAGTGTTTGTGCCTGGAAGTCCTAGAAGGTGCGGTGGAATGTTGAATGCACGAGCAACATCTTCGACAGCCATTCTGCGGCTGTCTAGGAACTGAGCTTGGTCGTTTGGAACATTCGTTGGCTTGTATTGCGCTCCACCAGTGATGATTGCTGTCTTGTGCGCTCTTGCCCATCCGCGGTGGCGTGAGTCGAATGCTTCCTGCATTGACTTAGCTTGTTCAGCGGTCAAGTTACCTGGAACTTCTAGAACACCTGATGTCTGAGTTCCTGAACCGAAAAATCGAGCTGCATACTTTTCTAAAGCTGATGCCAGACCGAAGTTTTCTCTTAGCGCCTCTACCCGTGAGATTCCGCGCAGCGAGCCTGGCTTTACTACATCTGGAATAAAAACAATCTCATCTTGTGTAAGTGCGCGAGTTTCGCCAGTTACATTGAAAATGATTCTGCCTTGTCCGTTGCGCTTGATTTCTACATCAAGTGGATTCAGAACCTTCATGTCAACGATTACACCGCGGCTACGGAATACTCGAATGAAGATGTTTCCCTCTAGCAGCAGCGAAACAATTGCAGAACCGTAAAAAGCTTCTTTGGTTGTATCAACATCTGGTTTAGTGACCCAGACTGGTCTTGGGCGTAGTGCGTAGCGCGCACCCTGCGATCTGATGTAAGCATCAATCGGCAAAGTTGAAATTGTGTCAGAGATTAGAGATACAGCAGAGAACACGGCATTGAGTTGCAATGCTGTATCAGTATTTACTACAGTTCCCGATTGGGACTGAACATCTACGAAGTCTCCAGAACCCCAGACCGTTTGGAATGAGATTGCGCGCTTTTCAAAGAGTTTGTTTAGCATTAGCTACGCTCCAGGGCTATACCGAAAATCAATGCTGCCACGCCCGCTATGATTAGACCGAGTGGTGGATAGATTATGGCTGCTCCAGCAGAAACTAAACCTGCACCTAGGATTTGCAAAATTGTTGCTTTCATGTCCGCCTAAATAAATACCTGTGGCACTACTTCTTCCATTCTACCTACGGTAGCCCGTTCATAAGCGATTACAGCGGCCACTGCTGCGTCAATACGCCGATTACTGTTTCTGTTCTCTTTGACAATGCGTGGACCGATGTTATCTATTTTCAATACGCAGTTGTCTAAGTGTCTGGCAAGCAACGGGTCGCCTGAATGAGTTAGCTTCTTCTCCATTACTGCATCGAAGAATCTCGCTGTGGCTTTGACCATGCGAGAGGGCGATGTGGATGGAAACTCCACTATCGGTAGGCCGCGCTCCTCTTGGAGGTAGGCCATTGTGCGTTGCCAGCGATAAGGGTCGCAAGCTATTTCCCTGACTTTCGGATAATCCTGGCAGAACTGAATAATTTCGTTCTCTACATCCGTAATGTTGACTCTCCAGGAGTTGTCATCGTCTGGACCCTTCTCCCAAGCCTTGATTAGGAACAGATGAGGCATCTCATCATCTTTGGGGATAGTGCAACCGACTAAAACCGTGGTGTCACCTGAAAACGAGCCGTCAAAGCCGATAATCAGCTCATCATCGGGTGTAATTGTCTTTTCACCGAATAATCCGTCCCATGAGCCAGTTGGTAGCCAAGTTAGGTTGCTAGATACCCATTGGTTGCAGCGCTTCGTCCGAAACTCAGCTTCTGGCGTTCTTAGCACCGTGCTACCGAAATCTTCTGCGCTGTTCAGGTCGCCGTAGCCTGGGTTGGCAATAATCCATGTCTCAGGCTCTTTGTGGTCTGCTTCGGCTGGGGCTTCCCACCAAGCCATGAAATAAGTCGGATCTTCTATTTCTCCCCTGCTCACGCGCTGACCATATTGGTAAAGCGAGTAAGCGATGGAGTCTTGGCCCGTTGTGTCTGATTTCTGGCCTGCGGTAGTGATACAGAACATGGTTGCTAGGTTTCCACGCGCTCCTTGGGCCAATTGCATAACATCGAACAGCGTTCTGTCTGGCTGAGCGTGTAATTCGTCAAAAATTACCATTGTTGGCGACAAACCTTCTTTTGTAAAGGCTTCTGCGCTCAAAACACGATAAACCGAGCCTGTTGATGGAATTTCGATAGCATCTCGGTAGATTTTGGCTAATTCGGCTAATTCTGGTTCATTTTCTAGCATTTTCTTCGCTTCACCGAATACGATGCGGGCTTGATCTTTGTCAGCGGCGCAGGAATAGACTTCACCCCCCTTGGGTCCAGTCAACAGCGACCAGAGTGCAACACCTGAAGCGAGCGCCGATTTGCCGTTCTTGCGCGGAACGCCTGTGAGTATGACCTTGTGCCTGAAGCCGTCACCATCTGCGGCGAATGCGTGAGTCAGTAGCGAGCGTTGCCAATCTCTGAGGTGCATTGGTTCGCCTGCTCGTCCACCGACAGAATCTTTGGTCACGGTGGCAAAGGTGTTGATAAAGTCAGCGGCTCTGAGTCCGTGAGAATTGAGCAGGGCGGATTCAGGAACTGGGGTTAGCCATCTAGGAGGCCAACTGCTCATTCTTTGCCCACTTCTCCTGTAGTTGTTCTAGCTTCGACCTAGCT
>Ga0315906_10008005_pt1 | contig 12729 bp, 11 predicted proteins | sample LakEriMetagenome_4_FD_203526 | JGI IMG/M metagenome (GOLD analysis project Ga0315906, IMG submission 203526) | Freshwater fungal communities from buoy surface, Lake Erie, Ohio, United States - Buoy 2 MA122 | ecosystem: Environmental > Aquatic > Freshwater > Lake > Lake biofilm | place: USA...
GGAGATCTCTGCCGCGGCGATCCTCGTGCTCCTTGTGCTCATGTTCCTACTCAATCTCGTGGCGATAATCCTTCGTGCGCGACTGTCGCGCACGATCCAGTGGTGAGGTACCTTCTGTGGCAATGAATGATCGTGAGCCAGTGACCAAGCCTTCGGTGAGCCAGATCGGTGCGAGCGCACCATCGAGTCCTACCGGTGCTCCTGCCACATCCTCAACAAATCCCGCCCTACTCCTAGACAACGTCAGCTGCTGGTATGGCGGCTTCCGTGCGGTGCGCGAGGTAAGCCTCGCCATTCCACGGAACAAGGTCACGGCGCTGATCGGCCCTTCCGGCTGCGGCAAGAGCACGCTGCTCCGCTCCATCAACCGCATGAACGACCTTGTGCCCGGATTCCGCATGGAGGGGGAGATCGCCTTTGAGGGCACGTCGGTACACTCCCGCGCAACGGACGTGATTGATCTTCGCCGCCGCGTCGGCATGGTCTTCCAGAAACCAAACCCATTCCCGAAGTCCATCTTCGAGAACGTTGCGTTCGGTTTGCGTCTCCTTGGGGAGACCACAGGCATCGATGCCCTCGTTGAGGAGAGCCTCCGCGCCGCGGCCCTTTGGGATGAGGTGAAAGATAAGCTCGATCAACCTGGACTCTCCCTCTCAGGCGGGCAGCAGCAGCGCCTCTGCATCGCGCGCGCCATCGCCATTCGGCCTGAAGTGATCTTGATGGACGAGCCGTGCTCCGCCTTGGATCCAAAGTCCACACTGCAGATTGAAGAGTTGATGCGCAAGCTGATTCGCGATTACACGATCGTAATCGTGACGCACAACATGCAGCAGGCGGCACGTGCGTCGGACTACACCGTCTTCCTCACCATGGGCGACGACCGCGCCGGCTATGTGGTGGAGCAGGGCGAGACGGGGAAGATCTTCACCGCGCCACAGCAGCAGCTCACCGCCGACTACGTCTCGGGTCGATTCGGCTGATCTGCCTTCGCGGGGATACCCCGCCAGTACGCCCCTCCCCATAGGATCACGACCCGCCCAATAACCCGCTCGTAGGAGTCGGTATGCAAACAGAGCGAACTCTCTTGACGTCGCGTCACGCCGTGCGGGCCGTGGTCGTGGCAGGCGCCCTGGTCATTGGGGCGACTGTTGGTCGAACCAGCGCCGCGTTTACCGCTACGGCGCCAGTAACTGGCGGGGCAACCTCTGGGGTCGTTTCGCTGAGTACCGGCGGTGTGCAGCAGCTCACCTTCGGTGGCGCAACGCTCACCAACATTGGCCCGGGCGCAACGTTTACCCAGACCATCACAGTGCTCAACGAATCAACGGTAACCACACCATCAGACCTCACCGAGATTGCGCTGTGGAGTGATCTCACTGGAACGTCGACTGCCTCCTCTGGACTTGGCGCTGCGCTGCAGGTAACGATCACGCGCAGCATTGGCGGTGGGAGCGCGGAGACGCTCTATTCCGGCGCACTGAACGGGCTATCGGCGTACGGCTCATTTGTATCGCCGATTGGCGCGGTATGGAGCTCGCAGAATGGAGGCGCGGTGACGGGCGCAACGGCGAAGAGTGCGGCCTACACGTTCACCTTCACGTTGCCAGCAAGTGCGACAACAGGAGCCGACTCTTCGGTGGCTGCGACCTTCACCTTTGAGGCGCGCAACAAGACGCAGTGAGCCGAGCCCGCTGGTGCGCCGCCGCGCTCGGACTCGTGGTTGCGATCCAGTTTGCTGGCGTGCGGCTACTTGTCGTCACTGGGAACTCGATGTCGCCAAGTATTCGCGATGGTGATCTGGTTCTTACAGCGCGACTGTGGCGAGGCGGTGAGGTGGGCGATGTGGTGTTGGTGGAGCGACCGAGTGATGGTCAGTTGCTTCTACACCGCGTCATCGAGCAGGGTGCGGGGTGGCGTCGAACGCAGGGCGATGCCAGCCTCAGCCCCGACGCCGAGCGCATCTCCGACGCGGCGGTGCTTGGCGGGCTTGCTGCAGTGATCCCCACTGGGCTCATCGCCTCGTTCCCGCTCGACCTTGTTGCGGCACAGTTCAGTGCCGGGAGGAACGTCAACGTGGGCATCACCTCCGCGCTAGGGGCTCGCGTGGAGATGAGCGGCCCAACGTTGGCGGGTGCCGATGCGCACGGCCAGCTCCTTCCGGGAGGACGGGCAACGTGGACGCTCACGCTCACGCCGTGCCCAACGGGGGTGGCGGGCGAGTGCGCTGGCACCACCAATTCGCTGCGCATTGATCCGGACCGATTCGCGCCGATCGCGACGAGTGCTATCGCCCGATCACTGAGACTTACCAGCACCTGTCGCCCAGTTGGCAGCACAACCTGGACCGCCTCCGCTGACCTCTTCACCGCCGCGTGGAGTGCGGCGAATCTTGCAACGGGGCGACTCGCGTCACTCTCTGCGGGCGCCGCCGCGAGCGAGTGCCAGATCCAAGTAACCCTCCTCGGGAGTATCACTGCCGCCAATGCGACCATCTCACTCCCGCTGCGCTGGGGGCCAGAGTGAGTCGGCACCGTTCGTGGCTGCGAGTTGCTGTGCCACTCGCGCTCATCGCCCTAGCAACCTCGGGTGCCGCCTGGTCGCCTCGGCTCGACCTCTCAGTCACCTCCGGCGCGTGGAGTGCCCCGGGTGGCATCAACAGTGGGCTCCTCCTCTGGTACGACGCCGCAGAGGCGGGAACCATGGCGCTCTCGCCGCGCCTTGGCTACTGGTTCGACAAGTCGGGTCAAGCACAACATGCGCCCGTAAGCGCAGGACCATTTCAACCCTACCCAACGATGACAGCGGGAGTGACTGGCCTGCAGTTCAGCGGTGCGGCGGTGCAGCTGCCAACCAGCATCCCCTTGGAGCCGGTGACGGTGATGATCGTCTTTCGCCAAAGCAACGATGGGCTCAGCCATCCGCTCATGGGGAGTCGGACGCGCTTCTCTGGCATCACGATGGAGTTCGGTCGGCTACGGATGTACAGCAATGGTCAATCGGTTGGCGCGACAACCGCTCGCACTGCCACCGGGCTGACCATCACCACCGTGCGCACCGCCGCAGGAGCAGCTGACGGCTTTCAGTACAACGGAGGAGCGGAGACGTCGTTCAACATCACCACGACAGAGAGCATGAACTGGATCGGCGGGATGTTCGTTGCTGGCACAGCGAAGTATTTCGTCGGCACCATCATGGAGGTGGTGATTTGGGGAAGGTCGCTTTCAGTGAGTGAGCTGCAGGCGGCACACCGCGCGCTTGGTGCGAAGTGGGGGATTAGCGTCCCTTGAGCAGCCGGCGAGGGAGTTCGACGGCGATCTTCCCGATCAGCGCGAGGCCAGCGGCGCCGGCAAGCGCGTAGGGAACAGCAATCGTTAGTAGGTACTGCGGCCACTTGGTTGGCCAGAAGAGCAGCGCAACGGCGCCGAGTCCAAGCCAGACTGCATAGACCGGTCGCTTGCGTGCAAGTGGCACAAGGCCAATGAGGGCCAGCGGCAGCATCCAGGTGTCGAACTTCACGAGGAAGATGTTCTGGTCGTCGTGCCACGGCACGGACTGCAGGAGCCAGATCAGCTGCTGCCACATTGGAAATCCGGTGGATTGCACCTGCTCGCTTGTTGTGTAGGCGGGGTGGTAGGCGGCACTGGCGATCAGCCGACCGATCGGGTCGCTCCAGAGGTACGGATTAACCGCAAAGAAGGCGAGCGCAGCGATAGCGCTCCAGCCAAGTGCATCCTTGAGCCTGAGTGTCTCGCCGCGTCGCGTGCGGCGGAGGCGGTCGACGACGATGGCGAGGCCGGCTATGGCGTACGGATACTTGGCGCCGACAGCGAGGCCAATGCCAATTGCCGAGGCGATGTAGGCGAGCCGCCGGCGACGTGCGCTAGAGATACCGCGTGCGAACTCGTAGAGGGCCACGCCCAGGAGTGAGAAGAGGAGCGGCACCGATTCGAGCATCACTTGGCTGGTGTACTTGATGACCCAGGTGCTCGTTGCAAGAAGGATCCCCGCAACTGGGCTGACCAGCGCCAAGGTGCTGACGGCGAGTACGCCGAACGCTACCTCCATGCGGCGTACCGCAGCGAGCGTGGGCCGATGCATCAGCTCGTAGGGGTTGGCCGTAACGGGGAGCTCTGGGATGCGCTGAATCGGCTCCATGCCGAGCATCACCGAGGCGATCAGGATCTTCACAAACTGCGGATGCTCAATCCGGTAGTTGTCCTCGAGCAAGATCGCAGGGTTTCCGGTGCGAATCTCATCGGCCAAGATCTGTCCGGCGCGCATGTAGTCATCCTCATCGAAGTCGATTGGGAGTCGCGCCGCCTGCTGGTGCAGGAGCAGCGAGAGGGCGGTGATCAGTCCGACGGCACCGAGCCTAAGGGCACGCGCTGAGCGGGTCACGCGGAGAGCTTTGCGGCCGAGGCCGTATCGAGCAGCCATGTCGCCGTGGGGATCAGTGCCCCCTTCGCTGGTGCATCAGCTACCGCAGTGGAGTCGCTGAAGATGCGCGCGAGCGCCTCGGCCTTGCCGGCGCCTGGGGCGAGGGCAATCACCGCGCGTGCACTGGCAAGCACGCCGAGCGAGAAGGAGAGGCGCGGCACGTGTGGCTCGATGTGCGTTGGGGCTGGCACTCCCGCGGCAACCGGCGCCGACTCGAGCGCGAGTGGGGAGCCAGGGAAGACGCTCAAGCAGTGTCCATCGCCGCCAATGCCGATGAGCAGCAGGTCGAAGATGGGGAAGCCGCTCGGCGTGTGTGGAACCCCAGCAGATCGCAGATCCTCGAGATAGGCGCTCACAGCGGTCGGCGCGTCGGCAGCAGTCGTGGGCCAGGGATGAACAGCGCTGGGGGAGAGCGGGGAGGGTACGCCGTCGGAGCTCGGGTTCAGCAGCTGGGCGTCGAGCGGGGAGACGTTCGAGAGCGGGTCAGCACGTGGCACGAAGCGGTCATCACCGAACCAGACCTGCGTTTGTGCCCATGGCATCTGGGCGGCTCGCGATGGCTCGCGCAGTGCGCGATAGAGCGCCGCCGGTGTTGAGCCACCCGTTGTGCAGAGATGAAAGACTCCGCGTGCAGCAACAGCAGTAGTAGCCGCTTCAATGATCTGGTCCGCAGCTGCCTCTGCAACGCCCTGGGCGTCGACGAGCACGCGAACCGTAGGGAGGCTCATCCGATCAGCGCGCTCATGGTCCGAAGGATCGCCGGCGAGAGAGGATCAACCTCGCCAAATTCAAGCGACTCACTCAGCAGTGTCGCCTCGGTCCAACGTGGTGCCTGGAAGGTTCGCTCATGCACCACGGCCCCGTTGATCTTTGCGATTGCACGGGTTGAGGTGGAATCGGCACGTACCTCAAGATCGAAGTGATCGCCTCGCCGATCAGCAGCAATGCGTACCGCGATCGTTGTGCCAGCGCCGAGCACCGACTCAACGGGGTTCAACTCAACGGCAATCGCGTGACTTAGTGGGTCATGCAGCTCAGCACGCCACCCTGGGCCCTCTCCTAAGTGCAGTGGCGTCTTGATTGAAGCCTTAAGCCGTGAGGCGAGCCACGCCACGTGATAGGCGGGGCGCACAACGTTGATCGACGCGCTGGAGCCCTTTCCACCTGAGTAGTCAATGGAGATCTTGTTGATGGCACTGAGGAATGGCGTTGCCGTCTCTTCGTCAAACATCGTGGCGATAGAGTCGCGCCAACGACCCTGGCGCAGTAGTGCGAAGTCGGTGAGCGCGACACCGGCACTCTCCGCTGCGGTGAAGAGGGTGTGAATGGTTGCGAGCCCGTCGCTCGGTTGCGTCGCGCCATCAATGATCACGCGGTCAACACCGCGCAAGAGCTGACGAACGTCGTTCTCGGCCGCGTTCACTGGAGCATCCCACCAGAGGAGCGTTGGAAGGTCATGCAGCGAGAGTGGCGGCACGATGCTGGCAAGGTGATGGGCCGCAGGACCACCAACATCAATCCAGAGCAGCTCGGTGCAAGCCGAGGTGCCGTCGCCGCGTGGTGTCACGGCGCAAAACACTTCAAGGCGTGCAGCGAAGGTGGCGGGACCCTCTGGGTCACGCGGAACAATGAAGAGGGTGCGCGATGGGTTGCGCGGCAGCGTCGCCAGGATGGAGGCCGCATGTGCGGCGCGTTCGGCACCGTTTGCAACAACGGCAAGGTTCATCACGCCCGTGCGCACCGCAATCGGCTCGGCCGTGGTTGCGTCGGCAGGAGAGTCAGAGACAAGGAAGCGGCGCGCCTCGCTGCTCGCCCAGAGCTTTGCGAGGAGTGCGTCAGCCTCAGCAACGGTGGTGGCACTTGAAGACCAGCGGAGTGACGAAGCGAGGATGGAGTTGAGGCTCATCGGTGTTGCGCCTCTGCCGGCTTAGAGGCGGCGCCAGCGGCGCCCCTCTCGGGTGAGGAGCTCGTCTGCGGCCTCGGGGCCCCAGGTGCCCGATGTGTAGTTCGGCATCTCTGGCTCAGCGCCGGCGATCCAGGCATCGATGATTGGATCAACGATCCGCCAGGCCGCCTCAACCTCGTCGGCGCGCGTGAAGAGCGACGCGTCGCCCAACAGTGCGTCAAGGATCAGCGTCTCGTAGGCGTCGGGGCTCTCCACAGTGAAGGCCGATCCGTAGGCGAAGTCCATGTTCACTGGGCGAACGTCAATCCCAAGACCAGGGACCTTCGCCGCGAAGCGCATGAGGATCCCCTCGTCAGGCTGAATGCGAATGACGAGGAGGTTCGGCTCCGGCTCATCGCCGACCGTAGGGAAGAGGCGCTGCGGAACATCCTTGAACTGGATGGCGATCTCGGTCGCCCGCTTCGGGAGACGCTTTCCGGCGCGCAGGTAGAAGGGGACGCCAGCCCAACGCCAGTCATCGATCTCAAGGCGTGCGGCGACGAAGGTTTCGGTTTCGCTCTCGGGGTCAACAGCAGGTTCGCTGCGATAGCCCGTCGCCTCGGTCGCCCCAACCCAGCCTGGCCCGTATTGGCCGCGAACCACCGACTGATCAACCTTCTCAACTGGGATCGGGCGGATGGCGCGGAGCACCTTCACCTTCTCGTCGCGCAGGGCGTCGGCCTCAAGATTTGCTGGTGGCTCCATAGCCACCAGCGTCAGAAGCTGGAGTAGATGGTTCTGCAAGATGTCGCGTAGCGCGCCCGTCTCTTCATAGAATGCGCCGCGACCCTCCACACCGATCGACTCGGCCACCGTGATCTGCACGTGGTCGATGTAGCGGCGGTGCCAGATCGGCTCAAAGATCAGGTTGCCGAAGCGGAAGATCAGAATGTTGCGCACCGTCTCTTTGCCCAGGTAGTGGTCGATGCGATAGACCTGCGACTCGCGGAAGACCTTTCCAACCTCGCGGTTGAGCTTGACCGCCGTCTCAAGGTCGCGGCCGAACGGCTTCTCGATGACGATGCGGCGCCAACCGCCATCGGCCGTCTCGTGGTCAAGGCCCGCAGCACCAAGGCTCCGCACAATCTCTGGGAATGACGATGCTGGTGTCGCGAGGTAGTAGAGGCGATTCCCATCGGTGCCGGACTCGGTGTCGATAGCGGCAAGCTTGGTCGACAACGACGCGTATGCCGCTGGCTCGTCAAAACCACCCTGGTGGTAGGTGATGCGCGCAGCGAACGTCGCCCATCGCTCTTCGTCTACTGGGGTGATCCGCGCATGCTTATCAAGCGAGGCGCGCAGCGCGGTGCGGATCTCCTGATCACTGAACGGGCGTCGACCGAAGCAGACGAGTGCGAATCGCTCTGGGAGTAGGTTGCCAACCCACAGATGGAAGAGCGCTGGGACAACCTTGCGATGGGCAAGGTCACCCGTTGCACCAAAGAGGACCACCACATGCGGGTCTGGAACGCGCTCAATGCGCAGACCAGCACGCAGAGGATTCTTCGCCCCCTTTTTCGCCGCAGGCTTTCGAGTCTTGCGGCCAAGCCGCAGATCACGAATTGTGGCGTGGCCCTCTGCGGGCGTTTGTGGGCTCACTCCGACTTCACCGAGTGGCCACCGAACTGATTGCGCAGTGCGGCGAGCACCTTGGCTGAGTACGAGTCGTCCTGTCGTGAACGGAAGCGTGTCAGCAGTGAGAGTGTGATGAGCGGTGCTGGCACATCAAGGTCGATCGCCTCCTGCACCGTCCAGCGGCCTTCGCCAGAATCAGCGACCCAACCCTTGATCCCCTTCAGGTCGCTCCCCTCGGCGCGGAAGGCGCGCGCGGCCAGCTCAAGGAGCCAACTGCGAACGACTGAGCCCTGCATCCAGAGATCGCTCACCTTGGCGAGGTCAAGCTCGTAGCGCGACTTCGCGAGGATCTCGAACCCTTCGGCGTACGACTGCATCATTCCGTACTCGATGCCGTTGTGGACCATCTTTACGTAGTGGCCGGCGCCGGAGCCGCCACAGTGCATGAAGCCATCCTTTGGTGCAAGCGTGATAAAGATCGGCTCAAGTGCCTTCACTGGTGCGGCGTCGCCGCCGACCATCATGCAGTACCCGTTCTCGAGACCCCAGACGCCGCCCGAGGTTCCAGCGTCAATGAAGTGGATGCCGTGACCGGCAAGCTTCTCGTGTCGGCGGATGGTGTCGTGGAAGTTTGAGTTCCCCCCGTCAATGATGGTGTCGCCCGTGGTGAGGAGGGGGATCAACTCGTCGATCATCGCTTCGGTGGCATCGCCGCTCGGCACCATGACCCACACGCGCTTCGGGGAGGTGAGGCTGTCGACCAGCTCCTTCACGGTATAGGTCGGCTTGGCGCCCTCCTTGGCGACCTCATCGGTCTTCTCGCGGGAGCGGTTCCAAATTGCGACATCGTGTCCGTTGCGGACCAGTCGCTTCACCATATTGGCGCCCATCTTGCCGAGGCCGATAAATCCGATCTGCATGATCTCCCCCTTCACTATTGGTGGTTGTACTTCCCGATGCTAGCGAACTGCGAGCACCCGTTCGATGAGCGCCGTGAGGCGCGTGAGCCCAGCGTCTGGATCGTCGCCCAGATGTACCCGCAGCACGGGGAGCCCGTGGTCTGCCAGTGAGCGCACATCCCCGAGCGCCTGAGCGTCAATCAGCTGGCCGAAGCTGTACGGCCGCCCCGGAATCGCGAGGTCGCGCGGGTGCCCAGCCACGATCTGCAGGAACCAGCCGATCGGCGCCCCGCCCTTATGGAGCTGCCCGGTGGAATGCAGGAAGCGCGGCCCAATGCCGACGGTGGTGGCGCGCCCCGTTGCGTCGCGCAGGGCGAGGCGAAGCTTGGTCAACGCTGCGGTGCGGGCCGGCGTAGTGGCGATGTACGCCTGAATGCCGATGTAGCCGTTGGCACCGAGCCGATCAAGCTGGCCGGCCATCAGCCGCTCCGCGTCGTCGGCGAATGCAGCGGGGAGCGTGTCATCGGCCCAGATCTGCAAACCATCGACGGTGCACTTGGCTGGCAGCTCAGGGAGCGCACCCTTTGCGGCAAGTTCGGCAAGCACGTTTGCCGTGTTTGTCTTCGACTCGGTGACGTTCGGCTCATCGAATGGATTGATGTTCAGCACGGCTCCAGCAAACGCCGTGGCAACCTCCCAGCGAACGAACTCTCCACCAATGTCAATGCGATCGTTGAGCGTCCACTCCACCACTGGGTGACCGGCTGCCGCGAGTGCGTCGAGTCGCGCGTCCACGGCAGAGCCATCGGCGCAACGTGGCGCGATTCCGCCATCAAGTTTGATGCGTACGAAGAGGCGGTCGTCGCCGTATGCGTTCACGGCACCGAGTGGTTCACCATCAACGGGCACAACGCCAACGCCGTGCTTACCGGTGCTCTCAGCAACGAGCTGTTCTGCCCAGGCGCCGAAGCCATCGATCGGTTCGTCGACGATAAGGGTCATCTTGTCGCGACCCTCACGCGCGAGCGCGCCCATGATGCAGCCAAGTGCGAGGGCATGATTTCCAGCTGGCTCTGGATCGCGGCTCTGCGCAATGGCTGCGCTCCCCGATGCGAGGAGCGGATCGAGATCGATACCAAGGAGCGCCGCTGGTACAAGGCCAACGAAGCTGAGTGCGGAGTAGCGGCCACCAATGTCAGCAGGATTCAAGAAGAGGCGACTCGTATCGACCACCTTGGTGACTCCGTCAACGCACGGCGACGGGTCACTGATTGCAGCGAAGTTTGCCGTTGGCTCCTGTGAGGAGCCGCTTGCGGCGAGTTGCTGCTTATTAAACTCGTACGCGTATGCGGCGAAGGAGAGCGTCTCAGTAGTAGTGCCCGACTTGCTCGCGAGCAAGTAGTAGCTGCTCTCTGGCTTCAGGCCAGCGACGGCAGCGTGGACCGCCTCGGGGTCAGTTGAGTCACAGATGCGCGCTTTGCCCCAGTCGGTGATGTCGGCGAATGCGCGCGCGAGTACTTCAGGGGCCAGCGACGAGCCGCCCATGCCAGCGACAACAAAGTCGGTAACGCGTGTGGCGGCACCAGTGACCGGTGATTCACCGAACGCCTCAAGCGAGGGAATCTCGGTGGTGAAGTACTCAGGGGCATCGAGCCAACCGAGACGGTTCGCAATCTTCTCCTGAACCTCTGCATCGTTGCTCCAAAGGGATGCGTCACGCGCGGCAAGTCGAACCGCCCACTCGCCGGCGCGAGCACGATCGAAGGTGCTCTCGATTGCTGCAAGGTCTGAGGCTCGGCCAATGCGCGCGCGGAACGGGAGTCGTGGTTCGCTGCTCATGACTGCTCCTCCTCAATGTCGGCGACCTTGGCCGTGCGGCGGAGGTATCGCTCTTCGCTACTTGGTTCGGACTGCAAGAAGGCGGCGAGCGTTTCCAGTGCCGTCTCAAGCGTGATGAGGTTTGCGCCGAAGGCGAGCACGTTCATGTCGTCATGCACCACACCCTGCCGGGCTGAAGCTGGATCGTGGGCGATCGAAGCACGAATGCCGTGGAACTTATTGGCAGCGATCGTCACGCCGATTCCTGAGCCACAGATCACCAAGCCGCGATCGGCCTGGCCGGAGATCATGCGCTCCGCCACCGCGCGTGCGGAGTCGGGGTAGTCGTCGGTCGGGTCACTCCCGTCACCACCGAGGTCGGCAACGCTCCAGTCGGGTGCGATCTCCGCAACCCGGGCAACGATCGCTGCCTTGAGAGCGGCTCCGGCGTGATCGGCGGCGATGGCGAGTCGGCGACTCACCTCAGCGAACCTGATGCCCGTCGTGCAGGTGGGGCGTTGGAACGACGCCATGCACGCTGCCCGCGAGCACCCCCTTGGCGATCTCCACGATGCGCTCTGGGGTGAAGCCGAACTCCTTGAAGAGGGTTGGCGCTGGGGCCGATGCGCCGAAGCGGTCCATCGCAATGATGGCGCCGTCGGTGCCCGACCAGCGATCCCAACCCAAGCTCACACCCGCCTCAATAGCGACGCGTGCACGGAGTGCCGCTGGCAGTACCGACTCGCGGTACGCCGCATCCTGCTCGCCGAAAAGTTCCGGGCAGGGCATCGAAACAACGCGCGTTGGTGTGCCCGCGGCCTCGAGCTGCTCTGCCGCCGAAACGGCGAGGTGCAACTCTGAGCCCGTCGAAATCAAGATCATCTTCGCGGCACCTGTTGCCTCGCGAAGCACATACGCTCCGCGCCGCACGCCAGCTGCTGCACCGGTAATGGAGCCGGCAAGCACCGGCAACTTCTGTCGGGTGAAGGCGAGCACCGTTGGTGCATGTCGTCGCTCAACGGCAACACCCCACGCCGCTGCCGCCTCGTTTGGATCACCAGGTCGGAAGAAGCGCACGTTTGGAATTGCCCGCAACGCGGCGTAGTGCTCGACTGGCTGATGCGTTGGACCATCTTCACCGAGACCAATTGAGTCATGCGTGAAGACGAAGATGCTGCCGAGATTTGCAAGCGCTGCAAGGCGGAGTGCGCCGCGCAGGTAGTCGCTGAACGTTAGGAACGTCGCGACGAATGGAACCAGCCCACCGTGATACGAGATGCCATTCGCAATGGCCGCCATTGCGTGCTCGCGCACGCCGTAGCTAATGTTGCGCCCCGACTCGCTGGCGGTGAACTTGCCACCACCATGGATGTCGGTGAGGTTCGACTCTGAGAGGTCGGCGCTGCCGCCGATCAACTCTGGAAGCACAGCACCGAGCGCGGTGATACTCGACTGGCTGACATTGCGCGTTGGCGCATCGCCACCAATCTCGTACTTCGGTAGGGCGCTCTCCCAGCCGGCTGGGAGCGTTCCCGCCATGCGGCGCTGCAACTCAGCGGCCTCGGCAGGGAAGGCGGTGGCGTAGGCGAGGAGCTTCTTGGTGTGCTCGGCGACCAGGGTTGCACCGTGATCGCTGCGCTCCTTATAGAGGGCGGCAACATCAGCAGGCACCGCAAAGGTTGCCTCTGGGTCAACGCCGTAGGCGGCCTTGGTGAGCTTCACCTCATCAGGACCGAGTGGTGCGCCGTGTGACTTCTGGCTCCCCGCTTTGTTGGGTGAACCGAAGCCGATGACGGTGCGCACCGCGATGAGGCTCGGTCGCTCGTCGGCGATCGCCCAATCAATGGCGCGATCAATGGCTTCGATGTCGTTGCCGTCTTCGACGCGCGCAGTGTGCCAACCGTAGGCGTCAAAGCGCTTCAGCACATCCTCGGACCAGGCGGTCGAGGTTGGTCCGTCGAGCTGAATGAGGTTGTCATCCCAGAGGTAGATCAGCTTGCTGAGCTTCAGGTGCCCTGCGAGCGATGCGGCCTCGGAGGCGATCCCCTCCTGAAG
>Ga0315906_10008006_pt1 | contig 12729 bp, 7 predicted proteins | sample LakEriMetagenome_4_FD_203526 | JGI IMG/M metagenome (GOLD analysis project Ga0315906, IMG submission 203526) | Freshwater fungal communities from buoy surface, Lake Erie, Ohio, United States - Buoy 2 MA122 | ecosystem: Environmental > Aquatic > Freshwater > Lake > Lake biofilm | place: USA: Lake...
GGATTTTCTGGAATCGGAAGACGTGGAGCTGGTAGTGCAGAATTCTGCGTTCTGGAATGGCGATGAGGAGGCATATCTTGAATTTATGGTAGAACTGTTGAACCCGAACGGAATGCAGGATCCTAATCCTTACAACAATGCGGGTTCATCCGGATTTTATCGCCCTCCCCACCATAGCTACAGCGAGCTGGATGATAATCGGGTTATAGTGTGGATAGGTACTAATAATGCGCCCTGGGAGATTTCGGCGGCGATTTATGACCGTTGGGGAAATCCGGTGTTTTATCGCGATGATTACCCATTAGCCAATACCACTTACCGCGACACCATCGCACTGAATCAGGGCTGCTACCTTTTTCATTTGGAAGATTCCGATGACGACGGACTGAGTTTTTTCGCGAACAACGACGGAAATGGCAACGCGCGTTTGAAGAAAGTGGGTGCGGGTAACCTCAAAACTTTTGACCCCGACTTCGGCAAGGAAATAAAATACCATTTCTATTGGGAAACCAATGTTGTTAGCGTTGATGAGCAGAGTGCTTCGGGAATAGATTTACTCGTGTTTCCCAATCCGGGCGAAGGTGTTTTTAATGTGGAACTGAATGGTCTCAGGGGCAAATTATTGGTTCAGGTATTTGATATGACCGGCAGATTGGTATGGGAACAAGAACGTTTTACAGCTGAAGAAAACGGAATGCTTAGCCTGGATTTGAGCGGACAATCGCCAGGATTGTATTCGCTGCAGGTGAGCAATGGCAAACTTAAAGGGAAGTCTTTAATCGGATTGCAATAGAAAAAGTAAATTCCACAGCACATGCAGCGCGGTGAGATAACTTCCCTGTAAAAGCAGTATTGAGACTAAAATCAGCGTCTAGGGACAAGTTGAGCCGAAGACCGAAAGAATATCGAGTAAATCAGCTGTATTCACTATTCCATCGCCGGTAACATCGCCCGGACAATTTGGTGCAACAGTGAATTCGCAGCTTCCGTTGTCTCTATTCGCATTGGGATTGTAATTCGAGGCACCGTCGTAAGTGCAGCCCCAAACCAGTGGAGCCGCGCAACTTCCGTTATCGCTTTCGGCAAAGGGATTGAATTCGAGGCTAAGAGGATCTGTACAACCCGAACAGGGGGAACAGGAGCCAAAACAAACCAGAGGGAGGGCTCCGCTACTTGCTCCCGTAGTAAAGAAGCGGTTCCAATTAGTTTGGCATTCCACGGGAACATCTTCGTAATTATTCCAGCTATTACCATTAACGAATTTATACTCGTAATAGAAAAAGCGATTGAGAGGCACTGTTATTTCCCAAATACCATAGCCCAAGTAGTTCATTGGAGTGCCGGAAGGATCCCAACCCTGAAAACTGCCTGCGAGATGGATGCCACTGGGATTTGTTGATTCATTAAACATGTCAACCCGAAAGGTAACATCAATCGTGCAACTGAGACAGGAACCAAAGCAGGCAGGTTCGAGCACCAGACTTCCCGAAGGAACACTCACGAATCGGTTTAGGTTGGAGGCACAATTTAGCGGAACATCCTCGGCGTTTAGCGGATCGCTCCCATTTATGTATTTGAATTCGTAGAAACCACCTTCGACAAGATTGAGGGTTAATGCCCAAATACCATCTCCCAACTCGTTCATAGGCTGTGGGGTCCAGTTGTTAAAAGACCCCGCCAGAAACGCACCTGCCGGATCTAAATTTTGTTGCGACATGTCTACCTGGAAGGTTACGTCGTAGAGGGTAGGTGAAGGACAAGCTTCGCATGCGGCGAAGCAAACTGTAGGGAGAACATCTTCTTCATTGCCTGCAGTATATGTTCTGTTTCCAAAGAATGAGCAGTCGGGGAGAAGGGTTTCTTCGAGTCCCCAGGTATTGCCATTGATGAATTTGTATTCGTAAAAAACGCCTTGTTCCAAGGGGATGCTTATAGTCCAAAGACCATTTCCCTGATTTTGCATTGGTGTCGCCGCCGGATTCCAACCCTGGAAAGTACCGGCAATGTGCACACCGGAAGGATGGACCGTCTCCAACGACATGTCGACCTGAAATGTAACATATATTGGAGGAGGGGGACAAGGCGCGCAGGAACCAAAGCAAACTGTACCCAGATTTTCATTGGCCCCGCCAGAGGTATGAAAGCGGTTTCCATTCATGTTGCAGTTGCCGGGAACAGATTCATCCTGCCCCCAGGTGTTGCCATTAATAAATTTATATTCGAAATAGCTGCCGGCGGCGAGAGATAAGGTATAGCTCCAAATACCATTGCCAATGTCGGTCATTGGCGTTGCACCCGGATTCCAACCCTGAAAAGAACCGGCAATATGTACTCCAGTTTGATCAATTGCTTCGTTTCCCATGTCGACATTCAGGGTTATTTCGTACTGAGGAGGGAAACATGGTTGGCAACCCGCAAAACATACTGTCGGAATAAGGAGATTAACTCCGCCTGTATTGAGGAAGCGATTATTATTGGCACTGCAGTCCCCCGGTACGCCTTCATCTTGTCCCCAGGCATTTCCATTGATGAACTTATACTCGTAATACGAATTGGGGCTTAGCGGAAGGGTAAGCTCCCAAATGCCATTACCGATATTCGCCAAGGGCGTCCCGCCAGGATTCCAACCCTGAAAACTTCCGGCGAGATGCACTCCGGAGGGATGTACGGTTTGAAAACTCATATCAACGCGAAAGGTGACGTTAACCTGAGCGGTAGAACCGGCAGCTATCCAGCAAAAGATGAGGATTGACAGTACATATTTCATAATCAATGTATTATTGTAATTCCCTTGATGTAAGTGTATATTGTACACCTTCAAAATAAGTGAAAATTTAGTTGGCATCCAAATGGTACACAAATCTTTAGGACATTCTTAGGCCAATTGCTTTAGAAGTAGTGTATGGCAAAGGGGAGGAAGATTTTTATGTCGTTTTGGAAATGATGATATTCTTAGCGAAAACCAAGGAGAGGCTTGAGCAACATTTAAGACTGGGGGGGGGTAGGCCAAACGATATTCTCGTTATTCCATTCTTTTTAGCTTCAGAAATCGGAATTTGCATTCATTTTTCTAAGATCCCTATCATATTTTTGGGGGTGTTTTATGAAAAATTGGTTATTATTTACCGATTACCCCCTTTTAAGGCGATGTTATTATCCAAAAGATTACTTATTTTTACGTATACCCTCAAAAATTAGCGGTATCTTTGTGATTCTTTGAAGTTTATCACGCCAATTATAATTCACCTAGCATGACGTTCCGATTTGAAGCATTAAAAGACGTATTTCATCGTCAGCCCCTTGCGGTACAAACCCCGTCGAGCAAGATATCCGATTATTTTGGGGAGAATGTATTCAGCAAGCGCAGAATGCGTGAGTATCTTACCGATGAGGCATACGAGAGCGTTATTGCAGCGGTAGATCATGGTACCCGCATTGAACGTAAAGTTGCTGATCAGGTAGCGTCGGCGATGAAAGAGTGGGCTATGTCGCGCGGAGCTACGCACTATACCCATTGGTTTCAGCCGCTCACGGGTTCAACCGCCGAAAAGCACGACGCGTTTATTAAGCCGGCGGGTGAAGGCAGTGCTATAGAAAAATTTGAAGGAAGTATGTTGGTGCAGCAGGAGCCGGATGCCTCTTCTTTTCCAAGCGGAGGGATTCGGAATACCTTTGAAGCCCGGGGTTATACGCTTTGGGATCCGTCTTCTCCGGCCTTCGTAATTGGAAGTACTTTGTGTATTCCCACCATTTTCATCTCTTATACAGGCCATGCGCTCGACTACAAAGTGCCTTTGCTCAAGTCGATAGCAGCTCTTGATGCGGCGGCCACCCCTGTTTGTCAGTACTTCGACAAGGATGTTAAGCGTGTTACCGTTACCTTGGGATGGGAGCAGGAATATTTTCTTATTGATAAGGCGTTTTTTAATACGCGGCCGGATATAGCCCTTACCGGTCGTGCCCTTTTCGGGCATAACCCGGCCAAAGGGCAGCAGCTGGATGATCACTACTTCGGTTCAATTCCGGAGCGGGTGATGCAGTTCATGAAAGAGTTCGAATACGAGGCACATAGGCTCGGTATCCCCGTAACGACGCGTCATAATGAAGTGGCACCCAATCAGTTTGAGGTGGCGCCCATATTCGAGGAAGCGAATCTGGCCAACGATCATAACCAGCTTCTTATGGATCTGTTGAATAAAGTATCGCGCAAGCACAACTTCCGGGTACTGCTTCATGAGAAACCATTCGAAGGGCTTAATGGGTCGGGCAAGCACAACAACTGGAGTATGGCCACCGATACCGGAATTAATTTATTGAAGCCGGGAAAAAATCCCAAGGCTAACCTTCAGTTTCTAACTTTTTTCGTTAACACGATTAAGGCTATTCACACGAATGCGGATATGCTTCGGGCGGCTATCGCATCTGCCGGCAACGATCATCGTTTGGGCGCCAACGAGGCCCCTCCTGCTATTGTTTCGGCATTTATTGGCTCGCATCTTTCAAACGTTCTCGATGATCTCGAGAAAAACATAAAAGCGGGGAAGATGAGCCCGGAAGACAAAACTGAGCTTAAGCTGGAAATAGGAAAAATTCCCCAAGTATTGCTCGATAACACCGATCGCAACCGCACATCGCCCTTTGCCTTTACAGGAAACAAATTTGAATTCAGGGCAGTAGGTTCTTCGGCTAATTGCGCCAATGCCATGATTGTGCTCAATAGCATTATGGCGGATCAACTGCTTAGATTTCGCAAATCGGTAGATGCTCGTATTGATAAAGGTGAGAAGAAAGATGAGGCTATACTAAAGGAGTTGCAGAAGCTCATCAAGGAGAGCAAGGATATCCGTTTCGATGGCAATGGGTACAGTCAGGAGTGGGTAAAAGAGGCAGAGAGACGAGGACTTAATAATCTTAAAGATACTCCCGGGGCCCTGCGCATTTGGCATGAGAAGAAATACCAGGATGTATTGGTTAACCTAAATGTGTTAACCCACGAGGAGATTGAAGCCCGCTGGGAAGTGGAAATAGAGAATTATATCCTGAAGCGTCAGATTGAAGCCCGAGTTTGTGGAGATATAGCTCAGAATCATATAATTCCAACGGCTATATCTTATCAGAATCGCCTTATTGCCAATGTGAAGGGGTTAAAAGATGTTTTGGGTGAAATAGAGGGAAATACCGCGGCGTCGACGCAACTTAAACTTATCCGTGAAATATCTGGCCATATAAGCGCCATGAAGTTAGCAATTGATACCTTACTTGATAAGCGCCGTATAACTGATGCCTTGCCAGACGTGCAGCAGAAAGCGGAGTCGTATGCCCATGTTCTAAAGCCACTGATGGACGAAATCCGGGAACATTCCGATGCTCTTGAAATGCTTATAGACGATGAAATCTGGCCGATGCCTAAACTCCGTGAAATGCTTTTTACCCGTTAAGCTAGGTTCCGGCGTTTTTCAGGAATCGCTTTTGTTTCAGGCATGATGCGTTGCGGTAAAGCCACGATTAGACTCGCTGTTCCATTTTCAATTAAAAAAAACCGGCTCTTCTCTGCTCAGCGTAAGCTAATCCTTTTCGTTGCAGATTTAATGGTTCTTCAAGGGATTATCAGTGCTGTAATCTATTGGCGATAACGAAAATGGGAGATTTTGTTATACTGAGAATAAAATGTTTATTTTCGCCGTCTGTAATTTTGGTTGGAAATAAAATTTCTGTCTATGAAAAAAGCGCACTTCTTTGTTTGTATGCTGTTTGCCCTAATGGCAAGCCTTCCGACTTTCGCGCAGAATAGTCAAATCGAATCTGCGGATGCCGAGTTCAGGAATGGTGGCTATTTTCTTGCTGCTGACCTTTACAAACAAGCTTATGATAAGGTAAAGAAGAAAGATGATCTATCCACCTTGGGCAGAGTCCTTTTTCAGATTGGCGAATGTTACAGAATGATGACGGATCATACCGCTGCCGTAGAATGGTATCAGAAAGCTATCACCGCAAGGTATCAAAACGCAAACGCTGAGGTTTTTTTCAACCTTGGAAGCAGCCTTCAGGAACTCGGAAAGTTCGATGAAGCAGTGGCGAGTTATAATAAGTACAAGGAGGCCGGTGGCGATAAAGGTGTAGCTCAGGCAAGAATTCAGGATTGCGAGCGTGCAGCGCTGAACCTCGAACAACCTCCCACACGTTATGTCGTGGAAAATGAAACTACTCTTAATTCACCGAGTTTTGATTTTTGCCCCACATGGAGCGAGAAGAAAGAGGACGAGATTGTATTTAGCTCTTCAAGGAGTGGTTCATCCGGAAGCAGTGCTGACCCTAAAACAGGAGACAGTTTTATGGACCTTTTTACGGCCAAAATGGATAAAAAGGAGAAGTTTAGCACCCCTGTTCCACTGAATAATACGGTTAACTCAGAAAACAACGAGGGATCTACCTGTTTCGACGACAAGAAAAGTGTAATATATTTTACACGTTGTATTTATGAGAAAGATGACCGCTTTGGCTGTGACATTTATTATGCCAAAAAAACCGGCCAAAATTACCAAGCGCCTGAACTGCTATCGATTATCGACAGAACCATTGATGATACTTCACACGTTGGTCATCCTTTCTTAACAGACGATGAGAAATACCTTCTTTTTGCGTCTAATATGCCGGGTGGATACGGTGGCCGGGATATTTGGTATATTCAATACGACAAAAAGGCCAGCACCTGGGGCGCTCCGGTTAACCTGGGCCCATCAGTGAATACAACTGCAGACGAAATGTTCCCTTACCTGCGGGACGATGGTAGCCTTTACTTTTCCTCAAATGGCCATGGATCCCTCGGCGGCTTGGATATTTTTAAGTCTGCGAAGACGGGTGAAATGCAGTTTGGCAAACCTCAAAATCTGCTTTATCCAATTAACTCATCCTCCGACGACTTTGCTATTCTCTTTAAAAAGGGTGAAGATGGCGGTTTCTTTACCTCCAATCGCCCGGGCGGTAAAGGCAAGGATGATATCTACAAATTCAGGATGCCTCCTCTTGAGTTTTGCCTAAAAGCCACCGTGTATGATCAGGATTCGGGTATTCCGATTGCAGACGCTAAGGTGGTTGTGAGTGGTTCAGACGGATCTTCCTACGAGCTGAAGAGCGATGGAAATGGTGGTATTTCTCTTTGTGAGGGCCAGATTAAAGAAGAAACGAATTACTCTGTAGATGTATCCAAAACAGGCTATATTGGAACCGGAGATCAGTTCAGCACCGTAGGCTTAACGGAATCTACCACGTTTGCCCGGGAGTATTTCCTCCAAGAGATTGTTCTGGAGAAGGAATACAATCTACCATTGGTTTTGTACATTTTCGATAAAGCGGATTTGGTTGTGGATGGAGAAACTAATTCAAAGGACTCCCTGAATTATTTGTTTGACATTATGGTTAAGAACCCCACGTTGGTAATTAACCTGGAGGCTCATACGGATACACGGGGTTCAGACAGTTACAACCAGGAACTCAGCCAGCGCCGTGCTCAGACCTGCGTTGATTACCTCGTTTCTAAAGGAGTCGATCAGGCCAGAATGTTTGCTGTTGGTAAGGGTGAGAGCGAACCAAAAATTACCGATAAGGCAATTGAAGCTATGCCAACTGAAGAAGAGAAAGAGGCAGCTCACCAGAAGAACCGCCGCACGGTATTTACGATACGGAGCTACGACTACGTTCCCAAGAAGTAGAAAAGATTTATAATGTTAACCTGCCCCGGCTTTTTCCTGGGCAGGTTTTTTATTTACAGCTCGTGAATAATCAATTTCAAAATAGACACAAAACCCGATCCTGTTGCACAGTCCGGATAACCATTGCGGAAATTATTCCGGTTCGCGGAGAAGTGCCGGAGAGGAGTATACTTGGCCTTTTTCTTCGAAATCGTTTGGTAGTTGTGGTAAGGCCAGTACGGTCAGGATTAAGTGTTTTTGGCATGGCGATAGGGAGGCTTGAGGGGATTCTTCTTCCTATGATTTCACGATGGAGTGGATGTTTTAACGGAGTATGCCATGGATGAGTTTTTACCCCGATTGGGAGCCCTCGAAGATCGTTTTGAAGAAGTAAGCAAACAAATTCTGGATCCAGAAGTAATCGGAGATCAGAAACGCTACGCTATGCTGATGCGCGAACATCGGGAGCTTGAAGAAATTGTCAACGCCTTTCGATCTTACCTAAAGCTACGCGCCGCATTAGCTGATGCTAAAGAGATGCAACGTAGCGAAAGCGATCCGGAAATGCGTGAATTGGCCCGAGAGGAAATAGAAGCAATAGAACCGAATATAGAAAGGCAGGAGTCGGAATTACGGCAGTTGCTCATTCCACGTGATCCTGAGGATAGGAAAGACTGTATTGTGGAAATTCGCGCGGGAACAGGCGGTGATGAGGCTGCAATTTTTGCAGGCGACTTGTATAGAATGTATACGCGCTATTGCGAGCGAAAAGGATGGAAGCATGAGTTACTGAGCCTGAGTGAAGGAACGGCAGGAGGATTCAAGGAAATTGTTTTTCAGGTTTCGGGTCAGGATGTGTACGGAACACTCAAATTCGAATCGGGAGTACACAGGGTACAAAGGGTGCCCGCCACCGAGTCGCAGGGTCGAATTCATACATCTGCATCAACAGTAGCGGTATTGCCTGAAGCTGACGAGGTGGATGTTGAACTTAACATGGCCGATGTTCGGCGAGATACGTTTCGCTCTTCCGGCGCGGGTGGGCAGCATATCAATAAAACTGAATCGGCGGTTCGCTTAACCCATAATCCCACGGGTATAGTGGTGGAATGTCAGGACGGCAGATCCCAGCTAAAGAACTATGAGCAGGCTCTTACCGTGCTGCGTACACGACTTTTCGAACGGGAGAGGGAGCGGATCGATAAGGAGCGCGCTGCCCAGCGAAAGTCGCTCGTTAGCACAGGTGACCGCTCTGCCAAAATTAGAACGTATAATTATCCCCAAGCCCGCGTTACCGATCACCGCATTAATTTTACGATGTATAATTTACCGGCCTTCATTGACGGGGATATAGATGACTTGGTGGATGCATTAAAGCTTGCTGAGAACACCGAAAAATTAAAGACCGGAACCCAGTCGTAAACACCTCGATAACCAACTTTTTCATACTTCTATTTTAGCAACTCATTCGCAGGAATTGAGTGATATAGTCGTGCCTTCGCCGATACATCGAATTTCCAGATGTTATTATATCAATTGCACAAGGCCTTGATTAATGAATCGGCGCTAGGCAGAGAACATTAGTTCTTTCATATGGATCCAGACTGCTCGCTCCAGCAGGCGGCTTTAAAGAAATTGTAGGTACTAATGTTGTCGTCGGGGTATTCAAAACGTCCTTATTAGTAATCCGTACTTTACACGGATAATTCTCTGAAATCGCGGTCTGTATGGAGAAAGCGAAAGTCTATCCTGCTTGTACGCAGTAAAATCGACTAATGCGAAGCTGAATTGATTTCTTCGTGGAGTAGCTTCGTTCTGAAAAGCCTTTCTATGAACGAAGAATTACTTTCCTGGCTTTGGGAGTTCAGGGTTCCGGCCTTATCCGGAATGTATACCGTTTCGGGTGAACCCGTAGATATTATTCATCCCGGATACCGAAATAGTGACGCCGGTCCGGATTACCATTACGCTCGCATTCGCATAGGCGGAAGAGAATGGGCAGGACAAGTGGAACTTCATGTGCTTTCTTCTGATTGGGAAAGCCATGGTCATTCTGCCAATCCCAATTACCGCAACATACTGCTTCATGTAGTTTGGCAGCACGATAAAGAGCCGACGTTATTGGCAGAAAGAGGCATTTCGACTCTGGAATTAAAGCCATTATTAGAAAAGGGTTTGCCCGAAGCATGGGATACGTTGCGCAATAATTCAGCGGAAATTGCCTGCGGAGGAAAACCGCAACGTGAAGATCCATTGCTCCTGAGGCAGTGGCTGGACAGAATGGCTTGTGAGCGGTTAGCCCGAAAAACGGAGAACGTACACAGATTACTGAATGCAGCGGGTGGAAACTGGGAAGAAGTACTTTACCGGCAATTGGCTTATGCCTATGGCCTTCGCGTAAATAGCCACTCCATGGAACAGTTGGCTAAGCAGGCACCTCTTCGTCTGGTAAACCGTTACAGAGGCTCTGCTTTGTACCTGGAGGCATTATTGTTCGGTGTGTCGGGTATATTGCCGGAGAGAAGTGAAGAAGAGTATCCTGCTCAGCTGCGGGTGGCATTTGATGGCTTGAAACATGCCCATGGTTTGTTGCCGATGGAACTTTCTCAATGGAAATACCATCGAATGCACCCGGCTGCTTTTCCGGATATCCGAATTGCCAGATTTGCAGTTTTGCTCAGGAGTATAAACCCCTTGATGTCGCTTCTGCATTTGGACCTTGAAGAAACCGAGAAGGTGTTTTCGCTTCCTCCTCATGCCTATTGGATAAAGCATTTTCGGTTTGGCCATGAATCGCGTCGTTTATTCGGTTATGGTGCTGGCATTCTTGGTGAATTGGTTATGGTAGATGCCATGGTGCCTTTTTTACACGCGTATGGTAAATGGACCGGAAACGAAAAATTTTTAATAAAAGCAATGGATATTCTGGAATGGGTTAGGCCTGCCCGTAATAACATAGTCAGAGAATGGGACGCACTTGGAATTCACGCGGAATCGGCCTTGGATAGTCAGGCTCTAATTGAAGCCCGCAATAATTATTGCGCTCGCAGAAAATGTTTATCTTGCATCGTTGGAAAAATTTGGCTGAAGGATAAAAACGCTTATGATAAAAAAAATTATCGAATTTTTTGAAAAACAGGCCTATGGAGTTTGCGCGTGGTGGGGAGATAAGCTTGGGATTAGAGCGCATCGCATTCGCTTGTCATTTATTTACCTTTCATTTATAACCTTCGGCTCGCCACTTATTGTTTATCTGATAATGGCGTTTATTTTGGAGAACAGGGAGGTTTTAACGGCTCCCCGCAAGCGTGCAACCATTTGGGAATTGGACTAAGTCTGAAAATTCCATCCCGTGAAGCTCAGGATATATTCTCAGTTTTATTACGCACTGTTGGTTTTGGCATCAGTGGTAGTTGTTGGTACGGCCGGTTTTATGCTGGTGGAAGAGTACTCGCTAAACGAGGCTTTCTTCATGACCATTATAACAATATCTACCGTCGGCTACGGAGAGGTTAAACCCTTAACGGATAATGGGCGGATATTTACATCGCTGCTAATCATTACGAGTTTTGGTACATTCGCTTATACGATTTCTGCCATTACTACATATGTTGTTGGTGGGTTTTATAAGAATTATTTCAGGCAATTCCGATTGAAAAAAGAAATTGAAAAAATCAGCGGCCATGTTATTATCTGTGGCCTTGGAAGAGTAGGTCGTATGGCCTGCAAAGCGCTTAGCGAAAAAGGACAAGGCTTTGTGGCTATTGAAAATAATGACAGCCATTACGAACGTATACTTGAGAATGATGGAATCACCGCTTTATTAGGAGATGCCACACAAGATGACGTGCTAATTAAGGCGGGAATAAGACGTGCGAAGGCGCTGATAACGGCTCTTCCGGACGACGCGGACAATTTATATGTTGTCTTAACAGCCAGGGAATTAAATTCATCGCTTTCCATCATTTCCCGAGCCTCCAAAGAAGATTCCGTTCGAAAGCTCAAGATAGCCGGCGCCAGTAATGTAATCATGCCCGACAAGGTTGGAGGGGCTCACATGGCCTCGCTGGTGGTACAACCCGATGTAATGGAATTTTTAGATCACATAACGATTAACAGCGTGGCAAACGTTAATCTCGAAGAGGTACGGTTCTCCGATTTGCCGGAAGGATTACAAAACCATTCCATTGCGGAAATCGAGGAAAAGTATGCTACAGGCGTTCGTATTATCGGTTACAAGACCCCCTCAGGCGAATATGTTGTAAATCCTCCCCCAGCAACCCGTCTTATTCCGAACTCCAAGTTGTTTGTGTTGGGAAGCAAAGATCAAATAAACCACCTCAATACACTTTTAGGTATTATCACGAAATGAATGAATTTGGCAATACGGGCGGTAGTGAGTATTTTGCGCCCCTTATACCACAGAACAATGGATAAATTCGCCTATCGATCGCTCGTATCGCTCTTATTACTCTTGCCTTCAGGACTATTTGCTCAGGAAGGGGCTATACCCGCCGGTGAAATAAGCATTGACGATAAGATCAATGCGGTGATGGAGCCGATTACTGCCTTCGTAACGGAAATGATTTTCTTTACTATTCCTATTTTCGGAAAGCAAATTCCCTTTGTATTAGTTTGGTTAATCGTCGCCGCAACCTTCTTCACCGTATATTTTAAATTCGTTAATCTAACGGCTTTCCGCCATGCGCTTGATGTCGTTCGCGGAAAATTCGACAATCCCAATGACAGCGGTGAAGTAAGCCATTTTCAGGCCTTAACGGCAGCACTATCAGGGACGGTGGGCGTGGGTAATATTGCCGGGGTGGCGATTGCGGTTTCCCTTGGCGGTCCGGGTGCGACTTTTTGGATGATCGTTGCCGGACTTTTCGGGATGTCTGCCAAGTTTGTTGAGTGCACACTGGGCCTTAAATACCGAAACAAGAATCCGGATGGCAGTGTTTCCGGTGGTCCGATGTATTACCTGAGTAAAGGCTTAGCCAAGCGCAATATGGCCGGTCTCGGTAAAGCACTCGCCGTAGTT
>Ga0315906_10008007_pt1 | contig 12728 bp, 9 predicted proteins | sample LakEriMetagenome_4_FD_203526 | JGI IMG/M metagenome (GOLD analysis project Ga0315906, IMG submission 203526) | Freshwater fungal communities from buoy surface, Lake Erie, Ohio, United States - Buoy 2 MA122 | ecosystem: Environmental > Aquatic > Freshwater > Lake > Lake biofilm | place: USA: Lake...
TCACCGCAGTGCAACCGTTTGCATCGGTGACGGTGTAGGAGTATGATCCCGCGCCGACGGTGAAGGCACCGGTACCCGAGTAGGGCGCGGTTCCACCCCCACCAGAAACGTTCACGGAGGTAGTGCCGCCGAAGCAGGCGATGGATCCGGAGGATGAGGCGGCAGTGAGCAGTGTGGGTTGTGTGACGGTTGCGCTCACCAGTGATGTGCAACCGTTGGCGTCGGTGACGGTGTAGGAGTAAGAGCCTGCTGCAAGGTTGGAGAACGTTCCTGTTCCCGAGTAGGGCGCAGTGCCCCCTGCACCGTTCACCACGACACTACCCGTTGCAGCGCCGTTGCACAGTGCAGGCGACGGCGTGGCGGTCGATGTCAGCAGCGCAGGTTCAGTGACGGCGATGTTGGTCACCGCAGTGCAACCGTTTGCATCGGTGACGGTGTAGGAGTATGATCCCGCGCCGACGGTGAAGCTACCGGTACCCGAGTAGGGCGCGGTTCCACCCCCACCCGATACGTTCACGGAGGTAGTGCCACCGAAGCAGGCGATGGATCCGGAGGATGAGGCGACAGTGAGCAGCGTGGGTTGTGTGACGGTGATATTAGTGATAGCGGTACAGCCGTTCGCATCTGTTGCAGAAACAGTGTAAGTCCCGGCTGACAAGTTTGAGTATGATCCTGAGCTTTGAGGTGAGGATCCATTTAATGTGTAAGTGATGCTGCCGGTTCCCCCATTAGCTGAGATGTTGATTGATCCGTTTGATCCTCCATTACATAGCACGGGAGTTGATGTTGATGATGTGATGGTGGGTGCAAGTTGATTTCCTACAGCAACTGGAAGTAAAAAGGTACAGCCATTAGCATCTGTGACCAGAACATTGTAGGAGCCAGCTGATAAATTACTGAAGGTTGTGTTTGATGTGGATGCGCCTCCATTCAGGGAGTAGTTGAATCCTCCGGAGCCACCATTGGCACTTATGGTAAACGACCCGTTAGAAGCAGAGCAACTTGCATTATTAACCGATGCGCTTGCTGTAATTGCATTCGGGTTTGTGATATTGACTGTGGTGGAGCTGGTACAGCCGTTGGCATCAGTTGCCACGATGGTGTAAGTGCCAGAAGCTAATCCTGCAAATGAGTTGCTGGTTTGCAATGGTGAGCCATTGATTGAAAATCTCACAGGAGCGGTCCCTCCCGAAGCGGATACCGTTGCTGTGCCGTTATTTCCTCCATTGCAAGAGGGTGGAGTAGTGGAGGATGATGTGATTATTGGACCAGGTTGGTTTCCTACGACCAATGGCACCGAAGCAGTACATCCTCGAGTGTCGGTAATTGTTACACTGTAGCTACCTGCTGCTAAACCTGCAAATGAGTTGGATGCTTGTGACGCTCCTCCGTTTAAAGAATAAGTGTAGCCGGGGGTTCCACCTGAGGCACTGATGGAGCCCGATCCATTGGCTAATGAGCAGGTGGCAGTAGCAGTTGAGGCGGTAGCGGAAAGAACAGATGGCTGTGTTACTGTTGCGGTGGCGTTTCTGGTACATCCATTTGCATCGGTGATTGTAACGGTGTAGGTGCCTGAGGGAAGATTTGATAAGGTGGATGATGTTGAGCTTGACCCTGCCCAAGCGTACTGGTAAGGAGCCGTGCCACCGGTAGCAGTTACGCTGACGGAGCCGGTAGAAGTGCCTGCGCATGCAGCCCCTGTAGGTGTGGCTGTGGCATTTAACAAGGTTGGAGCTGTTATGGTGAAGGAGGTGTTAGATACACACCCCGAAGCATTGGTTACAGATACATTGTAGGTTCCAGGTGCAAGGTTATTCACAGTTGCAGGACCATTCAGGTTAGTGAATGTTTGAATGGTGGTTCCAGTACTGTTTGTGAAAACATAATCCCATGGAGGATCATTGGTTAATGTGACGGTTGCGCTGCCGGTGTTTTGTCCGGCACACAGTGGCTGGACCAAGGTGTAGGTCGGAATCGTGCAACAGCTAAGTGTTGCGAAAAATTGCGCATCCGCATCCTGAGTACAAGCCAAGGATGTCCATGATCCAGATTCGCCATCACCAAGGGTGTTGATGGTGAGATTAAGTGATGCTCCTTGAACACATGCATTGGCTGGGGGTGTTGAGATGGTCCAGCAGAAAGTCCAGTCACATAAGTTGTTTGGATTGTTATCTCCGTAATTGTTTCCGGGATTTCCATCTACTAACCCTAATGGACCCCCGAAACCCGATTCGAAGTAGTATCCAGGCCCTGTGGTAGCTCCTGTTGCAGAGCTAGTGATATTGTTGTTATACCAATTCCATGTACCTTGACCGGAACATGAAGTGACAGGACCGGTTACCAAACTGGCCATGTTCCATCCTGAGCCGAAATTTGGTACAACGCCATGTAACCAGTTTTGTGATGTTTGGTTGTAGTTTGTGATGGTGTAGCAGAAGGTGACTGTTTGTCCAGCTTGATAGGTTCCATTTATCGGTGGAGGGGTTGCGGTGAGGTTGGCTTGAATAACGCAACCTTGACAATCATTGCTGTTTTGTAGTCCAAGCGTGAAGTTGCATTGGTCAGTGATACTTCCACCACTCACCTGCAGGTAGTAGGTTCCTGCGGCTAAGGAACCAAAGGTTGTATTGAGTGAGCCACCAGCACCGTTTGCGCATCCTCGAGGGGTAAGGTTGCCACAGCTGTTACCCGCATAAAGGCCTACGGATGGTGACTGCAGCCCTGCAATGGACACATTGAGTGTTGGGCCAGTGATGTTCACGCGATACCATACATCAGCTGAAGGGGAAGGCATGTTTCCTGATGGTTGGCAACCCAGTAGTGATGTATAGGGTTGCTCAGCTGTTGCACAAAGGTTGGTTGTGTTGAAATAGGTCCAAGGTCCGATACCGTTATTGGTTGGACATGCAGGTGGAGTGGGTAAGGTGCCAAGGTTTTGCGCACCGGAGCACGGGTCGTTTGCAGGTGGCGTTCCTCCATTACAAGCAGTGGTGCATGGGGCAGTGCTTGGACAAGCAACGCAGCTAATGGTCGCAGCAAATCCTGGAGCGGTGATGATACCATCTGAAGTGAAGACCAAAGTGATACAGCCGCTGGTTGCGGTTACGGTTCCTGGCGAGTTGGTTCCGGTGTAAGTTCCAATTAGTGGAGATGAAGCATTGGGACCATTGTAAATGTTCAGGAAATCAAAATTAGCTTCTGTGTTAAAGGATGTAAAGCTTAAACTGACACATTGCCCAGCCGTGGCAGCACAAATGGTTTGTGTGAAATTCTGGCTATTGCCATATGCGCCTGCAGAACCACCGCTATCGTAAAAGGTTCCTCCGCATGATGTGATAGTACCATTTCCCATATTGTAAGTTGCGGCCGCAGGTAAACAGGCCGCGCAGGAGATAGTGGCTGAAAATCCCGTGGATACAACGGATCCATCGGATGTGAAAACCAGTGTTAGGCATCCGGAAGTTGCAGTAACCACACCTGGTAATGCAGTACCTGTAAATGATCCTATCAGAGGAGCGGATGTATTCGAGCCATCGTAAACGGTAACGAAGTCGAAGTTGGATTCCAAGTCAAATGACGTAAAGCTTAAGCTTACGCATTGACTTGCTGTGGTAGCACAAATGGTTTGTGTAAAAGTCTGGCTGTTGCCATAATTACCTGTCGAACCACCACTATCGTATATAGTTCCGCCACAAGTGGTGATGGTTCCGTTTGAGATGTTGTACGTCTGTGAAACTGCAGAGCTTCCTGAAAAAAGTGAAGCAAACAAAGCCAAGGTAAACAGCAATAATCCCGACAAATTTTCAAAACGAAACATCCATTTTTTTCTGGTAGTTTTCATTCCCATCCATTAAGGTTTTGGAACCGGTGGTTCAGTCCGGTTTGGTTCTTGGTTAAGATGGTAATGATAAGGGAAATGCTTCAAATATCCAATGCATTTTTCATGGATAAGTTGTTCACATATGTAGACAAGTTAGTGATGTTTTAACCAGTGTTTCGACATCGATTTCTGATAGGGCTTTTTATTCGGCAACCGGATTGATCAATTGAAGGAAACTCTTGCTCATGAATCTCAATATGAAGTATATACGATTGCTTAATTTTGCGCTATGTTGAAATTGAAACTTGTAACGGACGTCGCTTGGGTGCGGAATGTGGTGGAAAAGAATATTCCAGAGATATTGACCGACCATGCCTGGTGTGAGCAAAAGGCAGCAACTAATGCCATTTCAATCGTGGTCAGATATCCGGATTACACTGATTTGGTACAGGAGATGATTCGATTGAGTCAGGAGGAATTGTCTCATTTTCAGATGGTTCATGATATAATCATCAAGCGAGGTTATAAGTTGGGGCGCGAACGTAAGGACCACTACGTCAATCTCCTTTACGGATTCATGAAAAAGGGAGGCATTACTGAGGAGCAATTGGTGGATCGACTTTTGTTCGCTGCCATGGTGGAGGCCAGAAGTTGTGAGCGATTCAAGGTGCTTAGTGAAAACATTGAAGATCAGGAGTTAGCGACTTTTTATAGGGAATTAATGGTCAGTGAGGCCAATCATTACACCCTTTTCATCGGCTTTGCACGGAAATATGCCAAGTCCATTGATGTTGACAAGAGATGGGAGGAGTGGTTGGATTATGAAGGAGAAATCATCAAAGGATTCGGAACCCATGAGACCATACACGGGTGAAATATTAGGTGCTTTATTAATTGACTGAAATTCAATTCACAAGGTTTGTGAGTCTGTTCCTACCGTAAATCGTTTTTTATACTTTTGCCCTCCTAATCCTGAATCAGATGCCCGTTTCACTTGTCACCGGCGGGGCCGGCTTTATAGGCGCACATGTTACAAATGAATTGGTGAAAGCCGGACACACCGTGGTTGTGTTGGATGATCTAAGTGGAGGTTTTCAAGAGAATGTGAATCCTGCTGCGATCTTTATAAAGGGATCCATTACTGACGCCGATTTGGTGCAGTCACTGTTCAACGAGCATAAGTTTGATTATGTCTATCATTTGGCTGCCTATGCGGCTGAAGGTCTCAGTCATTTCATCAAAAGGTTCAATTACAACAATAACCTCATCGGCAGTGTGATTCTGATCAATGAAGCGGTCAAGCACAAGGTCAAATGTTTTGTTTTCACCTCTTCGATTGCCGTTTACGGAGCTGCTGAACCACCAATGACCGAAGACACGATTCCTGTTCCCGAGGATCCATACGGCATCGCAAAGTTTGCGGTGGAGCAAGACTTGCGTTGTACACATGAAATGTTCGGTTTGAACTACATCATTTTCCGACCTCACAATGTTTATGGTGAATACCAGAACCTTGGTGATCGTTATCGAAACGTGGTTGGAATATTCATGAACCAGCTGATGCAGGGCAAGCCGCTTACCGTATTTGGTGATGGTAGTCAGACACGCGCATTCAGTTATATCGGAGATGTGGCTCCGTACATTGCCAACTCAGTAAATGTACCCGAGGCATACAACCAGGTTTTCAATGTGGGCGCAGACCGTGAATTCACAGTGAGTGAATTGGCGCAAACAACAATGCAGGCTATGGGTATCAATGGGGAATTGCGTCACTTGCCAGCCAGGAACGAGGTCATGCATGCACACGCCGATCATAGTAAGATAAAAACGGTCTTCAAGACCAGCGAATCGGTTTCCTTGTTAAAAGGTTTGACCCTTATGGCTGCTTGGGCCAAGCAGTCGGGTATCCGCAAGAGTTCCAAATTCAGCAACATAGAAATCACAGAGAAGCTGCCTTCCGTGTGGCTTGAGGACTGATCCATGCCTAAGATCCTTTTTGTTGCCCAGCATCGGCCGGACAGATCACCCTCACAACGATTCCGTTTCGAGCAATATCTATCGTTCCTCAAGTCACGTGGGTTTGATTATGACTTTTCCTATTTGATTGATGAAAGCGATGACAAGGTCTTCTACAGACCGGGTAACTTGTTTCGTAAATCCTACATATTTTTAAAAGCGGCCTTCAAGCGTTTCAATGATGTGTTCAAGGCAGATGGTTATGATGTTATTTATGTCCAGAGAGAGGCCTTTATGACTGGTTCCTCATGGTTTGAAAAGCGCTATTCCCAAAGTAAAGCCGCACTCGTTTTTGATTTCGATGATGCCATATGGAACCATGATGTCTCCGAAGGGAACAAGTCGTTTGCATGGCTCAAGGATGCCTCTAAAACCAAGAGGATAATTGCCTTCAGTGATCTGATTATTGCTGGCAATCCTTACCTCGCCGACTACGCCAGCCAGTTCAATTCGAATGTTCTGATCATACCCACCACTATCGATACCGAAGAATACAGGCCTAAGCCCGATAGCACTGATGCCGGAAAGGTTGTCATTGGTTGGAGTGGTAGCATCACTACGATCAAGCATTTTGAGTTGGCAATACCTTTCCTGACCGCCTTGAAATCCAAGTACGGTTCGCAAATAGAGATAGCCGTCGTCGGCGATGGTTCTTATCGTAACAGCTCATTAGACATAGTTGGAAAACCTTGGAATAAAACCACGGAGTTGGCAGACCTTGCCGGTTTTGATATCGGAATCATGCCCATTCCAAATGATGATTGGTCGAAAGGTAAATGCGGTTTGAAGGGATTGCAATACATGGCGCTTTCCATTCCCGCCGTCATGTCGCCGGTTGGTGTGAACTGTGATATTATTCAAGATGGTTCTAACGGTTTTTTGGCTGATACAACTGACGAGTGGGTGGAGAAGGTCTCCAGGTTGATCGAGAGCAAGGAGTTACGATCCAAGTTAGGTGCTGCTGCACGAAAAACCGTTGTAGAGCATTATTCCGTTGAATCCCAAAAGGAGAATTATATAAACGCCTTTGAAAAGGCCATAACCATCAAAAAAAACAAGCGAAAATGAAAAACACGGCTTTGACTCACATTCACGAAAAGCTAGGAGCGAAAATGGTTCCTTTTGCCGGCTATAACATGCCTGTCTCCTACACGGGCATCAACGATGAACATGAAACAGTGCGCACCAAACTGGGGGTGTTCGATGTTTCTCACATGGGTGAGTTCATATTGAAGGGCCCAGGTGCCTTGGACCTGATTCAAAGGGTTACCAGTAACGAAGCGTCCAAGCTGTTTGATGGGAAAGTCCAATACTCCTGCTTGCCTAACGAGAATGGTGGAATAGTAGATGATTTGCTCGTTTATCGCATGACTGCGGATTCCTACATGTTGGTGGTGAACGCTTCCAACATCGATAAGGATTGGAACTGGATCATGGAGCGCAACACATCAGGTGTGGAGATGCATAACATTTCTGAAAGGACATCATTGCTTGCCGTTCAGGGGCCTCTTGCCGCCAAGGCGCTTCAGTCGTTAACCTCCATGGATCTGGCCTCAATGGAATACTATACTTTTTCAAAAGGTGAGTTTGCCGGATGTCCTAATATTTTGGTCTCGGCCACCGGTTACACCGGTGCGGGTGGATTTGAAATTTATTTTGAAAACCAGTATGCGGAAAAAATATGGGATGCGGTCATGAATGCAGGTGAACCGTATGGAGTCAAGCCTGCCGGACTTGGATGTAGGGATACCTTGCGTCTGGAAATGGGTTTTTGCTTGTATGGTAACGATATTGATGACACAACCTCCCCACTGGAGGCGGGACTTGGATGGATAACCAAATTCACCAAGGAGTTCACGAACTCAACAAACTTGAAAAAACAAAAAGAAGAAGGGGTCTCCAAGAAATTGGTGGGTTTTGAAATGCTTGAGCGCGGTATTCCTCGACACGATTATCCAGTGGTTGATGCAGCTGGCTCTTTGATTGGTAAAGTCACTTCAGGGACCCAGTCACCAAGTCTCGGTAAAGCCATCGGTTTGGCTTACGTTCCCTCGGAATATGCAGCCGAAAACTCGGAGATTTTCATATCAATCAGGGATAAAAATTTGAAAGCCAAGGTTGTCAAGCTTCCCTTTTACAAAGGGTGATCATACCAATCGTCCATTCTTGGGGTTTTTGGTAATTTTGCAGCAATTCATAAAGCAATGAAACGAACCATAGACGTGTGTTTTTCTCCGGCATTGTTGCCTTTGTACGACTATAAAGGGTCTATCGTCGTGGTGATTGATGTGCTGCGTGCCACCTCATCCATGTGTGTTGCGTTTGCCAACGGAGTGAATTCAATAGTTCCTGTTGCGACCCTCGAGGAGAGCATGGCTTACAGGGCAAAAGGATTCCTGGTAGGCGCAGAGCGAAAGGGTGAACGGGTTGAGGGTTTTGATTTGGGTAACTCACCTTTCAGCTTCATGGGTGATGTCGTGTTCGGCAAGGATATCGCATTGACCACTACCAATGGAACCCAGGCCATCAAGGCCGCCTCGGGTGCACATACCATAACAGTTGGCTCATTCCTCAACTTGTCTGCTTTGTGCGATTGGCTTTCCCGACAGGAGCAAAACGTTGTGCTGCTGTGTTCGGGTTGGAAGAATGCCTTTAACCTGGAAGACACCCTTTTCGCAGGAGCGGTTGTGGAACGCTTGTCTGGTTTGTTTGATTATACCGATCATCGTGATTCAGCCATAGCAGCCATGAGTTTATATAAGTTGGCCCAAAGTGATTTGTTAGGATTTTTAGATCAATCTTCCCACAGACACCGTCTGGCCAGTTTGCATATAGATAAGGACGTAGAGTATTGCTTGACTATCGATCAGGCCAATGTGGTTCCGGTTTTGAGAGGTGAAGCGCTCACGCTTTGATTTTTTTGATTTTCCATTTTTCATGAAATACTTTTTCGCTTCACTGGTTTTCCTGTGCCCAAATTTTTCATTTTCTTGGGGTTTTCAAGCTCATCAGCACATCAATCGAACTGCTGTGTTCTGTTTACCCCCTGAGATGTTCTCCTTCTATAAGTTTCACTTGGATCATGTGACAACCCACGCGGTTGATCCTGATAAGCGGCGATATGCCGTGGAAGGTGAGGCCTCTTGCCACTACATCGATTTGGATCGATATGGTTTGAATCCGTTCGATAGTATTCCTGAGAAATGGAATGATGCGGTATTGAAATACACTGAAGACTCGTTGATGGCTCATGGTATTGTTCCTTGGCATATTGAGCGGGTTTATTTTCGATTATTGCAAGCTTTCAAGGATCGGGATGTTTATAGGATATTAAGGTATTCTGCCGACCTTGGCCATTATGTCGGCGATGCGCATGTGCCATTACATTGCACATCCAACTACAATGGACAATTAACCAACCAGCATGGGATTCATGGCTTATGGGAGTCGCGAATTCCCGAAATTTCAATGGGTAAGTACGAGCTCATGCCGGGCAGATGTGTGTTCATATCCAATCCATTGAAAACCGCATGGGCGACGGTTCGCGCAAGCTACAGTGCCTTGGACTCCGTTTTGGGTTTCGAGCGTCAGCTAACGGAAAAAATCGATGTTGATTCAAAATTCACCTACGAGTTAAGAGGCGCTTCGGCCGTAAAGGTTTATGCTTCAGGTTTTGCAATTGCTTACGAACAAATGTTAAGCGGCATGGTTGAGCGTCGTATGGAGTCTTCTGCCTATCTTACGGCTTCTTTGTGGTATACGGCTTGGGTCATGTCTGGACAACCCGATTTGGATTCACTTTTGGATTGGGTTCCCAACAGTGAGCAAGTCGAAAGACAACAGAAAGAGCTGGAATTATTACAAAAAAGGACACTACAGGTCCCTGAACACGATCATTAAAGACGATGAACATGAAATTGGATTATTTGAAATACAATCATCAGGCATGGAATAAGCTGTCGGAAAAAGGTAATCGTTGGACAGTTCCGGTGTCCGAGCAGGAAATCCTCGAAGCCAAAAAAGGTGTACTCCGGCTTTTGCTGACTCCATCCAGATTTGTTCCCGAATCCTGGTATCCACCTAAAGGCAGCCGTGTACTGGCTCTTGCCAGTGGAGGCGGACAACAAGTGCCGATGCTCGCTGCGGCTGGATATGATGTGGTCTCTTTTGATAACTCAGAGCGCCAGTTGGATGCTGATTTCAAAACTGCGAATTCCTTTGGATTACATGTTACATGCATAAAAGGTGACATGAATGACTTGTCTTGTTTTGACAAAAACTCTTTTGATGCAGTTTTCAATCCATGCTCCACCGGTTTTGTTCCCGATGTTGCAAACGTTTACCATCAGGTTGGTCAAGTGTTGAAACCCGGTGGGTTATTCATGACTGGTTTTGCCAATCCGGTGATATACCTATTCGATATTTTCCTTGCTGAGAAGGGCGAATTCAGACTCAAATACTCACAACCTTATAGTGATTTGGATTCCTTGGATGAGGTGGAGTTAAAGCATTTCATGGATGCAAATGAGCCGCTGGTTTTCGGTCATAGCTTGGCTGCACATTTCAAAGGGCAGATTGATGCAGGGTTGGGACTGGTTGACATGTTTGAGGATTATTGGGGTGAGCAAAACCCATTGGATAAGTACTTTCCTGGTTTCATTGCCACCGTTTCTCGCAAGCTGGATAAGGATTCCGTCCTATCTTTGTAATAGATTCGATTTTGTAAATGGAGCAACATCCATCTTTTGATACTGATTGTGGCCAAGATGTAATCAGGGCAGGAATGTTTTTGTCGGAGGGCAAGGTTGTTGCCATCCCAACCGAGACCGTATACGGTTTGGCTTGCAACGCATTTGATGAGTTCGCTGTAGCGGAGGTGTTCCGTCTAAAGAATCGGCCATCCTTTGACCCATTGATTGTACATGTGCCATCCATCGAGGCCGCCTCTAAGCTAGTGACCACCATACCGGAAAAGGCCCGCCTCCTGATGGAGTCTTTTTGGCCCGGACCGCTAACCCTTTTACTACCCAAGGACGATTCGATCCCAGATCTGGTCACGTCGGGATTACCAACAGTAGGTTTGAGAATGCCTGCGCATCCATTAGCATTGGAATTGTTATCCAAGCTTCCATTTCCTTTGGCTGCACCAAGTGCAAACCCCTTTGGATACATCAGCCCTACAAGTGCAGAGCATGTGCTTTCACATTTTAATGGACTGATCCCATACGTTTTGGATGGAGGCCCGTGCGAAGTAGGGGTGGAGTCAACTATCCTTGGATTTGAAAACGGCGCGCCCGTAGTCTATCGATTAGGTGGCATACCTGTAGAAGCCATCACAGAGGTGATTGGACCTGTCGACATCAACACCAAAGTCGGGTCAAAGCCTTCGGCTCCGGGAATGCTCAAAAGCCATTACGCGCCGTCAATTCCATTGTTTATTGGAAATGCAAGTGAATATGTAGGTCTTTTGAGAGATGTACGAGGAGCTAACATAGTGCTTCAGCAGCGTCCTAGTGTGGACGGATTCGACACTTTTGTTCTTTCAGAAAAAGGGGATCCATCCGATGCTGCAAGGAATCTTTTCAAGGTGATGCGACAAATAGATGATGGCGACTACAACATGGTGGTTGCAGAGAGGTTCCCGGAATACGGGTTGTTTCGTGCGATCAATGACCGATTGGGCAGGGCCTCAGCAAAAGATTGATCTTTAGTAAATGTTGTATGCTAAACCAATCATCAGATTGTTTGTAGCGAATGGCTGGTCAATAACGTAAACACCATTATTGCCGTTTGCATCAACATTCACGATGAACTCCGGTTTGCTTCTCACTGTTTCCATCCCTGCGATGATTGAAAAAGTTTCTGAGAGCGTGTACCTGACATTAAACATCCCGCAAAAGGAGATGGCACTTGCGGAAGCTGCAGATTGAAAAACACTTACCTGATCTGACTCGGCGAGGATCGATGGGTAGGCGAACTCGGATAGGCCAGGCATGATTTTCAAATCAAGATGAAATCTTTTGACCGGAATGGTGATAAATGCTCCAGCGAACAAATCCAGATGATTCCATCTTTCTGATGTAACGGTAAATCTTCCACCGTAGAATCCTGCATAGCCATTGGCTAAGGCCAATACATCCAGAGGATGATTGCCAATTCGAAGACTGCCACAAACACCGAAATTTTTCTCCAGTCGGTACGCGGCATCCAGGCCTCCTATGTTTCCACTTTTGGCAAATCCAGCCCGCTCATTATTGATATTTGTTGACGAAAAGGGCTTGTTCGGTGTGGCGATACCAAATGAGACACTTGCGAGTATCCTGGGCGATTTCAATTGGGCACTGGCCTTTTCAGGCCAGATCAACAAAATGATAGTAAGTAGCAGTAGGGGGTAGGTATTGAGTTTATAGCGCATTGGATAACGAAAGTGAATCCTGAATTATCCTGTAAATATATGGTTCTATGCCAATTAGTCAAATTAGCATAGGGCCGACTGTCGCACAGTTGTTGAAACTGTTTAATAATAAAATTGTTATGTACCTTTGAGTATGTTCAAGGCATTTCGCGATAAGCCAGTAGTCGTTTTTGTGTTTTTGATGTTTCTGCTACCTCAGATACATCACTCGATTCACAGCATTTCGCACAGTCATGGTTTTCATTGTAAAGCTATAACCGAAAAGCATTACCATCAGGCAGAAGATGATTGTGAGCTTTGTGATCATGTGTTGCCCAATCAGCTTGCCACCCCCCCCGACTTCCAACAATCGTTCGCCCGATTTGCTTGTTTTTCGCAGTTCATTGTCACTGACGAAAATTTTGTATCCCTAAGTAACGGGTCTCCATCGCCGCGAGGACCTCCTTTTTCATAGTCTTTGATTTGATTGTGTGTAAA
>Ga0315906_10008008_pt1 | contig 12728 bp, 9 predicted proteins | sample LakEriMetagenome_4_FD_203526 | JGI IMG/M metagenome (GOLD analysis project Ga0315906, IMG submission 203526) | Freshwater fungal communities from buoy surface, Lake Erie, Ohio, United States - Buoy 2 MA122 | ecosystem: Environmental > Aquatic > Freshwater > Lake > Lake biofilm | place: USA: Lake...
GCGCCTATCTGGAAAAAGTGCAAAAATTGCGATCGTTGCCGTAATGCGTAAAATGCTCTGTGTTCTAAATAAACTTGTAGCAAATCCAGAATTTTCACTTGCACACTAACACCACTGCTCTGTGGTTCAGAAATGGACCTAAAGCATCGAATTGAAAGCGGCTTCGTCTAGGATTTGGACGCCGAGTTCTTTGGCTTTGTCGAGTTTTGAGCCGGCGGATTCTCCGGCGAGGACGTAGTCGGTTTTTTTTGAGACGGAGCCTGAAACCTTGCCGCCATGGTTCTCGATGATGGTTTTGAAATGATCGCGATCTTGAGAGAGTGTGCCGGTTATGACGAAAGTTTTTCCAGTGAAGAGAAGTTTCGGGGCTTCGGCGGGTTTAGGTGAGTAATTGTTAGATTCTGGATTTATTTTCAGTTCTGCGAAGCGTTGGAGGGTGCGTTGTCCGGCTTCGGAAAGGAAAAATGCTAAAATCGATTCCGCAACAGCACGACCCACATCGCCTGTGATTGCGTAGGGTTCGAGAGCGGGGTTTTTCTTTTTCGCATCGTTTCGGATGTCATTCACTAACTCGGTGAGAATTTCCGATTTCGGAATATCTGTTAGGTTTTGATGGAGTCGGGAAAGTTCTTTCGCTGCGGACTCTCCGAGTTGGCGGATGCCCATGGCGTAGAGCCATTTGTTCAATGGCTTGGTTCGGGCTGCTTCAAGGGCGGCGATGATTTTTGCGGAGTTCTTTTCTCCAAAGCGACGCGGTGCTTCTTCGGTTCCTAGATTGAGATTTGCTAGGGTTTCTTCGGTGAGGGAAAAGAGATCGAGCGGGCTTTTCGCGTGGCCGTGGCGGACGAGGGCTTCGGCGACGGTTTCTCCGAGGCCTTCGATGTCGAGGGCTTTGCGGGCGGAGAAGTGGGAGATCGCAGTGACGGCTTGTGCGGGGCATTCGAAATTCGTGCAGCGCCATGCAACGAAACCTTCCTCCTGTGTGATAGGCGCGTGGCATGACGGACATTTTCCAGCAACGAAATTGTAGAGCGAAAAGGGTTTCTTTGATGGATCGGGATCGATGACCTTGACGATGGCAGGAATGATTTCACCCGCTTTCTCGACGAGGACTTTGGCTCCGATGTAGATGCCTTTCTTGCTGATTTCATCTTGGTTGTGCAGGGTGGCACGGGAAACCGTGGAACCCGAGATGAGCACGGGTTCGAGTTCGGCGACAGGTGTGAGAACGCCGGTGCGGCCAACTTGGATGGAGATGTCTTTAAGCGTGGTCTCCTGTTGTTCAGGGAGAAATTTATAAGCGGCAGCCCAGCGCGGAGCGCGGGAGGTGAAGCCGAGTTGCTCGCGTTCGGAGCGGTCGATGACTTTCACGACAACCCCATCAGTGGCGTGGTCGATTTCGTGGCGGTGGTCGCGGTAAAAAGCGATGCCTGCGAGGAGTTCATCGAGGTTTTCGGCGATGCGGACAGGTTGGTTTCGAGGAATGGAAAACTGATCTAACAGCGCATGGAAATCGCTTTCGGAATTCAGGTCTTCTCCATCGTAAGCACCGAGGCCGTGGGCGAGAAAGGCGAGGGGACGTTGTGCGACGATTTTTGGATCGAGTTGTTTGATCGTACCAGCCGTGGCATTGCGAGGATTGGCGAAAGTGGGGAGGCCAGCTTCGTCGCGTTCCTCGTTCATCGCTGCGAAGGCAGAGTTCGGCATGAAAATTTCGCCGCGGATTTCAAGGATGGCTGGGATGTTGAAATTTGAAATTTGAATTTTGAAATTTTCCCCTTCCTTGAGGACTTGGAGGTCGATGGGGATGAGTTCGCCGTCGGAGGATTTGATGAGGTTGCCGGTGTGGGCGTCTGCTACTTCCACGCCTGTGATTGGGTGGAACCAGCGGTTGTGGCCGTTAGAAATATAACCTTGGTCGGTGAACCATTTTGCGACTTCTTCAAGGGTCGGCTCGGTGCCGTCGACGTAGGGTTGGGAAATGACGAAGGCGGGGCCTTGTTCGGTTTCGAGGATGCCGTGGAACCAGATGTCGTCACCGAAGAGGCGATTGCAGGCGTCGATGTTGCGTAAGTAAGGAATACTACCCTGTGCTCCGAAATTGGGAGGGAGGGTGAATTTTACGACGCGCTCGAATTTTTCGACTAGGAAAACGGTGTGTTCGGACTGTCCTCCGAATTTTTTCCAGCCTTCTGCGAGGCTAAATAAGCCCTTTGCTCGGAGCATCCGACCAGTATCAGCTCCCCATTTAAGAATGGATTCGGTTTCACGTCGGATCCGTTGCGCCACATTGTCTCCATCTTTTCCTGTGAAGTCTTCTTGAAGCCTTCGAGCCAGGCTTTGTGGCGAGCTTTGCGAAGATACTGCGGGGATAGCGGCATTTTCTGATCGGTGTTCATAGCTGTTTTCATAAGGTAGGATGGATTCGAAGTCAACTCCGCTAGCGGGAGATGAGATTTTGTAATCGGCGGGCTCTTCCGCGAGGCCGTCGGAAAAGACGGCCTGTGGGGAAAAGATGATCTCGGGTTCGGTGGGTTGTGATGAAAGTGTGAGAGGAATGTTACGGATGGTGCGGACGTTTTGGGTCACGTCATCACCAGTGGTGCCGTCGCCGCGGGTGGCGGCATACTTTAAATTTCCGTTTTCGTAATACAACGAGACAGCGACACCATCGATTTTTGGTTCGAGGGTGACGGCAATGTTTTCGCGTCCGAGATTTTTTTGGAGGCGACGGTAGAATTCAATAAGTTCGAAGTCTGATCGATCTGGTTGCAAATGAGTTTCATCTGTCAGACGGCGAACAAGCCGAACTTTATCTCTCAATAAATCTGGGATTTTTGATTCATCGTATGATTGTCCGTCTAATTTTTTGATCCAACTAGAAACGAGCTGACAGATTTCCTCTTTCCATTCGAACACGTCATCGATACTCAACATCGAGACGGGATGGGTGATTTGTGAAAAGCCATCGAGAGGTTTTGAACCGACGCGTTGGGTGGGCGAATTTGGATCGGCGAGTTCGGGATGTTTTTTCTCCAAATCCTCCAACTCGCGGAAAAGCTTGTCGTAATCCGCATCCGAGATTTCCGGCTCGGCTTGGGTGTAGTAGAGTTGGTTGTGGTGGTCGATGAGTTGGCGCAACTCCGCCACACGCTTTTCAGGCGCGGGGGCAAAGGAGAATAGATCAAGCTCGTCGGACATGCAGGAGAGAAACTTCAAACTTTAAACTCTAAATTTCAAGGAAGAGTTGAGATTAGAGACGGAAGACTTGGAGAGGCAAGGCACAAGAGGAGAGATGGAGACGGAATTCGAAGATGGGAAGCGGCTCAATCTGAATTTGAGCTTTCACTCATGTCGCAAATGATCTAGTCGTTCCACATAAGATGAAAAACCATATTTTTCTCCTGTTAGTTTTAACGGGTTTGATACTTGCCTGTAGTAAAAAGCCTGAAGAACATCAGAAGGATGTTGCTACATCAGAGGAATCAGCGGGTGATGGCCCGTTTTTCCAACAAGCCATAGTCTATTGCGATATCTATAAAGCAGGAGATCCCGATAAGGCATTAAGTGCGATGCTGGACGATGTCACTCTCACGATGAATGCAAAGGAATCTGATATAACGCCTTTTTGGAAGAACCAGTATCTAGCGTTTACGAAGACCCGAATTTACATGATCCTCAAGTATCTGGGTAGAGATGATGAAGCTGGGGAATATTTGGAATCCGCATTAAATCACATCAATCTTTGGCTAAAAGAAGGAGGTCGAGAGGTTATCAACGAAGAGAAACTGATCAGTATCGTAATAGATGCTGATCAAGGCAATGATTTGCCATGGCATCCAAAGATTGATTAGTCTAAGAGGCATTACCCAATCCATGTGGCTTTTGGTGAGAGGTTTGTGAAATTCTCCATTCTAAGATTTTTTCCAGGATGGCCTTCTCGGTGCCCCTTAACCATAGGCTAATGTCTGTCATTCCATTGGGATGGGGAAGAGAGCGCGACTGGAGTCACGCGGTCCATGTCCATGGGGACAACATGCTTCAGCTATGTTGGGGTTTGACTGGGGGGATCAAGAGTTGCAAGTTGGCGGTGTGACAGCAGTGAATTACAAAATTGGCAATGAGAAGCTGGTGAAGGTGTTGGATAACGCATCCAGCCATTTGCGCGGCTTGTTGGAGAAGCAGGGTCGTTCGGATGGGGCGTTGAGGATTGCGGTGATCGGTGGGGGATGTTCGGGTTTGCAGTATAAGATGGATCTGGTGGACGGGCCGCGGGACAGGGATATTTTGGTTCCGAGCAACGGAGTGAACGTGGTGATCGATCCCAAGAGTGCGTTGTTTGTGAGTGGCAGTGAGTTGGATTTCTCGGATGATTTGCAGCAGGGTGGGTTTAAAGTGAGTAATCCGAATGCGGTGGTGACATGCTCATGTGGGGAGAGCTTTGCGGCTTGAGAGGTTAAAATTTTCACCGCAGATGCGCAGAGGTCGCGGAGGGACGCAGAGCTCTGTTTGTGTGTTCTTTGAGTAATTAAGGTTTTTGAGAGTGATTTTATAGCTTTCTCAAAAACCTTAATAAACTTTTCATGGTGCTAGCTCTGCGTCCCTCCGCGACCTCTGCGCCTCTGCGGTGAAAAAATTTATGGTTTAGAATTTAGAGTTTAGAGTTTAAAGTTTAACGAATTGAGTGCTTTTGAAACATTGGGTTTGGGGTTGAAGTTGCGGGTTTCTGATGATGAGATCAGGGATGCGTTTCGGGTTAAAGCGGCGGTGATGCATCCGGATTCGGGTGGGGATGAGCGGGAGTTTGCGAAGCTGCAAGGGGCGCGGGATGAGTTGTTGAGTCCGGCTAGGCGGATTAAAGCTTGGATGACGGCGCGCGGGATGGAAGTGGATGCGCGGGGACAGATCGAGGGAGGGTTGATGGATCTTTTTCAGAAGGTGTCTGAAGTTGGCGCTACGGCGGAGTTGTTGATCCGTGAGAATGTGGGTGCGAAATCGGCTCTGGTGAAAGCGATGGCGGAGGTGAAGTTGATGAAACAGCGTGAGCTGGTCAAAGAGCTGTTAGAAAAAATTGCTACAGAGATTCAGCAGAGGGTCGATGGGTTTCAGCGGGTGGAGGAGGGGGGAATCGATCCGGCTACGATGATGCGGGATCTGATTTTTCTGGAGAAATGGCGTGCGACCTTGAAGGGGATATATGGAAGGTTGATGTGAGAGTTTGGAAATGAGGGACAGGTTATAAATGAGGGACAGGTTGGAAATGAGGGACAGGAATGTCCCTCCTCCTCAGGTCTATCGGCGAGACGCCGATAGCACGGTCTGCCGCGGGACGCGGCAGCTACAGAACCTTCTTCACATACATCGCTTTGAGGGCGATGGAGATGCCGTTCATTTTGCAGTCGATCTCGTGGTCGCCATCGACGATGCGGATGGGTTTGGACTTGGTGCCGGTTTTCAGGGTTTCCGATGAACCTTTGAGTTTGAGATCTTTGATCATGGCGACGATGTCACCGGTTTCGAGGATGTTGCCGTAGGCGTCTTTGACGACGCGTGGTTCTAGGGCAGAAGTTTCCTCGATGGATTGGGTTTTCCATTCATGACCGCAGGTCACGCATTCGTTATGATCGGCGAGGACGAGGATATCGTCCATGGTGCAGAGTGGGCATTGCATGATGAAAAGCTGTTAGTGACCTTGGTTGCCCTTTTTCGGCGGTTCCCATTCGCGGCGGGTGCGTGAGCGGACCGAGAAGATGATAGGAATTCCGGGGGCGGGGTGGGTTTCGCGAATCTGGTTGGTTAGATACGCTTCGTAAGAATCTTTCATCAGTGCCTTGTCGTTGACGAAGAGCACAAAGGTCGGCACGGGGATGACGGAATATTTTTCGTTCAGCGCCGTGGTCGCGTAGTAGAGTTTCATCCGCTTCGCCTTGTTATCGGTCGGTGGCGGGTTTTTCAGCATCGCTGCCTGCAACATGCGATTCAGTTTGCCGGTGCTTGGGATTTCCTGAGCGCCTTTTTTGATGGCGATGGCCTTTTTCAAAACCTGGCTGGTGGAGTCGCCGGTTTTTGCCGAGCAAGTGACGAAGGGGGCGTAGGCGAGGAAGAAGAGTTCGCGTCTAACATGTTCTTCGGCTTCTGCGATGCGGTCCTTGTTGTTGGCCCCGGGATGGTAGAGATCGAATTTGTTCAGAACGATGAGGCAGGGTTTTTTCTCTTCAAGGATAAGCTGGGCGATTTTGCGATCTTGGGCAGAAACACCTTCCGCGAGGTCGATGACCAACACGCAGAGATCGGCGCGGCGGATGGCTTTTTCGGAACGGATAGCGGAGAAAACCTCAACGGAGTTGTCGCGTTTGCCACGAGGCCTGAGACCAGCGGTATCGATGAGAGTGAAATTTTCGCCAGCGTAAGAATAAGGGAGATCGATTGCATCGCGGGTGGTGCCGGCGATTTTGGAAACGATGGTGCGTTCGTCTTGGAGGATGGCGTTGATCAGGGAGGATTTGCCGGCATTGGGTTTACCAATCACTGCGAGTTTGATCCCGACCTTTTCTGCGACTTCCATGCCTTCTTCGGTCTCGATGTGAAGGGGTTCGACGACCGCATCGATTTTATCGACGAGTTCGGTGAAGTTGCGGCCGTGCTCCGCGGAAACGAACACACTGTCAGGGAGGCCGAGCGAGGTGAAATCGGCGAAGGAGGATTCGTGTTTGTCGTGATCGACCTTATTGAGGACGAGAAGGACGGGTGGTTTGGCTTTGCGGAGTTTTTGGGCGAGTGCTTGGTCGATGGAGGTGAGTCCTTCTTGGGCATCGACGATGAAAAGGATGAGATCGGCCGTTTGCATCGCGATGTCGGCCTCCATAGCGACTTGTTCGCCAAAGCCATCATCGAGCGTTGCGCCGATACCGCCGGTATCGATGAGGGTGCAGGGATGGGTGGTGAGGGAGCAGGGCGCGGAAATGCGATCGCGGGTCACGCCTGGCTGATCGTGGACGATGGCGATTTTTCGACCTGCGAGGCGGTTAAAGAGGGCGGATTTCCCGACATTGGGGCGACCGACGATGGCAACAGTTGGCATAAATTTCAAATTTCAAATTTCAACTCTCAAGGAGAGTTTTACGAGAAGCTAGAGGTTTGGAGACGTTCTAGCGATAAAGAAAAACCCCGCCTTTAGGCTTTTTAGGGCCGATTGGCGGGGTCAACACGAACAGGGATGGCGGAGCGGACGGGGCTCGAACCCGCGACCTCCAACGTGACAGGCTGGCGCTCTAACCAACTGAGCTACCGCTCCATCCCGTTCGGGTGGGCGGGACGCTATGGAGAGAGATGCTGGGGTGCAACCACTTTTTTCGCTGAAATGGGATTTTTTTTCGGGGGATGAGGAGGCTGGGGGAAACGAGCACCAAATGGGCGATTTAATGAGGTTATTAACCACAGAATGCAAGGAATACACGGAATGAAGATTGGGAGAATGGAGAGAGAAAGGAAAAGAGTGATAACCCACACTCTGTGTATTCCGTGTGCTCCGTGGTTCAATTTTATTCAGGTGGATGGAGATGTTTAACCACAGAATGCACGGAATACACGGAATGAAGATTGGGATAATGGAGAGAGAAAGGAAAAGAGTGATAACCCACGCTCTGTGTATTCCGTGTAATCCGTGTGCTCCGTGGTTCAATTTTCTTTGTGAGTGATATCGGAGGTTGATATGGAAACTTTAGCTGCCTTAGGTAGGGGAATGATTTTTAGGGAAATGGAATTGTGGTTCGATCCACAGGCACGTTCTGGGCCTGAGTCCATGGCTGTGGACGAATGGCTTCTGGAGACTAGGCAATTGCCGATGATGAGGGTTTACAAGTGGGATGGGTTTTGGGGGAGTTTGGGGTATTTTGGAAAGTTGGATGAGGCGGAGCAGTCATTTCCGGGGCTGAGATGGGTGCGTCGCTGGACTGGAGGTGGGGTGGTGGATCATCGTGAGGACTGGACTTACAGTTTAATGATTCCCAAAAAATTTGAGCTCGCGCGTTTGAAAGGTGGCGAGAGTTATCGTGCGATTCACCAAGTCTTGGTGAGTGTGCTAGCGAGCGAAGGCGATTTGGTGCCAGCGCTTGCGGAAGGAAATCAAAAGGCTGGGAGCGTGTGTTTTGAAAATCCTGTGGAATTCGATGTGGTGGGCAGCGTGGGGGAGAAACTCGCAGGAGCCGCACAGAGACGAAGCCAGTTGGGACTGCTGCACCAAGGATCGGTATCGGTCAGAGGAGATTTTTTGCTGCGAGGAAAATTATTCGCTGAACAACTCGCTGAAACGTGGTCGGAAGTAGGAGTTTTTCCTGATGAGAGAAAAATCAACCAATTGGTAAGCAGTCGATACGGGACTGATGGGTGGTTGAAAAGAAGATGTTAGATTTCGTTAAGGGTGGCTTTGCCGCGGAGTTTGGATTCTGCGTCATCGGCTTCGCGATTGGGCATATCGAGTCCTTTTTTGATTTCGCGTTTGGCATCCTCATCTTTGCCCATCATCGCGAGAGTCCGACCGTATTCGATCTGGTGGATGAGGCGTTTGGAATTGATCTCGCGGGCTTTTTTGAAGTGATCGAGCGCTTCTTGGTAAGAGCCTTTGGGGATGCCTCCGTAGACGACTTTAGCCAAGAGACGGGTGGCTCCACCGATATCGGCGATTTCTTGATGCCAACGTCCGAGCATGTGATGGGCGTAATCGGATTTCGGGTTGAGTTTGAGGGCTTGCTCCGCGGAGGATTTGATTTCGCGAGACGCCTGCAGTTTTTCTTTATTACCTAAAAACTCCGTGTTTTTCCCGAGAGAGAGCGCGAGGGCGAGATGGGAGTCGGATAATTTCGGGGCGATGGCGACGGCTTTGCGTGAGTATTCGAGCGATTTCTGTGCAGCTTCTTTGCGGGCATTTCCTTTGAGCGATGGCATGAGGTCGCCATATTGTTTGGCGATTTTGATGAAGACGGTCGCTTGGTCGGGCTTCAGGGCATCGGCCTTTTGATAGGCTTCTAGGGCTTCTTTGGTTTTACGGTCGGCATCGAAGTCATCGCCTTTTTTCACCCATTCCGCCGCCGTTTCGGAAAAGGCGCATGATGTGGCAAGGAAGATGAGGATGACACTGCGGAAAAAATTCATGTTGAAACCTAGCATGATTTTTGAGTTTTGCAGCTGAGTTTGAATTTTTTCAGGTGATTTTTTTGGTGGTCTCGTAAAAAACAAGAAAAGAAGAATTCAACCGCAGATGAACGGGATGAACGCAGATGAAGAAAAGGGATGAAGACTAGTTATTTAGGAAGTTCTATGCATTTAATCTCTCTTCCATCTGCGTGTATCCTGTTTATTTGACTACGCTTCGCTCCGTCCATGTCCGCTTCGCTCCCATTGCGGTTAAATCATCTCATTTTCGATGGCAAATAGGCAACCTATAGACGCGCTATTTCTTCCAGCTAAGCGACCATTCGACGTCGGCTGTGGTTTCGCAGTAAATTGTGACCTTAATGATATTTCCTTCGTGAGCGAAATGGATCTTTCCTGATGAAATTGCGGCTGCAGTTGGAGTAAAACCATTTGCGGCGATGGATAGAATGATTGGGTTACCAGCGACGATGCGGGTTTTTCCGGTAAGTGTTAGAGATTCGGTCTTCCAAGCGGTTTGATCGAGCATGCCTTGCATGATGTGGCGGTTGGTGGAGAGGACTTGTGGGTGATCGAGTTTCTTGCGTAGCGAGTAGACGAGTGACTGCTGTGGTTTGAGCGGGCGTGATACTTTGCCGTTGCCTGGGATTTCGCCGAGGAATTCGTCGTTCCAGAAATCGTGCAGGTAGTAGGTTGCTGCGGCATCGAGACCGATAGCGCCGGTATCCGATTGATCGCCGGAGAGGGGAGCGGTGATCGTTTTGGCTTCGTTGTAATTGTTAGAAAGGATGAGTTGCGCGGAGTTGGTGTCGTTGGCGTAGACATAGATCGAAGGATCGTTAGGAGCGGTGGTGAGCATATCGGTTGGGCGGAATGAACGTGTGCCTTGAAGTAATGGGTAGAGGCGGGTGAGATCCATTTTTTCTTCTGGAGTCATGCGGCCGAATGAGGTGCCGAGTTCGAGTCTACCGGAGAGCAAACCGACGAGAGTGAGCATGGTGCGGCGGGCATCGATGTCCATGCCTTTGAAAGATTTGCCGTCTGGGTAGTAGCCGAAGACACTGCGGTTTTTATACCAACGCAGGCCCATGCGTGATGCCATTTCGGGTTCGAAGTGTGAGGAGTCGAACCAGACGCGTTGGAGGTCGACGATGCCGGCGGTGACATCGAGCATGGGTGTGCCGTATTCACCGAGATTGCGTTCGTGGATAAAGGCCTCGTTGCCGAGTCCTTCGCGGCAGATTTCGAAAACTTTGCGGTAGGCTGTGGTGGTGGTGTGGGTTTTATCTTTGAAGCCGCCAGTAGGAATCCATGCGCTTTCAGGGTAATCGAATTTGATGCCCTGCAAACCTTGTTGTTGGAGACGTTTCCACATTTTAAGCGTGTAGGCTTGGAATTCGGTGTTGGTGAAATCGTATTTCACCCAAGGCATGTGGTGGCGGTGTTCAGCATGCAGACGCGAGATGTCGCCACCCATCATCCATTCGGGATGAGCGAGTGCGAAGTCGTTAGATGGCATGTTTGTTTGGATGTAGGTGAACGGGACACCACCTAACTCACGGATCTTGCCGCAGAATTTTCCAAAGGTTTCGTAAGGTGGGGTGAGGGCTCCGTATTTCGCCCATGTTTCATCGTTCCACCATCCTTGCTGGGTGTCGCCTTGTTTTTTGTCGCAATAGAAATCGGGTTCGAGACGGATGGCTACCGGTGTGTATTCCAGTAGGCCGGATTTGACGGCGAGTTCCATTTGATCGACGAGAGATTTGGAATCATTGATGGGCCGACCTTCGCCGTATGAACCTTGAGAGACGAGCCAACCGCAAAGCGTTGGGAAATCGTAGGGCTTTGGATTCGCTTTGTTAGCGGTGCGCATGGCGAGGCCATAGGCTTCGAGCGAAGTGAAAGGGTCGCTAGTGACGATGTCGAGAAACACGCTGTCGGTTCCATCATAGGTTTTTCCTGGAGGGATGAGTTTGCCGATAGGATCTTCGATGGTGATGGTTAGATCCGATTTCTTTTCATCCAAAACAAGACGGCGGAGGAACTCGTGGTAGCGGAGGCCACCAGCGACGATGGAATGACGGCGCTCGCCGAGTTTGCCAGTGATCAGGATGTTGTTGTGAGCATCGATAGCGGCTTGGTTTTCGACACGGTTGGGTTGTGCTCCAGCACCCCCGCGTAGGACTTGAGGGTTGGTGAGTTTCTTGCCTGGAAGGAAGGCGGCTTTGTCGATCACACCGACGCGCGCGACACGCATGGGAAATTCACGCTGGTTGGTGACCGAGAAACCGAGAACGGCGAAGGATTGTTTGTCATAGACTGTTAGATGCAGCGTTTTGACGGGTGAGTATCCTGAGTTAGGGGTGTCGGTGATGGATAAGGTGCGACCTTTACCGAACTCATCGTTTACCTCCGTCTCTTTCCAAGTGCGTGTCGGTTCGGCTATTTTACGCCAGTTCATTTCATCGACCGTGAAGCGGGCTCTCGTGAAGACAGGGTTGTTCGAACTGAGGTCGGTTGCGGACCAAGTGCCAGATTTCAGATCAAAGGAGAGTTTGAGTGTCTGATTGGCGATAGAGACTTGATCGGCAGATTGGGTGACCTCAACCGCATGAAGCTGGCAGATTACAAAGGCGGTGATGGTGGCAAGGAGTTGTTTTTTCATCGGCTTGGAGAGAGGTTGGATGATAGAGATTGTGATAAAGAGTTAAAGCGGGTCGGTCGCGGTAAAGTGATTAAATCGCCTATAATGCTGACGAACATCTCTTTTTTCAACGATTTCGTAGTCGTAGGGTGATGATACTTGTAAGGTAACGATTTGAAAAATCCCCCTTGGAAATTGCGTTTAATGGCTATATTCTGAGACTCCTTCAGAAATCCCGCATGAAATATTTTTTCGTTTTCCTTTCACTGGCGTCCCTGGCAATGGCTGAGAAGCCTGATGGGGCGCAGCTTTTCAAGACGAATTGCTCGGCATGTCATATGCCAGATCAGATGGTGGTGGGGCCTTCGTTGGCGGAGATTCGGACTTTGTATTTGGGTAAGCCGGATGATTTTGTGAAATGGTGTGTGGCTCCACAGAAAAAGCGCCCGAATGCGGTGGATATGCCATCGATGGTGCATGTAGGCGATGAAGGGTTACGTCTGATTTACGAGCACATCATGAAGGTTTCCGTCGGAGTTAAACAAGTGGAGCAGAAGAAGGGTGATCCGTATGCAGCGTCTCCGGTGCAAGCGAAGCGCCCGCAGGTCCAGCGGATTTTCATGCCGAATGCTGGCCCAGCGGCGATAGCGGTGGCGTTGGATGACAAGGTTTCGTTGTGTTGGGATGCGGGTGAGTGTCGTTTCCGCTACGCTTGGAGCGGTGGGTTTATAGATGGTTATCCCTATTGGCAGGCAAATGGTAGTAGCCTTGCGAAAATTGTTGGAGAGGTGAAATACACTGAGAAAGCATCGCCTTTCAAAGAAATGGGAGAGGTGAAGTTTTCCGGATATCGGATGGAAAAAGGGCTGCCGGTATTTCAATATCAGTTAGTAGATAAGAAGATCACGGAGACGCCAGCGGCACTCGCTGATGG
>Ga0315906_10008011_pt1 | contig 12724 bp, 12 predicted proteins | sample LakEriMetagenome_4_FD_203526 | JGI IMG/M metagenome (GOLD analysis project Ga0315906, IMG submission 203526) | Freshwater fungal communities from buoy surface, Lake Erie, Ohio, United States - Buoy 2 MA122 | ecosystem: Environmental > Aquatic > Freshwater > Lake > Lake biofilm | place: USA...
TTCCCCCAGTGACGAAGCGACGATCCTGCACCGCATCCGCGTCGCTCTCGCCGACGAGGCCAGGCGCATGCTCGATGAGGGGGTCGTGGCCGAGGCGCAGGACATCGATCTGTGCATGATCATGGGCGCCGGGTGGCCGTTCTGGCTGGGTGGCCTGACCCCCTACCTCGACCGATCTGGGGCTGCTGAGGAGGCGACGGGTCGTCGATTCCTGCCACGAGGCGCGGCGTCGCTGCCCGGCTAGGCCTGCTCGCGCGTCGGGGCGGTCTCCTCGAACTCCGAGCCAGCAGCACCCGCGATCGTCTCCACGATCTGACGGGAGACATCCTGTGCCGTTAGGCCGGAGTCAGCCAGCACCTGAGCGCGCTTGCCGTGGTGCAGGAACTGGGCAGGAACACCGATGCAGCGGACAGGGGTGACGATCCCTGCGTCCTGAAGTGCCCCCGCGATCGAGGAACCCACTCCGCCCTGACGAACGCCGTCCTCGACGATCACGATGAGCCGGAAGCGCGCCGCCTCGCTGACCAATGCCTCGTGCACGGGCGTGACCCAGCCCGGATCGATGGTCAGACATCCGATCCCCTGTGCCTTGAGTCGCGCGGCGACCTCCACCGCCATGGCCGCGAAGGCCCCCACGGCGACGAGGAGTACGTCCGGCTCGCCCGATTCGGCGATCACATCGAAGCCAGGGGTGCTGCGCAGTGCCGGAACGACAGGTCCGAGCGCACCCTTGGGGAAGCGAACGACGGTGGGCGCGTCCTCGACGTCGAGAGCCTGTCGCAGCAGCGTGCGAAGCGTCTGCTCGTCTCGAGGTGCGGCAATCCGCACACCAGGGACGATCTGCAGCATCGCGAGGTCCCAGATCCCGTTGTGGCTAGCACCGTCGTCGCCTGTCACTCCCGCGCGATCCAGAACGAAGGTGACACCCGCACGGTGCAGCGCGCAGTCCATCAGCACCTGATCGAAGGCACGATTGAGGAACGTCGCATATACCGCCACAACAGGATGGAACCCTGCAAATGCCAGACCTGCCGCGCTCGTCGCTGCATGCTGCTCAGCGATGCCGACATCGAACGTGCGGTCCGGGAACTCGCGGGCGAAACGATCCAGTCCTGTGGGGCCGAGCATGGCAGCCGTGATGGCAACGACCTCATCGCGTTCACGTGCAATGGAAACCAGTTCATCGGCGAAGGCTGACGTCCAGGTCGGACCGACGCGGGACACAGGCCGTCCTGTGCCGGGGTCGATGACGCCCACGCCGTGGAACCTGTCGGCCTCGTCGTTCTCCGCGGGTGCGTACCCATGGCCCTTGTGCGTGATGACATGGACGATGACGGGAGCGTCGAAGTCCCGAGCTCGGGTGAGTGCGAACTCCAGCTCAGCCTCGTCGTGACCATCCACGGGGCCGATGTACTTCAAGCCGAGATCCTCGAACAGGCCCTGCGGCGCCATGATGTCCTTGACGCCCTTCTTCATGCCGTGCAAGGCACCGTAGATGGTGTTTCCCACCACCGGTGTGCGATGCAGGACACGCTTGCCCCAGCCCATGACCTGCTCGTAGCCACGTGTCGTGCGCAGCACGGCGAGATGGTGCGCCATCCCACCGATCGTGGGCGAGTACGAGCGCGCGTTGTCGTTGACGACGATGACCATCGGACGCTCGGATGCAGCGATGTTGTTGAGCGCCTCCCAGGCCATGCCACCCGTGAGCGCTCCGTCGCCGATCACGGACACGACGTGTCGGCGCACGAGGTCTCCACGCAGCTGCCAGGCCTTGGCAATCCCGTCGGCATAGGAAAGCGCTGTCGAAGCGTGCGAATTCTCAATTACGTCATGCACGCTCTCGGACCGTGAGGGGTAGCCGGACAGTCCATTCGCCTGCCGGAGGGTGTCGAAGGCAGCGGACCGACCCGTCAGCATCTTGTGCACGTAGGACTGGTGACCGGTATCCCACAGGATGACGTCATCGGGTGACGAGAAGACGCGGTGCAGCGCGATGGTCAGCTCCACCACACCGAGGTTTGGCCCCAGATGCCCGCCGGTGGCCGACACCTTCTCGATGAGGAAGTCGCGGATCTCCTGCGCCAGGGCAGGCATCTGATCGGGGGTGAGTGCCCGGAGGTCGCGTGGGTCGCGGATGCCGTCCAGGAGGGTCACCAGATGAGTCTAGGCGACCTGCTGCTGGCTCACCCGTCGACGACCTGCGCGTGTTCAGCAGGAGCCGAGCTGAGGGCCACACGGACAGCCTGCACCTCCCGGCGGGTCTGCAGCAGGCCGGCGGCAACTGATTCGAGGGCAGCGAGGATGCCCTCGATCGCGGGCTCATCAGGTGTGCCGCGCACGTCGGCACGGGTGGTGGAGTACGTGCGTCTGAGGCCTTCGATCTGCCCCTCGACGGTGCCGTCGATGACCGTCGCCAGCACCAATGGATGTGCTCGCAGGTCTGATGTGCGCAGGCATGCAGGCCCTTGATCGAGCAGCCATCGCACCACCCGCTCAGCGAACTCGGGACTGTCGGGGGGCGGCACCTCCGCGGGCCAGCCAGCCGGGATGCGAGGCACGTCGTCTACAGCAGCGATCGAAGCACGTACTGCAGGATGCCACCGTGGCGGTAGTAGTCCGCCTCGCCGGGAGTGTCGATCCGGACGAGTGCCGTGAATTCCACGGACCGACCGTCTGCCGACACCGCTTCGACCTCGACCTCACGCGGTGTCACCCCACCATTGAGGGCCGTGATCCCCCGGATGGTGAATATCTCGTCACCCTGAAGTCCCAGTGACGCCGAGGACGTCCCAGGAGGGAACTGCAGCGGGAGGACCCCCATGCCGATCAGGTTGGAGCGGTGGATGCGCTCGTAGGACTCGGCGATGACCGCTCGTACGCCCAGCAGGGCCGTGCCCTTGGCAGCCCAGTCCCGGCTGGAGCCTGAGCCGTATTCCTTGCCGGCCAGGATGACGAGCGGCGTGTGGTGGGCGGCATAGGCCATGGCTGCGTCGTAGACCGGTACCGTCATGGCATCGGGCGTGGTGAAGTCGACGGTGTACCCGCCCTCGACGTCGTGCAGCATGAGGTTGCGGAGCCGGATATTGGCGAACGTGCCACGGATCATCACCTCATGGTTCCCGCGTCGGGACCCATACGAGTTGAAGTCCTTGCGGTCCACTCCGTGTTCGAGCAGGTACTGACCAGCGGGGCTGTCCGGCTTGATGGAGCCCGCCGGGGAAATGTGGTCGGTGGTGACGGAGTCGCCCAGCTTGAGCAGCACACGGGCACCGGCTATGTCCTGAACTTCTGTTGGCCGTATGGGCATCCCGTCGAAGTAGGGAGGCTTGCGAACGTAGGTGCTCGAGGGGTCCCATGCGAAGGTTTCGCCCGATGGCGTCTGCAGCGCACGCCAGCGGTCATCGCCGGTGAAGACGTCAGCGTTGCGGTGCACGAATTGGTCGGAGGTAACTGCCGTGTCGATCACGGACTGGATCTCCTGCGCCGATGGCCAGATGTCGGCGAGGAACACGCCCTGGCCCGCCTCATCGAAGCCGAGGGGTTCATTGACGAGGTCAATGTCCATGGTCCCAGCGATCGCGTAGGCGACGACAAGGGGTGGGGATGCGAGGTAGTTCATCTTGACGTCCGGGTTGATCCGTCCCTCGAAGTTCCGGTTGCCGGATAGCACCGAGACGACAGCCAGGTCGGCGTCGTTGACGGCGGCACTGACCTCGGGGATGAGAGGCCCGGAGTTGCCGATGCACGTGGTGCATCCGTAACCGACGACGTTGAAGCCGAGCTTGTCCAGGTAGGGCAGGAGTCCTGCCTTCTCGTAGTAGTCCGTCACCACGCGAGAGCCTGGGCCCAGGGTCGTCTTCACCCATGGCTTGCGACGCAGTCCCCGCTCGACTGCCTTCTTGGCGACGAGACCTGCTCCGATCATCACGTAGGGATTCGAGGTATTGGTACATGACGTGATGGCGGCGATCGCCACGGCGCCGTGACCGATCTCGATCGGCTCGCCGTCGATCGTGGTCTCAACGACCGCCGCTGGAACCTTCGTGTAGTCCGGCAGCGCCGCCTCGAAGGAGGCCTGCGCCTCTGACAGCAGGACGCGGTCCTGTGGCCGCTTGGGACCGGCAAGGGAGGGAACGACACTCGCGACATCGAGTTCGAGGTACTCCGAGTACACCGCCTCGTGCGACGGGTCATGCCAGAGGCCCTGCTCCCTGGCGTAGGCCTCAACGAGAGCAATCTGCTGGGCCGCCCGGCCGGTGAGGCGCAGATAGTCGAGCGTCGCCTCATCGATGGGGAAGATGGCCACGGTCGAGCCGTACTCCGGTGACATATTCCCGATGGTTGCGCGGTTCGCGAGCGGAACGGCACCGACGCCGTCACCGTAGAACTCGACGAACTTGCCGACCACCCCGTGCTTGCGCAGCATCTGAGTGATGGTCAGCACGAGATCGGTGGCAGTCGCGCCCGCGGGGAGCTCGCCGGTGAGCTTGAAGCCCACCACTCGTGGAATCAGCATGGACACGGGCTGGCCGAGCATGGCTGCCTCGGCCTCGATGCCGCCCACACCCCACCCCAGCACGCCCAGGCCATTGACCATGGTGGTGTGGGAGTCGGTGCCGACGACGGTGTCCGGGTAGGCCTGACCGCCCCGGGCCATCACGACGCGCGCGAGTGCCTCGATGTTGACCTGGTGGACGATGCCCTGGCCAGGAGGCACCACCTTGAACTCGTCGAAGGCGCTCTGCCCCCAGCGCAGGAACTGGTAGCGCTCACGATTGCGCTCGTATTCCAACTCCACGTTGTGCTCTTGCGCATCGGGAGTGCCGAAGAAGTCCGCAATGACCGAGTGATCGATCACGAGTTCTGCAGGGTTGAGCGGCTCGATCCTCGCGGGGTCACCACCGAGTTCCTGAACAGCCTCGCGCATGGTGGCGAGGTCGACGACGACGGGCACACCCGTGAAGTCCTGCATGATCACGCGCGCAGGAGTGAACTGGATCTCCTCTGACGGCTCCGCGTCGGGATTCCAGTTGCCGAGGGCTCTGATGGTGGCGTCCGTGACGTTGGCCCCGTCTTCGGTGCGCAGCAGGTTCTCGAGCAGCACCTTGTGCGTGAAGGGCAGGCGCCCAGAGCCGGGCACCGTCGAGATGCGGAAGATCTCGTATGTCTCGGAGCCGACGCTCAGGTGGCCGCGCGATCCGAAGCTGTCGATGCTGGGCACGTCGTGGCCTCCAGTCGGGTGGGTATCTCGACGTCAAGATAACGCATCCCCGAAGGAGTTCCTCTGCTGGTGTCACACGGGTGCGAGGTGCGCCACAGTTTCGAAGTGGTGGGTCATCGGGAAGGCGTCGAAGGCCGCCAGCGAGCGGATCGCATAGCCGTTCGCCCGGGCCACGCGGAGGTCTCGAGCCAGGGCCACCGGATCGCAGGCGACGTACAGCAGGCGAGGGATTCCAGCCGATGTCAGTGCGGCTATCACCCCTTCGCCGGCGCCTGAGCGGGGCGGGTCGAGAACCACTCCGTCAGGGGCGGCGTGATCACCTTCGAGGATCCACCGCCGTACATCCGCCACGTGCCAGCGGACCTGGGGCAGGTCGTGCAGGGCCTCTCGGCCCGCGGCCACGGAAGAGGCTGACGTTTCGACGGCGATCACTGACCCCTCGGGACCGACGCGCTCGGCGAGGAAGGCCGCGAACAGTCCTGAACCGCTGTATAGGTCCCACCACTGCTCCCCCGGTTCGGGGGTGCCGAACCCCAGAACGGTCTCCACGAGGGCCTCCGGCAGATGAGGGTGGATCTGCCAGAAGCCCGAGATCCGCCAGGTGCGATGCCGGACGGTGCGCTGGGCGCGTGCACTCTCGCCCGCCACCGGGTGACCCATGGCAGGCGGACTGTCGATGTCGGTGGGCGCGAGAAGGCAGTGGTCGACAGGGACGACATCGTGGGACCGATGCCGGCGAAGTCCACGGATCCCGGAGGCGTCCTCGGCCCAGCCCACCCTGGTCATCCACCTCAGGCCGTCGAGGTGACCCGGAAGGGCGTGCACACGGGTGTCCAGTCGGTCCAGATCGGCGTCCTGCAGTCCGCCGAAGCGGCGCAGGCTGGATCGCAGCACGTCCTCCTTTGCGGCACGCTGGGCGGGCAGGGTCATGTGCTGGAAGTCGCATCCCCCGCAGCCGCCGGGCCCGGCGAACCGGCAGGGTGGCGCGACGCGGGTTGGGGCAGCGACAAGCACCTCGACGGCGTCGGCCCGAGTCACCTTGCTCCCTGACTCTGTGACGCGGACCCGAACCTGTTCACCGGGAATCGCATGGCGCACGAGCAGCGTGCGCCCGGCATGGTGGGCGATCACATGCCCGCCATGCGCCATCGACTTGGCCTCGACGACGAACTCATCTCCCGTGCGCAGGATGGAACGGTGCTCACTCTGGGTCATGCGACGACCTGACGCTCGAATCGAGCTGCCATGGGACGCTCGTCACCATGACGCCGGGCACGAACAGCAGGCGGCTCTTCAGACGCAGGGCGGACTGGTTGTGCAGGAGCTGCTCCCACCAGTGCCCCACGACGTACTCGGGGATGAAGATCGTGACGAGATCCTGCGGATTCTCCTTCCGTAACTCTCGGACGTAGTCGAGCACGGGCCGCGTGATCTCTCGGTAGGGGGACGCGAGAATCTTGAGGCGAACAGGAATCTGCTGTCGTTCCCATTCGCGCTGGAGGACCAAGGTGTCCTCATGATCGACGTCCACCGAGACGGCCTCCAGCACCGTAGGTCGTGAGGCGCGCGCGTAGGCGAGGGCCCGCAACGCTGGCTTGTGCAGCTTGCTGACCAGCACGATGACGTGCACACGCGCCGGGAGGGTCACCTTGACGTCGCCGAACGTCATAAGTTCGGTGCGCACGCGCTCGTAGTGGCCGTGGATTGCCTTCATCAGCAGGTAGATGAGCGGCATGGCCACCACAACGATCCAGCCGCCCTTCGTGAACTTGGTCGCCAACACGATGATCAGGACCGAACCGGTCATCATCAGCCCAATGGCATTGACCGCTCGGGACCGCTTCATGCGCCTGGCCTCGGCGGTGTCGACATCGCCGCGGAGTGCAGAGGTCCAGTGCCGGACCATGCCCACTTGACTGAGGGTGAAGGAGATGAAGACGCCGATGATGTAAAGCTGGATGAGGCCGCTCACATCTGCCTGATAGACGACCACTAGAAGGATGGCGAGGCCGGACAGAACCAGGATGCCGTTGCTAAAGGCGAGGCGGTCTCCCCGCGTGTGCAATTGCCTCGGCAGGTAGCCGTCGCGAGCGAGGACGGAGCCGAGAACGGGGAAGCCGTTGAACGCCGTGTTCGCCGCCAGGGCCAGTATCACGGCCGTCGCGACTGCGATAACGAGGACCGGCAGGGCTGACCGGTGGAAGACGGCGCCGGCGATCTGCACGATGACGGTCTTCTGCGCCTGGCCGTCAGGCAGCCCGACGAGATTGGCGGGGTTCTCGGCGATCTGGACGCCCGTGCGCAGGGCCAGCCAGGTGATGCCCGCGAACATCGACATCGAGATCAGGCCGAGAAGTGCGAGGGTCGTGGCCGCATTGCGGGACTTGGGCTTGCGGAACGACGGCACGCCGTTGGCCACGGCCTCGATGCCCGTCAGGGCTGTCGTGCCTGAGGAGAAGGCGCGGGCCACGAGGAAGGCCAGCGCCAAGCCCGCGAAGGAGTCCTGGGCGACGAGCTCCCAGCTCGCGCTCTCGGCGGTGAGCATCTCGCCGAAGATGAACATCTCGATGGCGGCCCAGCCGATCATGGCGAAGATGGAGGCGACGAAGAGGTAGACCGGGATGGCGAAGAAGGCCCCGGACTCCTTCGCGCCCCGTAGATTCAGGAGCATGACGAGAACGATCAGGCCAACCGCGAACCAGACACTGTGCTCCTCGACAAAGGGCATGATCGAACCCAGATTGGCCACGGCCGCCGAGATGGAGACGGCAACGGTGAGCACGTAGTCGATGAGCAGTGCGCTGCCGACGAACACCCCCCAGTTGGGCCCGAGGTTGTGCGCCACGACTTCGTAGTCACCGCCCCCGTTCGGGTAGGCGTGGACGGTCTGACGGTAGGAGGCGATGACGGTGAAGAAGACCAGGACGACGGCGGCGGCCACCCAGGGTCCGTACTGATAGAGGGAGAAGCCCCCTAGGGACAGGACGAGCAGGATCTCCTGGGTTGCGTAGGCGTTCGACGACAGCGCGTCACTGGCGAACACAGGAAGAGCGATGCGCTTGGGCAGCAGGGTCTCACCGAGGCGCTCGTTGGTCAGGGCACGACCCACGAAAAGGCGCTTGATGACGTCCGAGACGGGCACGTCTCACGAGACTACTCCCGGTTGGCTCCCGACGTTGATCCGCCATGCGTGTAGCGTTCTGGTGTGCACATCGTGATCCTCGGATGCGGACGCGTGGGAGCCCTCCTCGCCCATCGTCTCGATGAGCTCGGTCACTCCGTGGCCGTGGTGGACCAGGACGCAGGAGCCTTCCGCAAGCTCAGTCCCGACTTCAGTGGGCAGACGGTCACCGGAGTCGGTTTCGATCGCGAGACTCTCGAGAGCGCAGGGATCAAACGCGCCCATGCTTTCGCGGCGGTGAGCTCAGGCGACAACTCCAACATCCTGGCCGCGCGAGTGGCGCGCGAGACCTACGGCGTCGAGCAGGTCGTCGCCCGCATCTACGACCCACGCCGTGCACAGGTGTACGAGCGGCTCGGTATCCCCACCGTGGCCACGGTCTCCTGGACCGCAGGGCAGTTCATGCGCCGCATGCTGCCCCTCGGGGCCGAGGACGAGTATCGCGACCCGAGCGGCACGGTCGTGCTATCCGAGGTCCACGTCGGAGAGTGCTGGCTCGGCCGACGGGCCAGTGACCTAGGCATGGCTAGCGGCGCCCGCATAGCCTTCCTCACCCGGTATGGGCAGGCTCTGCTGCCCGACCAGGACACCGTGGTTCAGGCGGGTGACCTTGTCCACTGCCTCTTCCTTGATGAGATGCGCGCCCGGGTCGAGCGCATCTTCGAGCACGGCCCAGAGGAGGAGTCCTGATGCGGGTCGCCATTGCCGGTGCAGGCAAGGTCGGCCGCGCCATCGCGCGCGAGCTCGTCTCGAACGGCCATGAGGTGCTGCTCATCGACCGTGATGCGGAGCTCGCCCGACCCGGCGTCGTCGAGGGCGCCGAGACATTCATGGCCGATGCCTGCGAGATCTCGGCACTCGATGAAGCCAATCTCGCCAGTTGCCAGGTTGTGGTGGCCGCCACCGGCGACGACAAGGTCAACCTGGTCGTGTCGCTTCTCGCCAAGACGGAGTACGGGGTGCCGCGGGTGGTGGCCCGGGTCAATCATCCGAAGAACGAGTGGATGTTCGACGAGTCGTGGGGTGTTGACGTGGCTGTCTCGACCCCGCGCATGCTCTCTGCTCTCGTCGAGGAGGCCGTGTCCGTCGGCGATCTCGTCCGTCTGTTCACCTTCCGTCAAGGGGACGCGAACCTCGTCGAGATCACCCTGTCCAGCGACTCCCCTGTCGTGGGGCAGCGCGTGGGTGATCAGACGTGGCCACCTGACACGGCTCTTGTCGCCATTGTGCGCGGGCCGAGGGTCATCGCCCCGACACCGGACGACCCACTGGACGTGGGTGACGAGTTGCTCTTCGTCGCATCACCGGAAATGGAGCCGGAGCTCCAGCGGATGCTCGGGCACCTCTGAGCCCTGCCCCGCGCTTCGCTCGAGTTCACCCCGGCTCCCGGCCCCGCGCCCATGCGCGGGACCGCTCACCTCTCCCCGCGCTTCGCTCGAGTTCACCCCGGCTCCCGGCCCCGCGCCCATGCGCGGGACCGCTCACCTCTCCCCGCGCTTCGCTCGATAGACAGGTGCGAGAACCCGGTACGTCGCATAGGCCCCTGCAAGGTAGAGGGGCCAGCCGAGCACGATCTTGACGATGCCCAGGGGCGCTACTGCCCCCATCAGGTACAGCGGCACCTGGACGATCAGACGCAGGGCAAAGACGCCCACCCAGATCCACGATGCCGCCGCATAGACCCGGCGGAGCTGTGGATCCCGGCGCCAGGACGTCCCCTCCCCCGTCAGGTAGCCCATGGCGATGCCGAGAAGGGGCCAGCGCACGAGGATCGAGATCAGGAACGCGGAACCGTAGGCGATGTTCAGCAGCAGACCTGGGACGAAGACATCCTCGGCCCGACCCGTACGGGACGAGAACCACGCAGCGATGAGCAGCCCGACGAAGCCAGCCAGCACCTGCTGCAGGGGCTGACGCCGGATGAGTCGCCATGCGACGACGACTCCGCCAGCAGCTATGGCGGCGATCAGGGACGGAGCGAGCTCGCTACCGGTGACCAGGTAGGCGACGATGAAGACGACCGTCGGCAGCCCGGAATCGATGATCCCCCGCCACCCGCCGAGGGCGCGCTCGAGAAGCAGCGCCTCCTGCCTGACCTCCTGCACCGACTCGACTCCGGAGGGGTCATCTTCCTGCCCCTGCTCGGAGGCCTGCGCCATGTCCGACGCATCTGGCGCAACGGGGTCTGCAGTTTCGGCAGCACCTGCAGGTACTGCGGTTTCGGCGGCGTCGGGCCGGGAGCCCTCATCGGGGGTGCTCATCCGGCGAGCGGCTTGAGCTCGTAGCGGGGGTTGTAGATCGTGGGATGGTCGGTGTGGCAGGTAAGTCGCCCGCGTACGACCATCGAGCGGCCAGCGTCGATTCCCGGGATGCGACGGCGGCCCAGCCAGATGACCCGCAAGGACCCCGAACCGTCATCCAGTTCGATCTCGACGGCCGGTGACGATCCTGCGGGTGGCGTCGAGACGCTTCGCACGATGCCGCGCACGACCACAGCCTGTCCGGGCACGCAGGCGCAGATGGGCTGGGCCAGGGGGTCGGGCTCCTGCTGGGACAGTTTCTGCAGGAGTGCGGCTTCGTCCTCGGTCCTGCTCCGGGTGAGGCGGGTCCACCAGCTCTCCCGCACCTGTGCGGGGTTCTCCTCGGAGCCGACCATCGTCAACGCGTCTCGGTGATCTCTGGCCCTCGCGTGAACGGCGAGGGCAGTGTCGCAGCGGCTGGCGGCTCCTCTGCGGTGCGCGGGAGCGTGATCGGGATGGGAGCACCCAACGGCATGGCCTCCATCCCACGCACGACAACGAGGCTTCGCACCATCGCCTCAAGAGCGTCGGCGGCCTCGCCCGGCCTGGCGGCGTTGCCCAGGAATACAGCCCGCAGGAACCAGCGAGGCCCCTCTATTCCGCAGAAGCGGGCCGGCTGGAGCCCCGCGGAGCCGTCGGAGGGCTTCACCTGTGCGCGCAGTTCCGGGCCGAAGGGGCCCTCAGCCACCTCCACCAGTCCCCCTGAGGAGTTGATGGAGGCAGCGATCTGCCCGCGGATGTCGTCCCACATGCCCCCACTGCGAGGTGCCGCGTAGGGCTGGACTTGGACCATGGAGTCCGAGCGGTTGAAGGTCAGCTGACTGACGGTGCCGGTCGCCTGGTCTGCCTGCGCCTGCACATCGATGCCTGCCGTGGGGGTGATCAGGAGGGCACCGAGGTCGATGCGCTCGACCCCCGGATCCGAAGGGGCCTCCGAGACGTCCCAGGGGCCGTTGGCCCTCGAGTCCATGCGTCATCCTCCAGGCTCGTTGTCCCGCTACCGTACTGCGGACCGGGTGACGACGGCGAACCGGTCACTGGCCGCCGGTCGAGCCGAAGCCCCCCGTCGAGCGCTGGGAGCCAGGCAGGGAGGCAACCGGAACCCAGTGCACCCGGGCGACCGGCGTGACCACCAACTGGGCGATGCGCTCCCCCCTGGTGAGCTCGATGGCCGAGTACCGGTCGTGGTTCACCAGCACGACGGAGATCTCTCCGCGGTAGCCGGCATCGACCACTCCCGGGCCGTTGACCACCCCGAGCCCCACTCGTGCGGCGAGGCCGCTTCGCGGGCACACCAGGGCCATGAAGCCGGATGGCAGTGCCAGGCTCACCCCGGTAGGAACCGTCGCGCGCTCACCCGGCTCCAGTCGGACGTCCATCCGGGTGCGCAGGTCCATGCCCGCATCACCCGGATGCTCGTAGGCAGGCGCCGGCAGTCCAGGGTCGAGCATCGTGAGCAGGACATCCGTTGTTCCCGGCAGCCGCGTTGTTTCCGGCAGCCGCGTTGTTCCTGGCAGCCGCGTCGTACCCGCCAGCGGCGGTGTTTCTGGCTGCGGCGTTTCTGGCTGCGGCGTTTCTGGCTGCGGATTCACGGGTTCAACTCGAAGGGGTGAGCCTCGACGTCCGGCCGCCACGAAGGGCCGCCAGCCGCGCGATCGCGGATGGCGCCCTCGACGTGCTCCGCAGCACCGTTGTCGACGAAATGCTGGAGGGACACCTGGACGAAGATCGCCGCCGCCCGCACAGCCACCGGTCCGTCGGGCTCGCCCAGACGCCCGATCGCGCGCGTGTAGACGCGCCGGCCCTTGACTCCGGCGACCTCTGCTGCGACGACGAGGTCGACGCCAACGGGGACGGGTCTGCGGAAATCGCACTCCAGTCGCCCGGTGACCGCGGGGCTGGCCAGCAACCAGTTCAGGGAGCCCAGAATCTCGTCCAGGGCAGTGCTGAGGACTCCTCCATGAGCCAGACCCGGGGCACCCTGGTGATGCTCAGTCACCCGGAAGATCCCGGAGACCG
>Ga0315906_10008013_pt1 | contig 12721 bp, 8 predicted proteins | sample LakEriMetagenome_4_FD_203526 | JGI IMG/M metagenome (GOLD analysis project Ga0315906, IMG submission 203526) | Freshwater fungal communities from buoy surface, Lake Erie, Ohio, United States - Buoy 2 MA122 | ecosystem: Environmental > Aquatic > Freshwater > Lake > Lake biofilm | place: USA: Lake...
ATTTTCCCAAAGATGTCTATCCAATAGGCAGATTGGATGCGGATTCAGAAGGATTACTCTTGCTTAGTGATGAGGCATCGCTCAATGCTCGCTTGCTTTTACCTGAACATGCACATGAACGCATCTATCATGTGCAAGTGGAGGGCATTCCCGATGAACAAGATGTACGATTGCTTCAAAGCGGTACACTTAGCATTCAAGGATATACCATTCTTCCTTGTTCAGCTTCACTCATTGATATAAAGTATCCAGATCGCATACCACCAATCAGAGTCAGAAAAACCATTCCCGATTCTTGGATCGAATTGAAATTACATGAAGGAAAAAACAGACAAGTTCGAAAAATGACGGCCGCCATCGGACATCCCACTTTACGACTTATTCGTGTGGCAATCGGTGCATATCTTTTAAATGATCTGGCTCCCGGAACTTGGCGCAAATTGAATGAAAAAGAAAGACTACTCATATTTTCAAAGCGATGATACATGGAATGTTTATTTGCTCCCGATTTATGTATTGATTCCACAGACATCACACTCTCACAAGAAGAGTCAAAGCATGCAAAAGTTTTGAGATTGAAAGAAGGCGATTCACTTCTTCTTTCATCAGGTAATGGAATCCTTGCCAAGGGTAATATTCGGCAGCTAACAAAAGACACCATTCATGTTTCCATTCTTGAATGCAGAGAAATGGCACATGAACTTCCCTTTTCTTTCGGAATCATGCTCCCGATTCTATCATCCAAGGACAGAATGGAATTTGCAATTGAGAAATTAACTGAACTCGGCATACAAGATATCTACCCTTTTGTAAGCGCTAGGAGTCAGGTGCAATCAATCGATATCGATAGAGCTCAATCAAAAGCACTTTCAGCAATGAAACAATGCAAAAGATCCATTCTTCCAAGAATACATCCATTGCAATTGATAGCTGATATTGAACTTGTCAAAAACAACTATCAAACATTGATTCTTGGTGATGTGAAAGGTCTGACTGCCATACCTACATCACAACAGATGCATTCATCCATACTCATTTGCATAGGACCTGAAGGGGGATTTTCCGATGAAGAGCAGGAAATTCTTCGATCATTCCCGCAAACACTTCCCATAAGACTCGGTAACTCGCGTTTAAGAGCCGAGACAGCCGCAATTGCTCTAACATCCATTGCCGCATTTCATTATTCCTGAGTATTGGCATACTGCAAAATAAATGACATTTTTGCAGTGCATTTTGACTACATAAATGGCTGATTTTCATGAGATATTTCCTCTATTGTTTTCTTTGCTTATTCCTACCGGCAATTGCCTTTGCACAATTCACAGGAATTGACTCCAAAAATTTCCCCATGATTCGTGCCTATGGAGGAGGAACCATCTTTGCAAATGCCAAGACTTCCGATTTCATGGTCACCGAGAATGGTCTTCCAATGACCAATAATATGTCTGTCGAATGCTCCACCGCTGTCAATGATCCATCTGTAAGCGTTGTTCTTGTGATTGATATTAGCGAGTCAATGAATGAGCGGATGAGTAATGGAAGAACAAAGCTTGAATGGATGAAAAACGGAGCAAAGAATTTCATTAATTCACTTGTCTTCAATGGTACCACGCAATGTGCAATCATTACATTCAATGGGATCTCCTATATTCTTAGTGATTTTCAAAATACAGCAAGACCACTCATTGAAGCCATAGATGGGATACAATATGGATTGGGAGCTACGAATTATGAATATCCTCTGATTGATCCACAAAAAAGTGCCGTTGCATTATTGAAAAATACACCTTCATGGGTACGCAGAGCAGTGGTTTTTCTCACGGATGGAACGCCCAATCAAGATCCGCCAAAAGCCAGCATCATCAATCAACTCAATCAATTGAAAGCAACTTTGTATGCAATTGCATTGTCATTCGATGCCAGTCCGGATCTTCGGGAAATCGCGGAGAAAACCGGTGGAACGACCAATATTGCGAATACCGAAGATTTACTCGTGAATATTTACAAAGACCTAGGCAATAAAAGACCTACCACAACCTATTGCTGGCTTTCCTATACCGCTCCTTTTGGATGCACTGAGGCAAGTCGCAATCGGAATGTTCAAATCAATTATCGACCTACGAATCTCAGACAAAATTTCACCTATTCAGCGCCAACAACTTCAGTAGCCTCCATTCAACTTTCTCAGGCTGTCTTGCCTCCTTTTCCGGATATTGCTCCCGGACAGCAAGCCACTCAGCAAATTACCATCACCGCAAGAAATGCGGACATGACGATAACCGCCGATAATTCCACATTACCTGCTAATTTCAGAGTCTCGGATTGGGGTGGAAGCGTGCCTCCTTTCATTCTCAAAGCAGGCACTTCACGAGTGATCACGATTCGTTTCACACAAACAAATCCTCGTGATATACGCAGTGGCAGACTTCGCTTACTTGGAAATCCATGCAATTCAGATTATGTATCGCTAAGCGGAGGCGCAAAAAAAGTTGTGATTGTTTCTCCTAATGGAGGCGAAACACTCAGCTCATGTGATTCCATACTCATCACTTGGGGTGGGGTTGATGCAAGCGATACCGTCAGACTTCAATATTCCATGAACAATGGTACTACCTGGAATTTGCTCAGCAATTCCGCAACAGGTTTGAGCCATTCTTGGAGGCCACCTTCAAATGGACAATATCTCTTCCGCATTGCGGCAAGAACGACAAGAACAGGAGGCATGGCAAATATTCATGGGTCAGGAACAGGAAGTGAAGCAGGCAATGGCATCGCAGCCAATGCACAAGCTTCTTCATATGCAGTGACAGGTCATTATGAAAAACAACTTTCTATAAATGGTCAACAAATTTCCTCTACCCGCGCACAAGACATGTTTCTCGGTAGATTCCGTGATAACAATGTTTTATGGCTGCGAACCGGCGCACAATTCTTTACTTCATTCCTTCCATATACGAATGCTTCCGGTAAAGCAGTTCTTGTGGATAGTAATGATGCAATCTATACTGCAAGCGAGTTGACTCGCTCGGTCAATGGCGGAAGGATTTCAATCATACTACAAAAAATAACCACTTCGGGAAGCATCGATTGGAGTAAAGAAATCTTGGCTTCACAGAAGAGTATCGGTGCAAGATCAATTGGAAGGGATAGTCTTGGGAATTATTATCTCAGTGGACTCTATGATGGACAATTCTCTGTTCCCATGAAAACCGGCGGATCCGCAACCATTACTGCAGTAGGTCAAAGACCATTCACATTGACATTCAATAATCGCGGTGAGTTTTTGGCGCTCAAAGACAGCATCTCAAAAGGATATCTTCACTTCCCTGCTGATACAGCCAAAGATTCCATTGGGACAATGTATACCGTCAGAACATTTGCCAATACGCTCACCTTGCCAGATACATCTTTCAAAAGTGCAGGTAAACAAGACATCGCCATTCGATTGAATGGAAGAATCATGACACCGCCTGATCAAAGTGATGGTGCTAGTACCGTCATCACACCACTTCTGACTTTGAAGCAAAGTACTGTAACAATTCCTTCGATTCAAGTAGGAGAATCAGTCGATCATGTAGTTACTGATTATTTGTGCAATCGATCAAGCACACCAATCATTTTGGATGAATCAATCATAACGAATGCAAATGGATTATCCATCTTAGAGCCAGTGGCCGGTACGGTAATTCCCGGTGATACATGTTTACAAGTGACATATCGCTTTACTCCATCAGCGAAGGGTCAGCAAAATGGTTTAGTCCGATTTGGCAATACCTGTACATTCACTACCGGCACCATTCGAACTGAAGCATTTTCACTTGGCGCTTCCATTTCAAATCTAGATTGGAATATCAAACGCATCAAGACTGTCAATCGCAATGTCATACAACTCAGAAATACAGGCGATGATGATCTTCTTGTACAGTCGATCAGTTTGTCAAACGGAATGTCTTTTACGCTTGCCAATTCACCTGCATCTCCATTTCTATTGAAAGGCAATTCTACTCTTGACATCACTTGTGATTTCATTCCGGTCGATACAATTGCATATAAGGATTCCGTGATCATCAAGATTGATCAATTGAAAGAACCCTTGATTGGATTGCTTGTGGGCAAAGGTGGACTACCTATATTTTCTTCACAAGGATTTGCATTCCAAGCCACTGCTGTGAATACGACTTCAACAGAAGTTGCGGAGATCAAAGCCGAGAATCGTTCGATGTCCATGCCTTTGCACATTTCTGACATTTCACTCTCCATGAATGAAGGTGATTTTTTCATCATGCAATCCGATCAATTACCTGTTGATCTTTCCGGAAATGCAATGCATGCAACCAAGATTGGTTTTAAGCCGATCAAAGCCGGCAATCGCATTGCATATCTAAAATTCACGCATGATGGAATTGCGGGACCCGATGAAAAACCACGAGTGCAAGATAGCATATTGATTGAAGGAATTGGCATCAGCAAAGGACTTGTAATAGATACCGTTCTTCATATAGGAACAATTCTCACTTGTGATATCGCGGTAAAAGATCTCATTATCACGAATCCAAATGATCAGGATATTCGCATCATCGATATTACAATCAGCGATCTTCCCGGCAATGCATTCGCTTCCGCATTTTATACCAAAAGTGCACCGATTATTGTTCCTGCAAAAGGAAATGCTCTCCTTCCCATTGGCTTTGTTCCAGATCGCATTGGCCAAGTCAATGCATTACTGAAATGCACTGCAGAAGATGGAACCGTCTATTCCACATTTCTGATTGGAGATGGTATAACAATGCCATCAACACTCACGATTAATGGTCAGGCTACACAAAGCATTGCTTTGATTCCGGGTACAGAATCGAATTTTGACATTGCACTATCCACTCAAAAAGCACTTACTTATCCTCGCATAGACAGCGTGCTATTCGATGTGAAATATCCGAATGTGCTTTTTACTTTGGATTCAGTGAGCTCTCTGCAAGCGAAATGGAATGCATCGATTATAAGTAATGACCCAATCACCGGAAAAGCAAGTATTCTTGCTTATAGTCAAACTTCCACAAAAGAATTTCCAAGTGGATCACTTATTCGCTTGCATGCAACCAACTATCTGGGTGATCCTTCAAATCAGCAATTGAACATTCAATCCAAAGTAAATGCAATATGTATTGATTCATCAAAAGCCCAAGCCGGCTTTACATTGGATGCAGTGTGCTTTGCTCAAGGAAGATTGATTTCTGTGATGAAAGATGCTTTTGTCATCGGAGTTTCAGATAAAGAACTCACTTTCAGCATGCCATTCACGGGGCTATCCGAAGCTTATATTGTAGATATTTCAGGCAGAATCATTTCCTTATTGCCTTTACATGAAAGAATGTCCGGAAATCACCATGCAATGCTTCCCGATGTATCGCAAGGCGTATATATGATCATTGCTAAAAATGGTCCATATCAAATCCAAAAACAAATCATCATACACAATACATCCATTCTCCATTGAATTGAGTAATCACCATGAATGATATCATGCAATCGGCTATTGAAAGAACTTCGCAAATAATCGAAGATAGAAGACATATACATCGTAATCCGGAATTGTCTTTCCAAGAGCATGAAACATGTGCTTATATTTCACGGCGCTTGGAATCGATGAATATCCAGCATTCCATTATCGCTGAAACAGGTATCATAGCATTGATTGGTTCGGGCGAACGATGCATTGCGCTTCGTGCAGACATCGATGCATTGCCGATTGAAGAAGAGACAAATCTCGAATTTGCTTCCTGTAAGAAAGGCATCATGCATGCATGTGGTCATGATGCACATACTGCCATGCTTTTGGGTGCGGCATCGATACTGAAAGAGAGAGAGCAATCATTGAAAGGGACAGTGAAATTACTCTTTCAACCCGGTGAAGAAAAAGTGCCTGGTGGAGCAAGCATAATGGTTGCCGAAGGCGCGCTCGAAAATCCCAAACCTGATGTTATATTTGGTCAACATGTCTACCCCGATGCACCTTGCGGAGAAGTTCAAATCAGCATTGGACCCACAATGGCTTCCGCAGATGAACTCTATTGGACAATTAATGGAAAAGGCGCACATGCCGCTCAGCCACATCAAGGGATTGATCCAATACTCATTGCTTCAGAACTTATTCTTCATTTGCAATCGCTCATCACCAAATCGCGCAATCCACTATTACCCGGCGTCCTCGGCATCACTTCCATTCATGGTGGATCAGCCACAAATATCATCCCGGAAATGGTTGAGATGAAAGGTACTTTGCGTTCATTCGATCCAGAATGGCGCGAGAAAGCAATGATCATGATCAAAGAACATTCCGAGCAATTATGCGCAATGCATGGAGCCACTTGTGAAGTCACGATTCTTCGTGGCTATCCAGCTGTGCACAATCATGAAGGCGCGGCAACATTTGCCATCAATACCGCGAAGGGGTTATTTGGTGAGGCAGGTGTAACAAACTTTGAGCCCAAAATGTGGGGAGAAGATTTTGCCTATTATGGTCAACATATTCCTGCAGCATTCTGGATGCTTGGCGTTAGACCTCATGATCAACACTCCATGCCTGGATTGCATAATGCAAAGTTCACCCCTGATGAACAGGCATTGCCATATGGTGCTGCTATGATGAGCAAAATTGCCATTGATTGGCTTGAGAATAATGAATGATCGAATCATTATCTTCTTTGACAGTGAGTGTATGCTCTGCAATGCATCCGTGCAGTGGATTCTCAAGCATGAGAAAAAGCATGATGTGCAATTTGCTCCATTGCATGGTGTGACATTCAATGAGCTTCCAATTGAGAGAGAAGATTTGCCTGATTCGATTCTTGTTTGGAAGGATAATGCCTTACACATGAAAACTTCGGCAATCATACATGTATTGCAAGGTATGGGAGGAAAATGGAAAATCCTTTCCAGATTAATGCGAATAATTCCACTTTTTCTTTCAAATTTCATGTATGATTTCATAGCCGGAAAGCGCTATGAATGGTTTGGCAGGACTGCTGAATGCATGCTCATGAAGGGTCCGATGAAGCATCGTTTTCTTGACTGATTATTTCTTTTTACCCAGCGTTTTCTTCCCCATTTTCTCAATCATTACAAGTATTTGCGAGAAATCTTTTCTATATGATGCAGGAAATCCTTTTCGTGCATCATAATATTCAATGATGGTGTCTTGCCTGAAATAGGTTGATGTTTTTACATATACTTTGCATTTCCCTTTCCCCTCTTCTCTGATCAATGTGATCAAAATCTCTCTTTCATTGAGAGCCCCTTGTTTGATATATGTTCTCGCAATCAAAGTATCAATTGAAGAATACTGAATCTGACATCCCAATTGAGGAAGTGAATCTTCGATGGAATGAAAAAATACAGAGCTGGAATCTTTGTGATAAGCAAATGAGAAATGTCTTGATATATCTGCGCTCGCACAAGAGAATAAGATGAGTCCAAGCAAGATCAAGAATGATTTCATGATCAATCACTCATGTTTATGACATCCACCGCCATCGGCAAGAATAATGAGATCACCCGAGTTAGTACCACGAGAAAGCAGTGAATCCTGAGGCAGATATTCCCAATCTCGAGTGAGATTATACATTCCGACTCTTTCTTCATTTGAAGTGTAAAAACCGAGACTCGCGGCGATGACGGGAATCACATCATTCACGGGCAAATGCTCATTGACATTTACTCTGTAAATCTGACCCGAATAACCTTTGCAAACAAATACTTCCATGTTCAACTCAATTAAAAAAGACATGACGAAAATACGCAATTCTTTTGAACCTTTGTTTGAATCAGAGGAAAGCCATAAGTTTGTGCGTCCGTTGGAGGTGCCGATTCTTCGGCTGAGATCATACTCTTCGAACCTGATCCGGTTAATACCGGCGTAGGAAAACGATACAAGCTCATATTTTGAGTTCTCGCCTCTTGCGGAATAGTTTTGTTTCACTATTCCGATTCCATCATGTTTAACATCATTTTCTTTCTGCTTGCATCAAACATTGCATTTGCACAACAGAGCAAATCCGATTCAAGCATGTCCAGAACCTATATCACCCCAAGTGTAACGGTGAGTTCAACGACGGCAAATGATCAATCCACCGTCACCTTTTCCGATTTGACTGAAAAAGAAATCAAAAATTCTTATACCACCCAAGACATTGCCCAGCATTTGTCGATGCTCCCCTCAATCTATTCGGTTTCACAAAATGGGAACAATATAGGTTATACCTCCATTTCTTTGCGTGGATTCGATCAAAGAAGAATTGCGGTGATGATCAATGGTGTTCCGCAAAATGACCCCGAAGATCATAATGTCTATTGGATCAATATGCCCGATTTGCTTGCTAGTACAGATCGCGTGCAAGTCCAACGCGGAGCTGGACTCATGAATTATGGAGCGGCCGCGATGGCAGGTAGTGTTAGTGTTCTCACGGCTTCAGGAGCACGTGAATCTGCCATTCGATATTCACAATTTCTTGGTTTTCAGCAATATGGTGATGCACTGACCGGTGAAGATAGACTCGCTCCAACGGTTTCAAAATCCTCCATTGAATTGCAAAGCGGACTCATCGATAATAAATATGCAATTTCGGCAAGACTCACCTCGATTCAGTCCGATGGGTATAGACAACATTCCTGGGCGCAATTGCAAAGTTTTTTTGTGAGTGCGACAAGATTCGACGATAATCTCACCACACAAATCAATGTCTATGGTGGTCCTGTTCGCGATGCCCTCGCTTATACCGGCATACCCAAAGCATGGATTCAGAATCCTGCGCTTCGTAGATCCAATCTCAATGGTTGGGCTTATGATTCAACAGGAAAAGCGATTTCTTGGTCAGGCACAAGACGCTTGCAAGAAATAGAAGAATTCTCTCAGCCACATTATGAAATATTGAATGATTGGTCTATCACCCCGAATCTTACACTCAAATCGACCCTCTTCTACTATACCGGTGATGGCTATTTTGATTATGATGCATCTTGGGCAGATGCCGGCACATTGCGTCTTACTCCTGAATTTGGAGTAATAGGTAATCCAACAATTGGTAATGCCATTGTGCGAGGTTTTGTTGGCAATCGTCATGGCGGGTGGATTCCACGACTCGTTTGGGAACATGGCAGTGGAAGACTCACGACAGGACTTGAAATTCGCTCACATCGCTCACTTCATTGGGGCGCAGTACAATATTCGGAAGGACTTCCCGAAGGATTCGATCCCGATTTCAAGATCTATCAATATAATGGCATGCGTACCATTCTCTCGGCATTTGCAAGAGAAGAATATCAAGTGAGCGAACAATTGATGCTTCAAGGTGAATTACAAGTCGTGCATCATCGATATGGAATTGAACAAGAAAAAGCCGGTAATACATTCACTTCATATCGTTCATCGAATGGCACAATGATTGGCAATGGCGATCAATTATTCTCCATCAATTATCTCTTTGCAAATCCACGCATCGGTATGCATTATGCTTTGAATGATAAAGAGCGCATCATTGCTTCACTTGCTTATACCTCAAGGGAGCCACGCATGAGAAATCTCTATGCCGCATCGGATTCCTATTTCGGTGCTATGCCACTCTTTGAGCAAATTGCAATCAATGATTCTACAAATGGCTATGACTTTTCGAAACCCCTTGTCAAGCCCGAATCCATGCTCAATCTCGAACTTGGTTGGCATCATACTTCTGAGTTTGAACGCTTTAGCATCACCGGTTATGCAATGGAATTTTTTGATGAGCTCGTGAAGAGTGGAAGACTCGATATTTTCGGCGCTCCGATTGATGGCAATGCCCCGCGCACAAGACATATCGGGATAGAACTCGAAGGATGGAAATCATTCCCCATACACAATGGCAATGCAATTGAAATCGCCGGAAATCTAACGATGGGATATAATCGAATCGTGGACATGAATTACTTCACGGGTAATGGTGATGCAATTTCACTCAATGGCAATCGCATCGCGGGCTTCCCTGATTTCATGGGGATGATGCGCATCGGTTATCGCAATCAAACAACCGGCATATCACTTAATATGAGACATATCGGTTCATTCCGTTCCGATAATTTTGATGATGATCTCATCAATAATGAAGAATTGATCACCGATTTGCAAAACTCATTCAATGGCAATTATGCCGATAATGTAGTGGATGCATATACCGTATTCGGTTTAGACATCGATCATTCCATCATGTCGATCGGCGGTCCCATGCAATCCCTCAGATTACGATTGCAAGTGCAAAATCTCTTCGATACGCTCTATGCATCGGGCGCGGAAGGAAAAGAATTCTTTCCCGGTCAAAGACGCATGATCATCTTCGGCGCAGAACTTGAATTGTGATTATTGCACTTCAAATGTCAGACATTTCAAGTATGAAGTTTCCGGCATGATCGGAAGTATCGGATGACATGGACTTTGTCCACCCGAATGAATCAATCGCAATGTACGATTCACTCTTTTTGATTCCGTCTGTACGATTTCAATCAGCATTTGCGCGCTCAAATGTTGAGAGCAACTTGCACTCACCAGAAATCCACCTGGCCTGATGAGTTTCAGAGCTTGCCTATTGATTTCCGCATAGCCACGCTTGGCCCGAGCCAGTGTGGCTTTGCTTTTTGTGAAGGCAGGAGGATCGAGTATGATCATATCCCATGTTTTTCCGGCTTGAACAGAAGATTTAAGAAAATCGAATACATCCGCTTGTTCAAAATCGACATGTGAATACTTATTCAATTCCGCATTTCTTTTTGATGCTTCAATGGCTTGTTTCGCACTATCAATTCCAAGTACGGATTTCGCTCCACCTTTAGCGGCATGCAATGCGAAACCACCTTGATTGGTGAAACAGTCCAATACATCGAGTCCGCTTGACAATTGCTCCACCCACTTTCGATTCAATCGCTGATCAAGAAAGTATCCTGTTTTTTGTCCATGCACGAGTGAAATCTCAAGCTGAATATCATGTTCTTGAATATTGATATTGTCCGGAATCTCACCATACACAATATATTCCCCTTGCTGTAATCCCTCTTTGAGTCGAAGTGGTGAATCATGTTTTGCAATCACGCCTTTCAGACCGGGGAGTATTTCTTTCAATGCTGAAATGATCATGTCAATGCGAGCATCCATACCTGCAGACAAACATTGCATGGCACAATAGTCGCCATAGCGATCAATGATCAAACCAGGCAATTCATCCGATTCACCAAAACACAATCGATATGAATTCATTGTAGGAAATACTCTCTCGCGAATTGCCAATGCGGAGCGAAGTCTATTCACAAAAAACTCGACATTCACATCTTCATGCGTGTGCAATAATCGAATGGCAATAGAACTATGAGCATTATAGAAACCGATTCCGCAATCATAGTCATAGTCAGTCATGAGTCTGACAAGTGATCCCGCAGGCAATGGATCATGTTTTTTGAGTGATTCGGCAAAAACCCATGGATGACCTTCTCGAATGCGACCATGCATTGAAGGAAGGAGTTTGAGTATTGGTATTTCGGCGTTTTGTGACATCTTGATTTCCTTTTGAACATGCAAATCTATTGCTTTGCAATCGAACAGGTGCAAGAATCATCAATTATGCTAATTTGTGGTCATGATTTCTCGATTCCTCAATATCATATTCTTCTTCTGCCTGCAGAGCGTCATTCTTCTAGCTCAGCAAGAGCAAATATCACTCTTGAATGCATTTCCTTTGACAGACTCTCTTATGAAACAGCAAGAATGGAGATATGGAACAGATAAGATTGCAAATACATTTTTGTTTTCTTCCGATATGTTGATTCGGGACATTGCAATAACCGGAACGGAATATCTCTTCAAAAAGCGCTATCGAGGTTCCATCATGCGAACCAATACAATAGCTGTTCAAGACAATATCACGGTGCAGGGTCTGCTAAAACATGAAATCTCGGATGCATTCCAAGCACTTGGTCAAATGCTCTATAGCTCTCGCTCTGATTCTCGGGACATAGCTCTCCAATCAGCCAAAAGAATGGGTGGATATATAGGACTTGGGTATCAAGGAAATCTCTTTAGCGGAGAAGTATATGGTGGATTTGAAGCCAATGAGCAATTGGGAATCAAAGGCGGAGGTGCCTCTGCTTATGCGCATATCAGGCATATCCCTATTAATCTCAGCGAAGGTTTGATGCTGCAAAGTGAGGGACGAGGACAATTCACCGCAATAGACAGCATGCGCAACATGGCCGATATTGATGTGATGTTGAGTGCATTTTCCTATCAGCAAAATGGAAGTCGCAATAGAATTTACATGCAAATTCGCAGTACCATGCTCAATAGAGATTTTTATTCTCCCCAAGGAAGTAATTTCGGGGGACTTGCCATTGAAAGACGACTCGAACAAAGAAATAGAGCCGATGCTGATATTGGCATCGAAATCTTGCCAAAATTATCAGCCACTTTCATGCTCAATGCCGAAATAGCAGATATCGCTCGATTATTCAGAAATCCCATCACCGAATTCAGCAATACCGCAATCAATCGCAATTTGCAGGAATTCATCGTGAATGTGACCGGTTCGCTAAGTTATGATAATGAATCGGGGAATCGAATCACGGGAGGATTCTCATTATTCAATCGAGATGAAAAAAATGCCGTGAAACAAATCTTTGCAATTGACCAAGATCAATTGGACATCATACGCAA
>Ga0315906_10008018_pt1 | contig 12713 bp, 9 predicted proteins | sample LakEriMetagenome_4_FD_203526 | JGI IMG/M metagenome (GOLD analysis project Ga0315906, IMG submission 203526) | Freshwater fungal communities from buoy surface, Lake Erie, Ohio, United States - Buoy 2 MA122 | ecosystem: Environmental > Aquatic > Freshwater > Lake > Lake biofilm | place: USA: Lake...
ATACGCTGTCAACGGCAACAGTTGCGCGATCACGGCCGATCAGGCTCGGGTCGGAGCTGTCGCCGAGTATGCCGAGGTCCTCCGCGGACCCGGAGTTGTTCAAGTCGATGACCTGCGTCTTGGCGCCCGCGGTCAGGTCGACGAGCTCGATGCCGTTGCCCATCGAGACGAGTTGGGCGTTGAACTCGGTGCTGAGGATGCCCGCTGCCTGGGCAGCCGTGTTGATCGAGCTCAGCACGTCGAAGACGGTGCTGTCGCCGTTGATGTCGACCTCGAAGGTGCGCCCATCCTTCAGCTTCACGCGGAAATCCATGTTGGCGGCGGGATCGGGAAGCCCCGTCAGCGGATCGACGTTGCCAGCAGCCTGGCGGACGCCGCGCCCCTCGTTGAAGTCGGCGAGCCGCGTCAGCATCGAGAACGAGCGGATGCCGAGCTCGGTCGCGGTGCTGCCGCCGACCTCCTCGATCGACATGGTCGTGCCCGAGACCTCGTTGCGGACGTTCAGGCGCGTGCCGTCGTCGGAGATCTCGACGCGCGCGCCGATGCCCGCTGCGGTCACGGCGTTCTGGAAGTCCTGCACCGTCGTCAGTCCCGAGAGGTCGATCTGGCGGACCTGTCCATTGCTGCGGATGGCGATTTGACCGAGCGGAACCGTGACGCCCGAGAGCGAATCGAGGCGGGTGAGCTCGGTGATGCGCGGATCGAGGTCGAGGCCGGTCGTCGTCGTGCCACCCGCGTAGGTCCCCGCGAGCCCGAGATCGCCCGCCGTCGTCGAAGAGTTCGAATCGCGGATGACGATGGTCGTACCCGCGGTCGGCGTGATGGCGATGCGGTCGCCCGTGGCTGGATCGATCGCGACCGATGCGGTCGGGTCGGTCGCCTGGATGACGTTTGAGATCGCCGTGAGCACGTCGCCGACGGAGTCCGCTGTGGAAAGGTCGAGTTGGGTGAGGACGCCGTTGACATCGATCTCGATCGAGCCGGCGCGGACGCCGATGCCGTTCGCGCCATTGAGGTCGGCGAGCCGGGTCGCGGCAGTCATCGAGGGATCGAGGTCACGCTCGCCCTCCACGCGCCCAGAAAGCGCGCCGAACGCCTGCTCCGCGCCCATGGTCACGCGGATGTCGGATGCGAGCCCGAGGTCGGCGCGCATGCCGGGCCCGCTGCCGACGTAGCGCACGCCATCGAGGAGCGTGGTGAACGGCTCCGCAGCGTGCTCGTCGCCGCCGAAGTAGTGGATGCCGCGCAGGCTGCGATTCGAGATCGACAGCAGCGAGTTCAGCATCGAGTCGATCACGGTCGCCTGGTTGCGCCGCGTGGCGGCGTCGCTGCCGACACCGATCTGCGAGAGCCCGATGCCGCGGGCCTCCTGGAGCAGGTCGGAGACATCGCCGAGCGCCGCGTCCAGCGAGTTCAGGGTGGCGTCGGCCTGGGAGAGGTTCCGGATCCGCTGGTCGCGGCGCTCGATGAGGTCCTCGAGCACGCTGACCGTCGACGCGCCGATGGCGTTCTCAGAAGGACGGGTGAACTCCTTGCCAGCGGCAAGGCGCACCTGCAGGGCAAGGAACTCGCGGTTCGTCTTCTGAATGCCGCCAAGCGCAATTCTCGACGCCAAGGCGTTCGGTACGCGCGCGAGATTGGCAGGAATTGCTCCCATGGATGCTGCTCCTGCACCCAGAGGCAACCGCCGTGCCGCGCGAGAACTGTGCCCGTTCCGATTCAGAAATGCGCATACGTCCGCGTAACCAACCCATGGGGTGTCCACCTGATCGGGAATCACGCAAATGTCTGCACGGAGCGGGACTTGTGTCGCACTTCGATAGTGAGCCCTTCCGGGCTTGCCGCGAAAGCGGCACAAGAGCTTCGAGAGCTAGGTTTGAGAGAGTGCCCGACGCCGTTGATCTGAATGGGGCAACATCGGATCGACGTGCAGCAGGGGTCGACAGCAGCGACGGTCTGACCAGTTTCGAGTGGTCGGTCGGACCAAGCACGGCGTCGCTGCGACTTTCCTCGGGGGCGGGCCTCCACTGTTTGAGACGCGCGAACACGTCCCGCGCGTCACCGACAGTAATCAGAACCTATCGAACTCGATCACCAATCGCCGACGATCTCCCGTCGGCGATTGTGTTTTTCTGGCCCTCCTCTCCGCGGGGAAGCCAACGGTTGGGTTTGTGCCAACGCAGCCCGAGAACACGCATTTTTCGCCTCCGATGCCGATGCTTGGATGTCGGTCGGGTATTACATCCGCATGCGAATCCACCTCGCCATCCTCGCTACGGCAGCGCTCACTGCCTCCCCCTCGCTCGCCCAGTCGCAGGACGTCCTGCTGATCCCGGACTCCGGTCCCACCAACGGCAAGGTCTGGGCCTTCCGAGCCTCGGATGGCACCCTGCTGACCGATCAGTTCGTCCCTCCCGACGTACGGCTCAGGCAGCCGATCCAGGTCGTTGACTCTGGTCGCCGCACGCTGCTTGTCACCGATGAAACCCTCAAGGTCGTCTACGAGTACTCATCGGTCGGGGTGTACCTGCGCACGGTCGCCTCAGGACTCGACGGCGCCTACGGCATCTGCATGAAGGATGGGTTCGCGTACGTCACCAGCGGCTTCAGCAACAACCTCGGCGGCAAGATCTACAAGATCGGTCTCGACGGACAGCCGCTCGAGATCTTCAGCGACTGGGCTGGAATCGGCGATCCGCGCGGCATCATTCCATTCGGCGGAGGCTTCGTGGTCGGGAACTCGACCGACGACGACCTGGAGATCGTCAGCGCGACGGGCGCGGTGAATCCAGTCCCCTTCTTCAATTCCGACGGTCTCGCGAGCATCAACTTCCCTCAGCAACTCGTCGACCTCGGCGGTGGCAACCTGATGGCGGTGGGTTTCTCGGCGCCGTGGGGTCTGTATCTGTTCGACTCGGGAGGACTGAACTACGCGTCGTACCGAGCGCCGGAGGTGTTCCTGAGCCCGCGTGGCGCGACGGTCCTCGACAACGGCGAGTTCCTCTATACGGGCGGAACGCGCGTCGACAAGTTCAGCACCAAGAACTACATCAACGTGAACATCGTGAACCAGATCGGCTCGAGCTTCCGATTCGTGACGCGCTACACACCCCCGCCGCCGTGCGTGGGAGACCTCAATGGCGACAACACCGTCGATGCGCTCGACCTCGCGATTGTTCTTGGCGCATGGGGCACGGCGACGCAGCAGGCGGATGTCGATGGCGACGGAACCGTCGGCGCGTCTGACCTCGCCTTCATCCTCGGCGCCTGGGGCCCGTGCATCTGACGCCTGCGGACTGAACCACAGAAAAAGCGACAGCGGGACGCCGAATGGCGTCCCGCTGTGCTTCAAGAGAGCTTTCCGCCGGCTCTCGTGAAATCGCCCTGTGTCGGTCCTCGCCGCGGCGGCGGCGTGTGCCGCCTTAGCGGCGACGGCGACCGATGAGACCCGCGAGGCCGAGGAGCGCAACCGCGCCCGGAGCCGGGACGGGACCCGAGTAGACCATGATGTTGTCGATGCGGGTCGAGCCGGCGGCGGCCGATGCGACGGCTTCCGCATTCTGGAAGCGGATGATGACCGTGCCCTGGTTCTCAGCGGCCACGCCGAGGTTCAGCGTGTTGGTGTAGAGCGCGTTGTAGGTCACGCTGCTCCACGTGCCAGGGGCGCCACCGCCGCCCGACTGGAGGACGGTGTAGGAGAAGAGTTCGGAGAAGTTCGTGCCCCCATCGACGCTCATGAACACCTTGAACGCGGCGGGACCAGTGCTGCTGCGCGCCTGATCCCAGCTCAGGTTGATGTCGGTGAAGCCCGTGGTCGAGAAGGTGGCCTCATAGAAGTCGCCGGGCGTCCAGTTGTTGCTCGAGAACGCGTACTGGCTGCCGTTGCCCGCGGGCGAGGTGTAGGTCGCCGCGGCGAGCGCGTGGACGGAGCGGAGCTGCGTGCCAGCGGTGATGCCCTGGTCGGCGACGCCCGCGCCATTCGGTCCCGGCGGCAGGTAGATGGTGCCCGTCGGGACATTGCCCGTGCCGGTCGGGAAGGCGGTCGGCATAGTCCAGCCGGTGATGAGGGCGGCCGATGCACTCGAGGTGACACCGACGGCGATAGCGACGCACGAAAGGGAACGCAGGGACATCAGGAGGTTCTCCGCGGCTGGGGACCGCTTTGGGCTGCATCCGCACTTGGACTCGGCGGGTGGCGCAGCAGGGACAGGGACTCGGGACACAAACGGCTCGATGCACGAGCTCTCTCACACTCACATGCACACAACTCGTCGCACGTGCGGCTATGGACAGCGCCGCGACGCGCGCGAAATCTTGACCCGTTCCCGTTTCCCTGTGAACCCCTCGGGCGAGAAGGTAGCGAAACGTCTGCTGCAAGTCAACCGCGCGGAAAAGAATCCCTCATGAGGCGCGAGAAACAGTCCAATTGCTGAAATCGAGCGGGGCTGGCCGCCCAACCACCCGCGCCATGTCGAGCTTCTTCTACATCGATCCACGCGGACGTCGTTCAGGCCCCTACTCCGAGGCTGAACTCAAACTCCTCACAGGCAAAGGCTTGCTCGAGTCTGGCGGATCAATCGAACTCGAGGGACTGGGGCAGGCGTGGAGCGTTGGCGACGTCCCCTGGCTGCAGCCCGCGCCCCCCGATCCCGCAAGCGCCGCAGCGAGCGCATCGCCACCGCCTCCACCGCCCCCCGACCAGTCGCCCTCCGGTGCGCCGCCCACGCAGCCGTCCGCACCTCCCACGACCGCTGAAGCAGCTCACCCTCGCATCAGCACGACAGCGAGCGTGCCCCCGCCATCGTCGTGCTCGCGCGCGGTCTACATCCTGCTTGCGCTGCTCCCGCCGTTCCTCGGCGTCTTCGGCATCCACAACATCGTCGCAGGCTACACCGCACGCGGCGTGATCATGCTCGTGCTTTCGCTGACCACGGTGTTCGGCATCGGATGCATCGCCTTCCCCTGCACCTGCGTGAGCGTGCCGATCTGGCTCGTGCTCTTCACCATCAGCCTGATCGAAGCCCTCACCGTCACCGTCGATGCGAACGGTCGTCCGCTTTCCTGAGCGCAACGCGACTCAGACCATCCAGTCAGACCATCGAGAGCAGCGTCTGCAGCGTCTCGTCGATGGTGGCGATGTAGCGCGCTGCAGCCTGGAATTGCCGCTGGTAGGAGAGCATGTTGATCGACTCCTCGTCGATCGACACGCCGCTCACCGCCTGGATCTGGGCATCAAGGCTCTCGCGCACGAGCGCGGTGCTCTCGGCCTTTGTGTTCGCAGCCTGCGTGCGCACGGCAAGGTCGGTGGTCGCCGACTGCCAGTAGCCGCGGATGCTGCGGCCGCCGAGGCTCTCGACGCCGAGCTCCTCGAGCGCCGCGATGGCAAGCGCAGCGCCGTTCGAGCCACTGACGTGCCCCTGTCCGGAGGCGAGGAGCCGCGGGTCGTCGACGATCACTTGGTTGACGGCGATGTCGGTCGCGTCGGTTCCGCCGAAGAATCCGTTGATTCCGAGCGCTGCCAGCACGCCCGAGGAGTCGTCGCTGAAGCTGACCTGGTAGCCGCTCGACGCGTCGATCTTGAGCGCGCCGTCGGGCGTCACGCTGGCGCCGCCGGTGCCGCCGGGGAACGCAGCCGAGATGCGCGCGGCGAGCTGCTGCAGCGACGTCGTGTTCGGGTCGACGGGGACGAGGACGGTCGTGCGCTCGCCCGTCGACTGGTTGGTGACGTGCAGCTCGAACGAGCCGTTGCGGATCTCAAAGGGGATCGCATTCACGTCGGCGGCGAGGTTTGCCGTGGTGTCGCGCACGGTGTTGAGACCGGTCACGCTCGAGTAGCCGCGCATGCCCTGCCCCTGCGAGTGGATGCGGTTCACCTGGAAGATGAGCGCACGGGCGAGATTGTCGAGGTCGGCGATCGCGGGATCGACGGTCTCCGAGCGCTGGCGGAAGAGGGCGCCGATCTGGCCGGCGTCGGGATTGAGCGTGGTGCCGTCGGCCTTCACGCGCAGCGACACGGTCGTGGTATCGCCGTCGGTCTGGGTGCGCAGCGCGATGCCGCGCGATTCGCCGGCGAGAACGACGGGCACTGAGCCGACATGGACATCCAGCGCGCCGTTCGGCTGCTCGACGGTGCTGACGGGCAGGTACTGCGAGAGCTCGTCGATGAGGACGTCGCGACGGTCGCGCAGCGAGTTGGCGTCGCCGCCGGAGCCGCCTTGCTCGGTCTCGACGATCTCGCGGTTGACCTCGGCGATCTGATCGAGGAGCCCGTCGACGGTGCGCACGGTCGCGCCGAGCGCGCGGTCGATCTCCTCGCGGACGTTGGTGTGCTCGGTGCGAAGCCCGCGGATCGCGTTGGCGAGGCCGCTGCCCTGCTGGACGACGACGGTGCGCACGGCCTCGTCGGTCGGGTTGTTGGCGAGCTCGCTGAAGCTGTTGAAGAACGCGCTGAGGCGGCTGGAGAGGTCCTGGTCGCTGAGCTCGTTGCGGATGAGCTCGATCGAGTTCAGGAAGCGCTGGTCGATCTCGGCTGCGTTCTGGTCGGCGATGGCGTTGCGGGCGCGTCCCTGGAGCGCGATGTCGACGGTGCGCTGGATGCGGGCGAGCTGGACGCCGGTGCCGACGAAGCCGCCGCGGCCGATGAATTCGGGGCGCGACGGCGAGAGCCGCGCGACCTGCCGGTTGTAGCCCGGGGTCGCCGCGTTCGCCATGTTGTTGCCTGCGACCTGCAGGGCCGCCTGGCTCGCGAGGATCGCGGATTGGCCGATCTGAAGTGCGCCGTTGATGCTCATGGCCTGCTCGCTTCCGTAGCTCTCGGTTTTTCAGCTCTTGATGTCGAGGCTCGACACCACGTTCGGGCCCATCGCGATGACGCCGCCGCGCGAGTAGACCTTCGCGTGGGCAAGCGCCGAGTTCACTGCCTGCATGACGCCTGCCATGTGCGCGGAGAGACGCTCGCTGGCCTGGCGAAGGACGCTTGTCTCGCGCGCGGTCTCCTCGATGGCGGTGCGCAGGCCGCTGCGGACGGCGTCGAGGCGCGCGCGGTCGGCTTCGGACAGGCGCGCCGCGATCTCGCCAAGCGGCGACTTGGCGGGAATCGCGAGGCGTGCCGCGAGCTGCGCAGCCTCGGCGGCGCGCGCCGTGTCGAGCTGGTGGAGCCGCAATGAGAGCTCCTGCTCGGAGCGCTCGAGCCGCGTGAGCTCGGTGAAGTTCGCCGTGCGGATCGCCTCGCGGCGGGCGCGGATGCTCGCGAGCAGCTCGGCCTGCAGCGCGCGGCTTGCCTCGAGGATCTCGATGAGGCGCGCGGGATTCACGCGACCCGTGCGGGCGCTTGACGATGCACTCATGGCGTGGCTCCCTTCGCGTCACCGCGCTTCGACTTGAGCTCGATCGAGCGTTCGAATCGGTCGGCGACGCGCTCGACGAGCGCGAAGTTCGAGCTTTCGACGACCCTGCCCGCGAGCGCGTCGTCGAGCATCGGGCGGAAGCGCTTCTCGCCGGCGCCTGGCTTGAAGCCATCGGCTGCGAAGGCGCCCTCGCGCATCGAGGCGAACACGGGCTTCACGAAGGCCTCAGCGACCAGGGTGCGCGCAGCCTCGATGGCGAGACCGCGCGTGTCACCCTCGCGGGCGCGCTTGGCCAGCCGCAGATCGGGCGAGAGGAAGTTTGCGCCGCTCATCGAGCCGGAGATGGGTGCTGCCGAGCTCATGACTCGATCACCTGCGCCTTCAGGGCCCCCTGCTTCTCGAGGCTCTTGATGATGGCGACCTGCGTCTCGAAGGGCACGTCGACCTCGATCAGCGCGTCGATCAGCGCCTTCAGGCGCATCGACTGCTTCTTGGTCTCGCCGGTGGCGACGCCCGTCCAGGCGACGGTGTCGCTGACGGGGTTCTGCTCGGTGGGCTCGATCTCTGGCGTCACCGTCGTGATGCGCAGATTCGCCGCCGTCACGGCCGCGGGGCGGAACTCGACGCGCTCGTCGACGGTGATGACCTTGGCTGCGCGATCGATGACGATGCGCGCGGGGGTCCGGATCAGGTCGCTCGGGACCGAGTACGTCATGAGCTGGGCGATGAACTTGTTCGGGTTCTTGAGCTCGTCCTCGGGGATGCGCACGCGGATCGTGCCAGCGTCCTCGACACGCGCGGCGCCGGAGTGACCGGACAGCGAGAGTTCGTCGTTGATGAGGTCGGCGATGCTCGATGCGGTCGGGTAGCCGGCGTACTGGGGATGCAGCACGAGCGCGATCGAGTTCCCCTCGAGCGGATCCATGATGACGTCGCGCACCATGCGGGCGCCGCCGCGGATGCGGGCCTTGGTCGGCGTGGTCGGGTCGACCTCGAGCTCACCTTCCGCGACCGCGAAGGGCAGCCATTCGGCGAGGTTCGCGGGCTGGACAGGCGTCTTGAGGAAGCTGGTCACGAGCTGACCGCCCTCGAGGCTCGACGCCGTGCCGTAGGTGCCGATGGTGACGTCGAAGCGATCGTCGGTGCGGGCGCCCGTGCGCGGGATCTCGAGGGTGACGAGGACGAGCGCCACCGAGCGGGTCTTGGCCGCGCTGCGGAGATCGATGGCGATGTTGCCGAGGTTCTTGAGGAGCTGCGCGTACGGCTGTGCGGCGATCGTCGAGTCCTTCATGCTGTCGCCGGTGCCGTTGAGGCCGTAGACGAGGCCCATGCCGACCAGACGGTCGCCTTCGAGACCCCTGAGGCGGACGTACTCCTGGAGCTCGCCGCCGCGGGCAGGCGCAGCAACCAGCCACGCGACACCGAGGCACAGTGCGAGCAGAGGCGCAGAAACTGCGCGGCTGGCGCGGTCGACGCCTCGGGCAGTGAGCCGGAGTGCGGCAAGGAATGCGCGGAATGAGCCGTGGGCGCTGTTCATAGGTCGGACCTCCTGTCCTAGGGCTATGGCAGGGCAACCCGCATACCAGCCCGCCTTCCTTGCGAGGGAGGCAGCGACTCAGGCCGATAGTGGCGAAATGGCCAGAATCCTGATGCGTGTGGGTCCCTTCCTCCTCGGGCTCCTGCTGTCCGTGTTCCTGCTTTCGGGACTGACAGCCGAGACCAACGTGAACATGGTCGTCGGGGTCGGAAACGTGGCCTGGCGCAGCGGATTGCTCGCGGTCTGCTGGTGGGTCGGCGCGTGGGGCTTCGGCTTCGCGCTCACCCGCTTCGCGATCGGCCCGAGCATCCGCGCCATCACCCGCGCTGCGTCCGGCCGCGGCAGCGCGCTCGCAGAACACACCACCGTCGATGAAGCGGCGATCGCGCTCGGACTCGGCGCATCGCTCATGCTCGTCTTCGACGCGGCGCTTGGTTCGCTGGGGCTCCTCTTTGCCGCGAAGGGAATCGTCGCGTGGATCCTCGTCGCTGTCGGCGTGCTCGCGGGCGTGCGCGTGCTGCGCGAGTCGCCCATCGAGGGCGATGGCGACGACGAAGCCGAGCTGGGAACGGTCGCAGACGGCGAAGCGGCGCCCAGGCGGCTCTCGCTCAAGGCGCGCATCGCCTGCGCCGCCACATGTGGCGCCCTCACGGGTCTGCTGCTCGTCGCTGCATCGGTTGCGCCAGGCTGGCTCTGGTCGAGCGAGATGGGCGGCTACGACGCGCTCAGCTACCACCTCATGCTGCCGAAGATGTGGTTCTTCTCGGGCGGCACGGTGACGCCGATCGACGGCAACGTCTACTCCGCCTTGCCGTCGTACGTCGAGAGCGCATTCCTGCATCTCATGATCATGCGCGGCACGCCGTTCGACGGCGCCTTCGCATGCCAGTGGTGGGCGGTCGGCGCGACGCTGGCGACCGCATTCTGCGTGGCGAGGCTTGCGCGCGCATGCGTCGGCCCTGCAGCCGGCTGGATGGCTGCGCTCGTCTTCCTCATCACGCCGTGGACGACGGTCGTCGGCACGCTCGCCTACAACGACATGATCCCGTGCCTTGCGCTCGCAGCGGGCTGGCTGCTCGCGGGTCCGCTGCCGAGCGAAGACCGCAGGCTCGACGTGCGCACGGTGATCGCGCTCGCCCTGCTCGCAGCAGCCGCTTTCGGCGCGAAGCCCAGCTCGGTGCTCTTCACCGCCCTACCGCTTGCCGTGATCGCGTTCTCGACCGGCAGCCGCAACGGGCGGATTCGCAACCTGCGCTACGTTCCGATCGCCGTCGTGGTCGGGCTTGCGCTGCTTGCGCCGTGGCTCGTGCGCAACCAGCTTGCCTACGGAAGCCCCACGTTCCCCTTCCTCTCGGGCATCTTCGGCCTCGGGCCTTGGAGCGAGGAGCAGATGAAGGTCTTCCTCGGCGCACACGGCAACCCGAATGGGTTCGCTGCGCTTCCCATGATCTGGCAGCAGTGGCTGGGCTACGGCTTCGGTCCAAAGCCCGATCCGAACGAGCCATGGTTCCCGCTGTGGGGCGTGCTGCCGATGGTCGGACTCGCCGGGCTCGCGGTTTCCGTGAAGCCGCCCGTGGGCGCGCGGCGCTGGTGGGCCGTCGTCGCGCTCTCGATCATCGCGTGCATGGTCGTCGCGTGGATCCTCTTCACCCATGTGAAGAGCCGGTTCCTGCTTCCTGCGGCGATCCCGCTTGCGCTTGGTGCGACGGTGCTGCTCGGCCTGCTCGCGCGACGCACGAACGACAAGCTCGCCGTCGGCGTGCTCGTGATCGGCGCCGCGCTTCCGATCCTCGGCTTCATGCGCGAACCCGTGCGTGGCGACACCGAGCTGCGCGCACCGGCGGTGCTCGTCGACGGCATCACCCAACGGACCGGCGAGGCGCTCGCACAGGCGATGAACTCCGTGCCGAAGGAGCAGCAGAGCGAGCTGCTCAAGCAGGCGGACAGCACCTTCATGGTGAACTTCGCGCTGCCGCCCGAGGCGAAGATCGTCGGGATCGGCTATTCGACGCCGTTCTACCTGAGCCGACCTGTGAGCTGGTGCACGGTGTGGGATCGCGGCGTCTTCGACAAGGTCGTTGACGAGTCGCCGGGCACGCCCGAGTCGTGGGGCACGCGGCTTCGCTCGCTTGGATACACGCATGCGATCATCGACCCGGTGATGCTCTCGGTGTGGACGCGAAGCGGCTGGCTCAACCCGGCGCTTGCATCGGGAGGCTGGTCTCAGCGCTTCGCCTCCGCGAACACGCTGTTCGCGCAGACGATCGACGGGAAGTTCATCCTGCAGCTCACTCCGCCCCAGCAGCCGCAAGCGCCTGCCCAGCAACCGCAGCAGCCCCTGCAGCCACTCGGAACGCCGCCGGGCCTTCTCAATCCAGGACTCCAGCCCACCGCGCCCGGCTCGAGCGGCGGACTCTTCACGCCCCCGATCTCAGGCGGTTAACCCCACGGTGCTCACTTCGGTGCGGACTGCGTCGTCGGCGCGTTCGGCATGGGCGGAAGTTCCGCGGGTGGCGAAATCACGACGGGCGCCTTGCGCTCGAATTCCGCACGCACCGAGCGGATCGCCTCGGCGACCTTTGCATCGGTCTCGCGGCGCTGGCGCTCGCCTTGTCCGACGATGAAGAGGACAAGTCCGATGGCGACGAGGAACGAGATCGCGGCGAGTCCGAAGAGCAGCCGGTTCGTGCGTTCAAGCGCGCGCGCGCGCGCGGCGAGACCGAGGTGGACTGGCGTGAGCGCGCTTCGGCCGGCAGCGTCCGCAGGTGCGACTGGTGTAGGTTCCGGTTCGTCGCGGACCTTCACCGAGACAGCTGCGGGCACGAACGGACGCAGCGAGGACTCGGGGATCTCGGGCGGCGCAACGACGGGGCTCACGCGCACAAGCAGCGTCGTAGAGTCCTCGATGAACGCGGAGAGGTCCGGCTTCGCATCCGCTGGCGCAGCGATGCGATCGATCGGGCCAAGCCCGAACTGATTGCGGTCGAATACCGCGGGCGGCTCGCCCCCGCACTGGGTGCAGCGCGGACTCGCGTCGCTGACCGGAGCCTGGCAGGCGTAGCAGCGGCCGAAGAAATGAGCGAGGCCAGGTACGCGGCGGGCGATCGTCCAGAACTGGCGCGTGGTTGGTCCGCGCACGATGGCGTTCATCCCGATCTCGCCAGCGCGAATCGCCCCAACGATGGCCTCGTGCGAGAAGCCGACGAAATGCGGCCGCCGCGAGTCGCGGACGAACCAGCAGCCCATGTCGTTCTGGGTGGCCTTCAGGCTCCATTCATCGAGGCAGCCGCCGCAGGCGCGGCACTCCTGCACGGGCGGCTGGCGTTCGCCGCAGTATGGGCAGAGGAGGATGCGCTGGACAGGCTCGGACATGGACGGAGGATAGCGGCAGATGCTCCGAGTTCGGTACGCTGCTCGACCACCGATGTTCCCACACCGCGCCCTGATTCCCGCGCTTCTGATCGCCGCGCTTCTCGGATGCACGCCGTCCGCGAGCCGCGTCCCAGCAGGAACTTCTGCGGAGCCCGCGAGGGTCGTCGAACCTGTCGCGCCCGCGACCGGGCTGGTCGCGATCGTCGATGGGAATGCGGTTTCGTTCGATGACATCCGTGCGGCGCTCGTCGAGAGCGCGGGCGCCGCAACGCTGCGCGACAAGGTCGTCGATCTGCGCATCGCCGCCCGCCTCAAGTCGGGTGGAATCGCGATTGGCGCCGAGGACATCGAGCGCGAGCGGTCGATCCTCCTCGACGCGCTCGACGGCGACCGCATGCGCGCGATCGAGCTCCTCGGCGAGATCCGGCGGCGACAGGCGCTCGGCGACGTGCGCTTCG
>Ga0315906_10008019_pt1 | contig 12713 bp, 10 predicted proteins | sample LakEriMetagenome_4_FD_203526 | JGI IMG/M metagenome (GOLD analysis project Ga0315906, IMG submission 203526) | Freshwater fungal communities from buoy surface, Lake Erie, Ohio, United States - Buoy 2 MA122 | ecosystem: Environmental > Aquatic > Freshwater > Lake > Lake biofilm | place: USA...
TGGTCAGATCGAGAAGATTGACGATCAGCAGTTCATCGCCGAGTCGGGCGGGCAGGTCGAGCAGGACCTTGAGCACCTCGAGCGCCTGCAGGCTGCCGAGCACACCGGGCACCGGTCCGAGTACGCCGGCCTCGGCGCAATTGGCGACCACACCCTCCTGCGTCGCCTGAGGCCAGAGGCAGCGTAGACAGGCCGAGCCACGCCTGGGATCGATGAGCTGTAACTGACCTTCGAATTGATGCACGCTCGCGAGCACCAGCGGTATGCCGAGACTGTGAGCGATATCGTTGAGCAGGAACTTGCTCGCGAAATTGTCGGTGCAGTCGACGATCACGTCGCAGCCGGCGAGCAACTGGGTCGCATTCATCGCATCGAGTCGCAGGGTTTCCGCGCGCACCTTCACCTCGGGGTTCAGGCCGACAACGCGGGATGCTGCCAGCGTCGCTTTGGGGTTGCCGCAGTCGGCGAGTGAATACCAGGTCTGACGGTGCAGATTGGACGCTTCGAGTCGATCACCGTCGATGATGACGATCTGACCGACGCCTGCGCCTGCCAGGTATTGCAGCACCGGCACGCCGAGACCACCCGCACCAACGATGCCTACGGTGCTGGCGCGCAGTCGCGCCTGCCCGGCCTCACCGACCTCGCGCAGTCGCATCTGTCGCGAATAGTCAGGTTGCGGCGCCGCGAGATGCGCATGCGGCGCGTGGTCATGGCCATGATCGTGGCCATGATGGTGGTGATGCTCGTGTGCATGATCATGGTCATGCTCATGCGCAGGCGCGGCGGCGCAACGCTCGCAATTGACCCAGCCCGTCTCCCCCGTGACGTAATGCTCCTTCTTCCAGATCGGTACGCGGTGCTTGACCTCATCGATGATGTAGCGACACGCGCGGAACGCCTCGTCGCGGTGGCGGGCGCTGACGCCGACCCACACGGCGATGTCACCGAGCGCGAGTGCACCGATGCGATGCACGCAGCGGGCATTATCGACACCGAACTTGGCGCAGGCCTCAGCGATGATCCGCTCGCCCTCGCGTACGGCGAGTTCGGTGAAGGCTTCGTACTCGAGGCCCGTGACCTCACGGCCTTCGTTATGGTTTCTGACCCAACCCTCGAAGGCGGCGTAGCCGCCGCAACGCGCATCCGCAAGGCTCGCCTGCAAGGCAGGCACACTTAATGGCTCGGTGCTGAAACTGAAGCGGGACAGACCCACACTCAGCCTCCCGCAACAGGCGGAATGAAGACGACGGTGTCGCCTTCAGCCAATGGTTGCGTCCAGTCGCCGAACTCGGCGTTGATCGCGACCTTGAGCATTTCCTTAGGCAGGGTGAACGGATGGCGCGTCGTCAACTCCGCGTACAACTCTGCCGGTGTGCGCGCCGTGCTGCGCACAGATTCGACGCTGCAGCCTGCCTGCTCGCGAAGCAGGGCGAAATATTGCACCGTCACGGTGCGAGGCGCGTTCAGGGTGTCTGGCGACAGCGTTTCCATGGCTTGCCAATATTCCTGTGCCGAGTTGATGTTGTCGAGCGCCGTCGGTGAGAGCGGCTCGATCAGCGTCGCCTCGTGGGTGATGAGGAACTTTCGCGGGCAACGTCCGCCCTGCGCGACAAAACGCGGCAGGGCCTCGGCCGCAGCGGGTTCGTACACCGCGCAGAGCGGCTCGGGGAGCCCGTCATGGCTTGAGCGGAAGGCGCTCGCCACGCGCGAGCGGTCGCGGTGGCCCAGCAGATAAACGAGGCTCGCGCGATCGAGGAACGGTAGATCGCATGCGAGTACCAGCCAGGCGGCCTGCGGATGCTGCTGCTGCGCGGCGAGGATGCCATTGATCGGTCCGCCGGGTCCCTGCGCATCGACGATTTGCGGGTAGCCCTTGCGCAGCGGCTCTTCAATCTGGTCGGCGCGTACCGACACGTAACATCGATCCACCACACTCTCGAGCAGTCCGAACGTCGTCGCCAGTTGCGAGCGTCCGTGATAGGCGAGTGCCGCCTTGTCGCGATGCATGCGCGAACTGCGCCCGCCCGCGAGCACGAGACCGCAGAGCTCGGGCTCGCTCATGCGCTGCGTCCGAAATCACGCTTGCCGCCGCGTTTGGCGAGCAGACGCACGCGTTCGATGACGATGTCGTGGGATAGCGCCTTGCACATGTCGTAAATCGTCAGGGCCGCGACCGAGGCCCCGGTCAGCGCTTCCATCTCCACTCCGGTGCGATGCGTCGTGCGCACGGAGCAGCGAATGACGACGACCCCCGAGGCCTGCTGCAGGATGTCGACTTCGCAGTGATCGATCGGCAGCGGATGACAGAACGGGATCAGTTCATGGGTACGCTTGACCGCCTGCACGGCTGCGATCACCGCAGTGTCGAACACGGGGCCCTTTTTCGTCCTGTGACCGCTCGCACGCAGCGCGTCGGAGACAGCGCGCGGCAGACGCACCCGAGCTTCCGCTGTGGCCTCGCGACGCGAGTTCGGTTTGTCGCCGACATCGACCATGGTGGGTCGATGCTGAGCATCGAGGTGAGTTAGTTTCGGTGTGCGGCGGCGTGCAGGCATCTCAACCCCCGACGTGGAACATCTCGACTTTTTGCGTGGCGTGCGGGCGCTGCTCGGCCCGCAGCTCGCTGTAGCGGTCGGTCCTCGCGCGCCACACGCCGCCGAGCAGTTCCTGCAATTCGGCATCGCTTGCGCCACTGCGCAGCGCGGCGCGCAGGTCAGTGCCTCGCGTGGCGAACAGGCAGGTGTACAGCGTGCCGTCCGACGACAACCGTGCACGTGAGCAATCGCCACAAAATGGCTGCGTCACCGAGGAGATGAAGCCGATCTCGCCCTGACCGTCGAGATAGCGGTAACGCTCTGCTACTTCTCCCACGTAGTTGCGATCCACGGGGTCGATGGGCCACCGCTCATGGATGCGCTGGGCAAGCTCCGCAGAGGACAGCACGAGCTCGGGACGCCAGTCGTTTCGATTGCCAACGTCCATGTACTCGATGAAGCGCACGATCACGCCGCTGCCGCGAAAATGTTCGAGCAGTGCGAGCAGGGTGTGGTCATTCACGCCGCGCTGCACGACGACGTTGATCTTGATGGGAGCAAGCCCGGCGCGTTGTGCCGCCTCGATGCCGGCGAGCACGTCGTCGACACCGCCGAAGCCGCCGCTCATGCGGGAGAAGACCTCAGCATCGAGGCTATCGAGACTTACGGTGATGCGAGCGAGCCCAGCGGCCTTGAGTTCCGTTGCGTACTTGCCGAGCAAAACGCCATTGGTGGTCAGTGCCACATCGTCGATGCCGCGCAGCGTGCTCAGATCGCCGATCAGATCGACGAGATTCGGGCGCAGCAAGGGCTCGCCGCCGGTGATGCGCAACTTGCGTACGCCGAGTCCCGCAGCGAGCCGTGCCACTCGAACGATTTCCTCGAACGAGAGACGCTCGGCCGACTTGAGAAAGCGGTAGCCGTCGTGGAATGTGTGCTGCGGCATGCAGTACGGGCAGCGAAAGTTGCAGCGATCCATCACCGAAATGCGCAAATCCCGCATCGGCCGACCCAGTGTGTCCGTCGTGGTCGCATTCGTGCGCAGCGGCAGCAGCGTGTGTTCACGTGTGTTCATGATGGCGGCGCGCTTTACCAGCGATGCAGTCGCGTGACGAACCCTTTCGGGTGGGTGTTGGGTCCCGGCGGCAGTTCGACAACGCCATCGGTGCCGACCAGCGCCGCGAAATCGCCGGAGCCGTTGGTCGGGCAGGGGTGCGCCCAACTGCGGCCCCACTCGTCGATCTCAAGTCGTACCGGCACGAAGGTGGTCAGGTTGACCTTCACTTCGATGGGCGCAGCGATGGCGATTTTCTCTACCGGGCGCTGCGTCTCGCCCATCGCGGCGTAGAGGGCAGGAATCACGTAGCGCGCAAGACAAACGAGAGTCGAAACCGGATTGCCGGGCAAGGCGAACACGGCGGTGCCGGTCGGGCCGATCCCGAACCACATCGGTTTGCCCGGGCGCTGGGCGATCTTGTGGAACACTTCGCGCACGCCGAGCTTGGCGAGTGCGGCCGGCACCAGATCCAATTGCCCCATGGATACGCCGCCCGACAGAATCAGTACGTCGTGGGTGTCGAGATAAATGCGTAGCCGACGCTGCAGCACGTCCATCTCGTCAGGGAGGTGATCGTCCGCAATGCGCTGGAAGCCACGTTTGCGCAGGGCCGTCACGATGCCGTAGGCGTTGGAGCGCCTGACCTGATGATCGGCAATGGGCTCGCCCGGCTCGATCAATTCGTTGCCGGTGGAGACCACGATGATGGTGGGTTGCGCGCTCACGCGGATGCGCGGCATGCCCGCCCCGGCAGCCACGGCGATCTCGGGTGCCCCGAGGCGCATTCCGGTCTGCAGCAGCAGCGTCCCCTGCGTGGTATCGCTGCCACGGCGGTGAATGTTTTGTCCGCGGGCGACCTTCAAGCCTTCAATCAGCGTCACCCGATCTTCGTCGCGCTGCAGCTGCTCGACCGGAACGATGGCATCACAGCCTCGCGGCAGTACGGCGCCAGTCATGATTTCGATGGCGTGTTCGGTGCTCTGCAAGGTTAGCGGCGGATCGCCCGCCGCCTGCATGGCCTGCACCGAGAACGAGCGGCGCCCGCGAGACGTGGCCTCGCTGTCGAGCGCAATGCCGTCCATCGCCACCCGATCGTACGGTGGCTGGTCGCGCTCGGCGTAAACGTTCTCGCGCAGCACCGCCCCCGTGCACTGCACGAGAGGCAGGGACTCGATGGGCAGACACGTGAGCTGTTCGCCGATCAGTCGATCGGCTTCACTGGGCGAGATCATGCCGGAAAGTGTATCCCGGCCGATCGGAGAGGTAACCCGCCCTGCGGCGGGTTGCCGTTATTTCTTCGCGTTCTTTTCGCGCCAGACGCGGATCTGCGCGTTGAGCTTGTCAGCCCAGGCCTGCGAATCGTCGACTGCCGCGTTTTGCTTCTGGGCGAGAATCTTCATCCGCTCATTCTTCTGCTCTTCGGTCAGCGTCGGATTGGCGGCCAAAGCCTCGTTGTTTTCGGTCTCGAGGCAGCCCTGGTAGGCGGTGATCGCCGCGTCGAACGCCTTGACGGCCTTTTGGCTGGCCAGCATCTGCTCCAGCGTGGCGCTGTTGCCATCCGGGACGTTGTCCGGTGCCTTCGGATACGAGCAGGCCGCGTAACTCGGTACGGCAACGAATGCGGCAACAAGAGCCAGGGAAAGCACGGTCTTCATGTCGAGAGCCCCTCGTAAAATGATGCGGCGACCATTCGCCGGCTCGTCCTATCTTAAGTGGCCGCCGCTTCCGGTGCTAGACTGCCGCCTACGCGCCCGTAGCTCAGTTGGATAGAGCATCAGGCTTCGAACCTGAGGGTCGGGAGTTCGAATCTCTCCGGGCGCGCCACCTCGATGACCGTCCGATCGGGTATCGTCGCCACATGAATCGATGGCACAGGGCTGTATGGCTGGTGGCATGGGTGCTGGCGGCGTGGCCGACCTCGCACGCTGCCGAACGGGTATTGCACCGCGTCGGCACGGATGACCCCTCCACCATTGATCCGCACAAGGCGTCCTTCCCCGGCGAGCAATTGATCATCGTCGATCTGTTCATGAGCCTGACGACCGTCGGCATGAACGGGCGACCGATGCCGGGGGCCGCCGAGTCCTGGACGGTGAGCCCGGATGGGCGTGTGTACACCTTCACGCTGCGGGCCAACTCCCGCTGGTCGGACGGCAAGCCGATGACAGCGGAAGATTGGGTGTGGTCCTTCCGGCGCATGCTGGATCCGAAGACGGCTTACCCGTTGGCCTCGCGGCTATTCCCGATCCGTAATGCCCGCGAAGTGGCGATGGGCCGTCAACCGGCGAGCGCCTTGGGCGTCCGCGCGGTCGATGCGCGCACCCTGCGCATGGAACTCGAGAATCCGACGCCGTACCTTACGGATGTGATGATGACGGCGGCGATGCCGGTGCCGCGACACGTGATCGAGAAACACGGAGCCGCCTGGTTACGGCCGGAAAACTTCGTTAGCAACGGGCCGTTCGTCCTCGATGAGTGGCGACCGAACGGCCACGTCCGGTTGCGGCGCAATCCCCATTTCTGGGGCGCAGATCGCGTCAAGCTCGATGCGGTGTATCACTATCCGCTCGGCAACCCGGCCACCGTGCTGCGCCGCTTCGAGGCGGGCGAACTCGATTTACTCATGGTGGTTCCGCCCGAGCGACTCGAGGAAATGCGCAAGGCCGGCAACAAGTCGGTGCGTATCGCGCGCGGCATCGCCAACGAGGTGATCGTGTTCAACACGCGCAGCGGGCCGACGGCCGATGTGCGCGTGCGCCGCGCCTTGTCCATGCTGATCGAGCGCGAGGTCGTTGCGCGCAATGTCATTGGATTCCCCGGCGTCGAGGCCTACTCGCTGGTGGCCCCCGGCGTGCTCAATTACGGTGAGGCGGCTAAACCCGACTTCGCAGCCTGGAGCGCAGAGCGTCGTCTGGGCGAGGCGCGCCGTTTGCTGGCGGCCGCTGGATATGGTCCGGCGAAACCACTGCGCTTGCGGCTAGGCTTCCCGAGCACCGAACTCAATCGTAAGGTCGCGGTGGCTGTGGCGGCCATGTGGGGCCGAGCGGGTGTGCGGGCGGAGTTGCAACAAAAGGAATCCAAGGCGCTTGTCACCGAGGTGGGTTCGGGCAACTTCGATGCGGTGCGGGCGATCTGGGTCGCCTCGGCCAGCGATCCGTACTCTTATCTGGAGCGGCTGTTGTCGACGGGTACGGCGCTCGGCATGAATACTTCCGGCTACGTCAATGCTCGGTTCGACGCGAAGCTCGAGCAGGCGGCACGTGAGACCGATGTCGCGCGGCGTGCAGCGATCCTGCGCGAGGCGGAGGCGATTGCACTCGCCGAACAGCCTGTGGCGCCGGTGTATTACATTGTCGGTCGGCGGCTCGTCGCGCCGCGGGTGCGCGGCTTCAGCGACAATCCGCGCGGTTTGTATCCAAGTTGGTTGCTGAGCGTGCAATGACACAAGACGTCTACGTACCGACGCGCGAGGAGCGCGTCCGACAGGACTTCGTGCTGGGCCTGAAGTTGCTGGCGAACGGGGCCGCACAGCGGCGAGTGCGCGCGGAGTATCGCGAACGGGTGTTGCCGCAGCTTACGCAGGAGCAGGGGGCAGCGCCCACCGAGCGGCGGCAGGTGGCTCCGGCGCTGCTGCGCACAGAGGCCTATCGCACTTGGGCGGTGCTCACCCATCACTCGCAGTCGATGATGTGGGATGCCGTCGAGCGAACTACGCAGCGCGTGCTGTCCTCTGCTGAGCGCCGCTACTCGGCGCTTAGAGCGCAGCCCGAGCAACGCCGTGGCAGCCTGCAGCTCGATCCGACGCTGGCCGTGCCACCGCCGATCGGCAACACCGAGATCCACCGGCAACCGGGCGGGTACACCGGCCGCGCCGAGATCGAGGACGTCTCGCCGGGCTTGCGTTACATCGGCGCCTCGCTCATTTACGGTGCCGGGAAGGGACAGGAGCAGGCGACGGGTGATGCGCGCGCCAACCTGCTGCTGTACGAGTTGCGTCGTCGCTACCCGGACTTTGCGCCCCGTCGCATTCTCGATCTCGGTTGCGGCATCGGCGTGCACTCGCAAGCCATTGCGCTGGCGTTTCCCGAGGCTGAATACCATGGCGTCGATGTCGCGGCGGGTCTGCTGCGCTTCGCGCATCTGATCGCCGAGGAGCGGGGCATCGCGCTGCACTTGCATCAACGTGATGCGGCGCGAACGGGTTTCGAGGACGGCAGTGTCGATCTCGTCCTCTCCAACATCTTTTTTCATGAAACCAACTCGGCTCGCCTGCCGCAGATCTTGCGTGAGTGCCGGCGCGTGCTGCGCCCGGGTGGCGTGATGTTGCACATCGATGTCGCCACGCAGACGAGCCGGCACGGATTTGACGATCAATTGATGAACGATTGGCAGGTGCGCTGGAACGGAGAACCGTTCTGGAGTGGCTTCGCCGAGCGTGACATGTTCGAGGAAATCGTCGCCGCAGGGTTCTCGCCCGATCGCAGCTTCGCCGAACACCTGAATCGACCGGGCGGTGCCAGCTACGTGTTTGGTGCCGTCGCCTGATGTCCGAGGCGTATCCGCGGCTGTTTTCGCCGCTCGAACTTGCCGGCGTGCGATTACGCAATCGCATCGTCCACGCGTCGATGTCGACGCGTTACGTGGCGGGCGGCGCGGTCACCGATCGCCTGATCAGCTACTTCGCCAATCGCGCTCGGGGCGGGGCCGCGATGCTGGTCACCGAACCACTGAACCTATTGCCGCGACAGCGTAACCCGCAGAAAGTCAGCGTGCTCGATCCCGCCAACGCACCGCGTTTGCAGCGCTGGGCCGCGGCTGTTCGAGCGCATGACTCTCACTTGATCGCGCAGATCCAGGATCCGGGCCGCGGACGGCACCAACCAGGTCGCAGTCACGAGGCCATTGGTGCCTCACCCCTGCCCGACGATCTCAGTTGGACCGTGCCCTATGCGCTCTCCACGGAGGAGGTCGCGGCGCTCTCTGTCGATTTCGCGCGGGCGGCGCGCATCCTGCAGGATGCGGGGTTCTCCGGCGTGGAGATTTCCGCAGGTCACGGTCACCTGTTCCACCAATTTCTGGCCGCTCGTTCCAACGTGCGTGAGGATTGCTATGGGGGTGACTTAGCTGCCCGAGCGCGGCTGTTGCTCGAGTTGCTGGCGGAGCTCCGACGTGTCTGCGGCAAAGAATTCATCATCGGTGTGAAGTTGCCGGGCGAGGACGGTATGCCCGAGGGTATCGATCTCGACACCGCGGCGCAGATCACCGCACTCGTGCATACATCGGGCACTGCCGACTACCTGACGTGGTGCTGGGGCGCGCATTCATCAACGCTCGACTGGCACCTGCCCGATCTGCACGGGCCGCGCGAGCCGTATGTCGCCAAGATTGCGGCCCTCGCCCAGCACGCGCCGGGGACGGTCATCGGCGCGCTCGGACTCATCACCGACCCCAACCAAGGAGAGCGGCTGCTGCGCGAAGGTGCCGCGGATCTGATCATGCTCGGTCGGCCGCTGGTCACCGATGCAGCGTGGGGCGTGAAGGCCGCAAGCGGCAGAGAGGCCGACATCCGCTACTGCGTGTCCTGCAATACCTGTTGGGGTGCGATCGTCGGTGGCAGCACGCTCGCCTGCGACAACAATCCGCGCGTCGGCAGCGACAATGAGGTCGACTGGCAACCCGAGCGTACGACGACACCCAAGAAAATCGCCATCGTCGGCGCGGGGCCCGCCGGCATGGAAGCGGCATGGATTGCGGCGGCGCGGGGTCACGACGTGACGGTATTCGGTGCTTCGACCGACGTCGGCGGCAAGACGCGTTTGCATGCGGCTCTGCCGGGCGGCGAGAGTTTGTCGAGCGTCTACGACTATCAGCGCCTGCGCGCCGACAAGGCCGGCGTACGTTTCGTGCTCGGCGCTCGCGCGCGAGCGGCCGATGTACTCGCGGTGTCGCCCGATGCCGTGGTGCTCGCGAGCGGTTCAACGCCGGTTTGGCCGGCGTGGTTGCCGGAAGAGTATCGCGATGCCGAGTGGTTTCCGGACGTGCGTATCGTGGCAGCGCGCTTGCTCGGCCGGCGTACCCGCGAGGAGGGTGTCGCGGTGCTCGTCGATGAGGACCACACCGCCTTCACCTACGCTACAGCCGAATTGCTGACACGCTGTTTCTCCTCGGTCGTGTTGGTGTCGCCCCGCGAAGGGGTCGCTGCCGAAGAGCCACTCGTCAATCGACAAGGCATCCAACGTCGACTTGCAGCACGCGGTGTGCAGTTGCAGCCGTGGAGCCAGCCGATCATCGATGAGGGCATCGCCGACGGTCGATTGCGTTTGCGCGATGTGCTCGGGCGCAGCGAGCGCATGATCGAGGGTGTGGTGCTCGTGTGCCATGCCACGGCCCGCGTACCTGATCTCGACTTACTTCCGACCCTGCGAGCGGCGGGGGTCGCCGTACACCGCATCGGTGATTCGAAGGCGCCGCGCTCGTTGCTCACGGCGACCAGCGAGGGCTACCAGCTCGGGCTGCAGCTTTGAGACCCGTCTCGCCGCTCGTCGTGGCACTCGAGAGAGTGTCACTGCACCGTGACGAGCGGCTGATTCTCGATCGAATCGATTGGCGGCTCGAGCCGACACAGCGATGGTTGCTGCTTGGCGAAAACGGTGCGGGCAAGACACAGTTGCTCAAACTCATTGCCGGTGCCGTGTGGCCCGACCCGATCCCTGGAAGAGCGCGTCGCTATCTTTGGCGGCGACAGTGGCAGGATACGCCGCAGCAGGTGATCGATCACATCGCTTATCTTGGTCCCGAGCGCCAGGACCGGCATGAGAGGCATGGCTGGAACTTCACCGCACTCGAAGTCGTCGGTACCGGCCTGACGCGCAGCGATATTCCCCAGGGTCCACTGCGGCCGCGGCAGCAGCAGGTGGGCCTTGCTCATCTACGTTCACTCGGCGTTGCGCGGCTGGCGGGTCGGAAGTTGCTCGAGCTCTCGTACGGCCAGCGCCGCCTTGTGTTGCTCGCGCGGGCACTCGCCACACGGCCCAGTTTGCTGCTGCTCGATGAGTTGCTGGGTGGCCTAGATGAGCGGCATCGCGCGCGGGTGTTGCGGGCCTTGGCGCGTTGCCGCATTCCATGGGTGCTGAGCACCCACCGCCTTGAAGAGATGCCGCCGTCGACGACTCATGTGGCCCATCTCGTCGCGGGCCGACTGCACGTGCAGGGCCCGCGCGCGCTTCGCAGCTCGCGCTCGGGCTCGCGAGCTGAGGATTTGCCTGCCGTATCGCGCCGGGGTGCAGCGTCAACAGTCTCCGAGCCACCGCGGGTCGTCTCCCGAGCGCCGGTGAGCCGATCGCGCTCGCGCTTGTTGATCGCGGCGCATGATATCGACGTGTACCTCGACTACCGGCGCGTGCTGCGCGGTATCGATTTCACCGTGTGCGGCGGGCAGTGCTGGGTGGTGCACGGCGGCAACGGATCGGGGAAAACAACCCTGCTGCGCGCGCTGTATGGCGATTACCCGCCGGCGTGGGGCGGGCACATCGAGCGTCGAGGCATCGTCTCCGGGGTGCCACTCGAGGAATTTCGACGATGGTGCGCGATCGTGGCACCGCATCTGCAAAGTGATCCACCAGCCTACGACTCTGCTGTCGAAATCGTCGTCAGCGGTCTGCGTTCGAGTATCGGGCTCGATGCGCCGCCCAGCGCCGCCGAGCAGCGACGCGCGCTGCGAGCGCTGGCCGAGATGGGCTTGCTCGAGCGCTCGGGGCAGCGCCTGCGGGAGTTGTCCTATGGTCAGGCGCGCAGAGTGCTGTTCGCCCGGGCTTTGGTACTACGCCCGCGGCTGCTGCTGCTCGACGAGCCGCTCGCGGGCATCGATCGGGACACTCGCCGGGTGCTGCGCGAGCGCATCGACGCCTTTGTTGCGGCGGGCGGGGCCGTGGTCATGAGCAGCCACCACCGCGACGAGTGGCCGCAGCACACCAGCCACGAGTTGCAACTCGATGCAGGTCGGATGCACTACGTCGGCGCTGTTCGCCGCTAGCGACCGGGGTGCGGATGTCGCAGTTCAGGCGCCGGGGCGTCTGGGCCCTGTGCGGCCGATAATGCCCGCCGCAGTTTCCCGCAGGCGGTCGTCATGAAAAGGTTGGGCGTGTTGTGGCTGGTGGTGTTCATCAGTCTCGCCGGATTCGGCATCACCACCATACCGTTCCCGTTCGTCGCCGAGTCGATGGGCGCGTCGGATTTCTGGAAGACCTTTGGCGGCGCCGGCGTCTTCTCTCTGTTTCAACTTGTGGCGACACCGATCTGGGGACGCGCCAGCGACGCTTACGGTCGCAAGCCCATTCTGGTCCTAAGTTCTGCGGGCACCGTGCTTGCATTTCTTTGGCTGGCTTATGCGCCGACGCTCGAGTCGTTGCTGATCGCGCGAGCCTTTGGCGGCGCGATGTCGGGAAATCTCGCGGCGGCCTTCGCGTATGCGACCGATGTGACGGAAAACAAGGACCGGGCCAAGGGCCTCGGCATCGTGGCGTCGGCGTTCGGTGTGGGTTTTGCCGTGGGCCCGCCGCTCGGCGGCTTCCTGAGTACGCTCGATGTCGTGCCGAGCATGTACTGGCCGGGTCTCGCCTCAGCCGGCTTGTCCGCCATCGCATTCCTCGGCACGGTATTCCTGCTGCCCGAGAGTTTGCCGCAGACCTTGCGCAAGCCGCTCGGAAAGTCGAAGGAGCCGCCTCCGGTCGAAGGCCAGGCAGTCGCCCCCAAAGTCACGCCCTGGCAGGCATTCCGCGGCAACCCGGTTCTGATGGGTCTTGTGGGCGCTTCGCTGATCGTGGCGGTGGCGGGCGGAGCGATGCAGTCGGTGTTCCAGTTCTGGGGGCGCGATCTGTTCAATTATTCGCTGCGCGATATCGGCCTGCATTTCATGGCCTTCGCGTTGCTCTCGGCGATTGGGCAGGCGGGTCTGATCGGTCCGTTGACGCGGCGTTTTGGCGAAAAGCACGTGGCCGTTGCATCGATCATCGGCGTCACCGTCGGTCTCGCCTTGTTCGCCGTGGCGCAGAACGATGCCATGGTGTGGATCGCCATTAGCTTGTTCGGTCTCGCCAATGGCCTGTTTCTGCCGGCTATCA
>Ga0315906_10008021_pt1 | contig 12709 bp, 10 predicted proteins | sample LakEriMetagenome_4_FD_203526 | JGI IMG/M metagenome (GOLD analysis project Ga0315906, IMG submission 203526) | Freshwater fungal communities from buoy surface, Lake Erie, Ohio, United States - Buoy 2 MA122 | ecosystem: Environmental > Aquatic > Freshwater > Lake > Lake biofilm | place: USA...
CGCGACCGCCGTCGCAGCCCGCTCCTCGGCGGCGCGGAGATTCTTTTCGGCGCCGGCGACGCGGGTCTCGGCCGACCGTCGTTCCCGATCGAGACGCTCCAGTTCGGCCCGTGAGGCGGCATGCTCGTCGGCCGCCTGCTGCCGCCGGAGGCGGGCCTGACGCAGCCGCTCGTTGAGGGCGGCGGCCTCTGCCTGGAGCGCGGCGATCGCGGCCGTCGCCGTCGCCGTCACCCGCTCGAGCTCCTCGTGGCGTCGCTCGAGGGCCCGCAGCTCGCTCCGTCTGGCCACGAGCCCGGCGGTCGCCGCGGGCGTGCCGATGTCGAGCGTGCCTGCGGCCGACAGGCAGCGGCCGTCGCGGGTCATGAAGCAGGTGCCCGCGGGAGCCGTCGGAAGGAGCGGCAACGCATGCTCGACCCGCTCCACCACCCACACGTGGCCGAGGAGCTTCTCGAGCAGGGCGGCGGCGGTGTCCGGTCGGGACTCGGCCGGTGCGTCGGCGGCCACGAGGCGGTCGAGACGGCCGATGATTCCCGGATGCTCCGGCGGTTCGAAGGCGGCGGGGCCGCGGGCGTCGGCCACGGTCACGAAGCCGACGCGGCCGCCGGCGGCGAGGACGGCCGCGGCCGCCTCCGAATCCGCCCAGTCGGTGTGCCAGCGGATCAGGTCGGCCAATGACTCGACGACGAGGCTCTGGCCGATTCCGCCCAACGCGACGTCCACCAGCGGGGCCCAGGCGACGCTGGCGACGACGAGATCGGCCACGATGCCGGTCAGGCCGGGCACGTCGGTGCCGGCGGCGAGCAGGCGTCGCGCCGCCTCCGACACGCCGTCCTGACGGATGACCAGTTCGCGGAGCAGCGTGCGGCGCTCGCGGCAGGCCTCGAGCCGTGACTTCCAGCCGGCGAGCTCGTGCCACGCCGAGTCAATCGCCTTCTCGTTGTCGCGCAGGACCGACTCCAGGCCCTCGAGGTCACGTCCCGCAGCCTCGAGGCCGGAGAGCAGCGAATCGAGGTTGCCCTCCCACGCGGCCCGCGATTCCGCCAGCCGCGCCACTTCCAGCCGCGCCGCTTCCACAGCGGCCCGCGCGGCATCGGTCGCCAGCCGGGCTTCCGCTGCGCGGCCCGCCGCCCGTTCGCCGTCCACGTCGAGTCGCAGCCGTTCGCGGCGCCGTTCATCGACGGCGGCCACGGCTGCGTCGAGCCGGTCGCGGGCCGCCGCGGCATCGTGGTGCGAGCCGGCGGCCGCGGCCTCGCAGACCTGCAGCCGCGTCGCCAGTTGGTGCACCACGCACTCCAGCTGCCGCGCCTCCGCCTGGGCCTCCGCGACCCTCGCGGCAGCGATCCGGGCGGCGCGATGGGCAGCCCGCAGGCCGCGCTCCGCCTCGTCAACCTCGGTCTCGATGTCGATGCTGCGTGCGCGCTGCATGGCGAGCGTGGCCGCGGCGGCGGCCGCCCGCTGCGTCGCGGCGGCCAGGGACGAGCGGGCCGCGCGGATGCCCGGCTCCGCCGCCATGAGCGCCGCCTCCAGCCCGGCGGCTTCCTCCGCGGCGGCCGTGATGCGGGCGTCGGTCGTCGCGACCGCGGCGCGGGTCGCGGCGGCCGCCTCCTCGACGAGCGCCACGGCCGCCTCCACCGCGGCGAGATCGCGGCCTGCCGCAGCGAGTCGCAGGGCCCGGAGCCGCTCGGTCATCAGCCGCCACCGCCGGGCCTTCGCGGCCTGGTGTCGCACGGTCTCGAGGCGGCTGGAGACCTCGCCGACGATGTCGGCCAGCCGCTGGCGATTCTGCTCGGCCCGCTCCAGCCGTCGCAGCGACTCGGCACGGCGGGCACGGAAGCGGGTGATCCCCGCCGCCTCCTCGAACACGGCCCGCCGGTCGCGGCCCGACGCCACCAGCAGGGCATCGACCCGCCCCTGCTCGATCACGCTGTAGGCCTCCGTCGCCGCGCCGGTGCCCGAGAAGAGTTCGCGGATGTCCCGCAACCGCGACGGCTCGCCGTTGACGAGATATTCGCTTTCGCCGCTGCGGTAGACGCGGCGCATGATCTGCACCTCGGCGGCATCGACGGGCAGGAGCCGGGCGGTGTTGTCGAAGACGAGCGCGACTTCGGCGGCGTTGAGCGGCTTGCGGCCCGTGGAGCCGGCGAAGATGACGTCGGTCATCTCCTTGCCCCGCAGGCTGCGGGCCGACTGTTCGCCGAGCACCCACTTGATGGCATCGACGACGTTCGACTTGCCGGAGCCGTTCGGCCCCACGACGACGGTGATCCCGTCGGGAAACTCGAACCGCGTGCGGTCGGCGAAGCTCTTGAAGCCGAAGAGCTCCAGTGCCTTGAGCCTGGTCATGGCGCCTCGTCCGGCCGCGGGTCCGCGGCGGACGGCGCGGTCGGATCGTCCGCCTCCGGGGCGATGTCACGGTCGCGGCTCGCGGCCTCCTCATGGATGGACTGCCGGCCGTCGAACTCGTCGGGCAGGGCGTCGAAGGCCAGGCGGCTTTGGACCGCGCGGCCGGCGCTGGCCTGCTGGAGGAACTGCACGGCGTCGGGGTAGGTGCCGCCCATTTCGAAGATCGTGCGGAGCACCGCGTCGGCCGCTGCCCGGACCTCCGCCTGCTGGTCGGACTGGCCGGGCACGAACCGGCTGACGATCGCCGTCGTGCCCTCCACGACGACCACGATCGAGCTGCCCGCCTCGGCCCGCAGGCCGTCGGCGAGCGGGTGTTCGGTTCCAAAGAGCACGATCTCGGGCCGCGTGCTCCGGGTGGCGTGGATCAGCGGCGGACCCTTGACGTCGAGGACGTGGAGCGAGCAGGCGTCGCCGAGCCGTTCCCCCTTCACCAGCGGCATGTCGCGATCCATCCGCCACAGCGATCGGAAGGCGCCGTAGCGGGTCTCGGCGCTCGGGCTGGCGAGCAACGACTGCAGGGCATCAATGCCGTTGGCGTCGTCGAGCACGGACAGGGCGGCCAGGGCCGCGGGGCGGACGCTGCGCATCTCCGCGGCCGCGACGGCGAGGTGCGGGGCGGCCACGGATTCGTCGAGGTAGGCGAGCGCCTCCGCGGCGGCGAAGCGGATTTCGGCGTCCTTCGCCTCGAGGGCCTTGCGGAGCGCGGGGATCGCCTCCTTGCCGATCGCCTCGAGCCGCAGGGCAGCGGCGGGGGCGGTGACGGGGTCGGCGAGCTGGCGGGCGAGCAATTCCAGCCGGGCGTGGCGGCCGCCGGGCGGCTCGATCACAGCCACGCAGCGGACGACCTTCACGTAGCGGGCCAGATTGTGGCGGTAGATCGTCGGGATCTGCAGTTCGATGTAGCGGTCGGTCTTCGGGGTCGCCGCCCCGCGCTTGCTGCCGCGGACCACGGCGTGGAACCGTCGATTGATGCAGTCGCCCAGCCGCTTCGACATCGCGACCGACCGGTGCTCGGGCGTGAGGATCAGCCCGATGTTCCGCGTCGTCGTGGAGACACCGCCCCCGGGCACGCGGGCCCGGAGCCGGGAGACGGAGTCGAGGGTGCCGTTGGTGACCGGATCGACGAGGAGCGGGCCCTCCGCGATGCCCAGCATGCGTCCCTCACGCACCGCATTGCCCAGCACGGCCATCTCGGTGAGCCGGGTTTCCATCAGCCAGCCCCCGGCCAGGCTCGTCGTCTCGCTGTCAGCGGGCACCTCCACGTGGAGGTCGAAGCGGTCGCCCTTGCGGATGCCGGGCGGAAGGGAGGCATGCACCCAGGCCAGTGACGTCGCGGGCGATGCCAGCAGCGTGTTCGGATCGACCACGCCGCGTTCCTGCATGTCGGTGAGCAGCATCTGCCGCTGCTGCCCGGGGGCGGGATCGCTGCCGGTGCCGGCGAGGCCGGTGATCAGAGCGGCCCGTTCGACCCGCAGGGCGTTGAGGCCCCAGGGAGTGGTGTAGTCGCCGACGAGCCGGGTGTCGGCTTCCATGTCGGCGAGGGCCTCGATCTCGGGGCTCTGGCTGCGGATGGCGGGGCCGGCGCAGCCGGCAGCCAGCGTGGATGCCGCGCAGGCGACGAGCAGGGCAAGCCGTTGGGCGGACGTGCGGACGGGGCGCATGGGGCGGCGGTCCGTGGCGGGAGAAAACGCGGCGCCGGCGGGAGGCCGGAAGCCGGGAAAACGGATCGGGAGGGTAGGCGGCGCCGCGGGCAGGGTCAACGTGGGTTTCGCATGACGCGGTGGCGAATTTCCGCCCCGGAACCGGCTTGGCCTGGCGGCCGGGCGGTGCTAGTTTCCGCCCCCGATGTCCGCGTCGCGGCTTCCCGCGACCGCCATTCCCCGCCCATGGAGCGCAGCACGTGACGGCCCTGCATACGAACGGTCTTGGAGTTCATGTCCGCTGGATGATCCGCAGAGACATGCCGGAGGTGCTGGCGATCGAGCACGAAGCGTTCGAGTTTCCCTGGTCGGACGACGACTTCACCCGCTGCCTCCGGCAGCGGAACTGCATCGGCATGGTCGCTGAGGTGGCGGACTCCGTCGTGGCCTTCATGATCTACGAACTGCATCGGGCCCGGCTGCACATGATCAACTTCGCCGTCGCCCGCACGCACCGCCGCCTGGGAATCGGCACCCACATGCTGGAGAAGTTGTGCGGCAAGCTGACGCCCGACCGGCGCAGCCGCGTGGTGCTCGAGGTCCGCGAGACCAACCTGCCCGCGCAGCTGTTCTTTCGCACGCTGGGCTTCCGCGCGACCTCGGTGCTCAAGGACTTCTACCAGGACACCACCGAGGACGCGTACCTCATGGAATACTGCTTCGAGTCCCGGCCGGCGGCCATGCCGCGCCGCCTGGCCGGCTGAGGGAAGCCGACACCGCCGTGGTGCGCCCGCGCAGCTGGTCGACCGCCGCCGCCGCCGTGTCTGCCGCCGCGAACAGCGTGCACACCGGCCCGCCCGCCGGGATCGTGCGGCCGGCTGCCGGAATGTCGGCGATCGCCGGATGGCTCGCGGCGGACCACAGCCCCTGCCAGGCTGCCACGCGGGCGAGCCAGGCCGCGTCGACGGCGATGGCATGTGGAGCGTAGAGCACCGCCTTGGCCCACCGTGGCGGGGCGGTCGATGCCGTGGGCGTCGGCGATCGACTCGCCCGTCGCGCGTTCGATCAGTTCCATCGAGGCGCACGGCCGGGGATTGACCTCCACCACCCAGACGACGCCCGCCGCATCGACGACGGCATCGGCGCCGACGGCGCCACGCAGTCCGCATCCCGCCAACGCGGCGCCCAGGTCCGTGAACTGGCGACGCACCGCGGCGGGCAGGCCGGCGAGCGGCTCGTCGATCGAACCGCAATAGGCGAACGAGCGGGCATGGCACCACGGCAGCCCCAGCAGCTGCCGGCTCGCGCCGAGCAGCCGGCTGCCGGCCGCCGAGACGATGTAGGAGGCCGACCAGGCGGTGCCGACGATGCGGCGCTGCCAGACGGTTGCGTGCGGCGGCGTCGGTGTCGTGGGCTGCCAGGGAACGATGCCACGGCCGCCGGCACCGGCCACTGGTTTCGCGAGGAACGATCCATCGCGCGGCAGGCCGCGCGGATCGGCGTGGCACTCGGGTGATGCGAGCTCCGCATGCCGCACCAGCCGCTGGAGCGACCACGGATCGCGAACGCCGGCCAGCGATGCGGGCGGGCTGCCCAGGAGCGTGCGGTCGCGGGCGATCGCGCGGATGACGTCGGGATGGTTCTCGAGCGCGCCAAGGAAACAGAAAGCCGCGGCCGGAAACGACCGGGCCGCGGCCACGAGACCCGACGGGTAGCCGCCGGCCAGGTCACGCACGCACGCGGTCGCGGTCGCGGCGGCCCGCAGGTCGAGATCGTCGAACAGGTCCGCCGCGTAGACCCGTCGGCCGGCGCGGGCGGCCGAGACGGCGAAGGCCCGCGCGGAGCCGCCGATGACCACCAGTGGCGTGGGAGCGTCGTGCATGGGCCTCACGGACGGGCTGCAGTGGCTTGTCGCCATGGGCTTCCATGGTATTCTGTCGGCCCGAATCGCGTTCTTGGGAACGTGTCTGTCCTTGTGTCATGTCCACGACGGAGAATCTGCCCATGTCGATGTTCATTGGTGAGGCGTTGAGCGGTGATGGCAATGAGATTGCACACATCGACCTGCTGATCGGTAGCAAGGACGGCCCGGTCGGCGTGGCCTTCGCCAACGCTCTCGCCCGGCAGAGCGAGGGACACACCAATCTGCTCGCGGTGCTCACGCCCAACCTCGCCGTCAAGCCGGCCACGGTCATGATCACCAAGGTGACGATCAAGGGCATGAAGCAGGCCGTGCAGATGTTCGGCCCGGCGCAGGCCGCAGTTGCGAAGGCGGTGGCCGACAGCGTCGCCGCCGGCGTGATCCCGAAGAGCGATGCCGAGAACCTCGTCATCGTGTGCGGTGTCTTCATTCATCCGGCCGCCGCCGACGACAAGAAGATCTACGACTACAACTACGAGGCCACGAAGCTCGCCATCGCCAACGCGATGAAGGGCAGCCCGTCGGCCGAAGAGATGATCGCCGGCAAGGACAAGGCCGCGCATCCGTTCCGCGGGTTCTGAATGTACGGCGGCGGGGCCATCCATGGCCCCCGCCGCCTTGGGCCATCGCGGGGAACGCCGGGGGTTCCCCGGATGGCCCGGCCGCCGTCGTGGCGGCCGCTGGGACAACGGCGCGGTGCGCGCGGTCAGGCCCCCGCCGCCTTGGGCCATCGCGGACGTGATATCCTCTTCCCTCGCCCAAGCTTTCGGCATGGCTTTGCACCGGCGCCTTAGCCATACCGGAAAGGCGAGGGGGTCGGCGAACGCTCGACGAGCGTGTGGCCGCCGCGGCCACAGCGAGGAGACTTTTGCCGCCCCCGAGCCGGTTTTGGCTCGCCAACCCCCGAACAACTCCAAGCCATGCCGCAAAACATTCTCATCCAACTCGACTGCGATCCCCAGCCGAGCACGTTCGACGCGGTCGTCGCCGTCGATGCCGGCGTTGACGTGCTGCTGCGACACGGCGGCGTGACGCCGGAAACGGTCGCACCGCTCGTCCACGGGGCGATGTTCACCCGGGGTGGCGACGACCTGAAGGCAACGGCGATCTTCGTCGGCGGTTCCGATGCCGCCGCCGCCGAGGCAGTCGCGGCACGGGTGCGAAAAACCTTCTTCGGGCCGGTGCGGGTGGGTGTGCTCGTCGATCCCAACGGCGCCAACACCACCGCCAGTGCCGCCGTGATCGCGGCCGCACGGCATGTGGCGATCGGGCCGGGCTGCCACGCGGTCGTGCTCGGAGGCACGGGCCCGGTCGGCCAGCGGGTCGCCCGCTTGCTCGCCGGCAAGGCCGCCCGGGTGACGCTCGTCTCGCGGTCCCTGGACCGGGCCGCCGCGGCCGTGCGCAGGATCGAGGCCGCCGTGCCGCACGCGTGCATCACCGCCAGCGGGGCTGAGCATCCGGCGATCGCCACGGCGGACGTCATCGTGGCTGCCGGGGCGGCTGGGGTCACGCTCCTCGACGATGCGGGCCGGCGCGGGGCGACGGCGGCCCGCGTGATCGTCGACCTCAACGCCGTGCCGCCGGCGGGTGTCGCAGGCATCCTGGCCACCGACAAGGCGCGGCCCGACGGCCAGGCCGTCCTCTATGGCGCGCTGGGAGTAGGCGGCACGAAGATGAAGATCCACAAGGCCGCCATCGCCCGCATCTTCGCCGACACGGCGGCATTTCTCGACGCCGAGGAGCTGCTCGCCATCGGGGAGCGGTTGTAACGACGGGCCCCGATGAAGTGGGCGTCACTCGCGCAGTCCAAGAAGCCCCGGGTGGAAACCCGGGGACACCGGGTGTGAAAACCGCCCCGCCGTCGCCGGCACATTCACCGTCGCTTGCCGAGCACCACCGCGATCGCGATCAGAATCGCGGCGCCCGTCAGCAGCATGACCATGTTGCGGCGGCGGCGGTGGGCGTCCTTTTCCTCGGGAGTCAGGCGTCGCAGTGCGATCGCGTGCGTGCCACGCCCCACCGTCTTCACCGGTTCTTGCAAGTGCAGCTCGCCGGCGGGGGCGGCCGAGGCGAGCTCGTGGTCCGGCACCGCGCTGGGGGGCAACGGCGCGGCTGACTCGATGGCGGCCGGTGCCGGCGTCGGCTCGACGGGGGCCGCGCTGCTTTCGGGGGGCGGCGTGGCGGGAGCTGCGACCACTGGTGCCGGCGGCGTTGCCGTCGGCCACGGCACCAGAAACGCCGCGGCGCACTGCGGGCAGCAGGCGGACTTGCCGGCCATGGCGGCGGTGGCCGCGGACCAGCCGCCGCAGGCCGGGCAGGCCACGACGAAGAGCGACGTGAGCGAGGTGTGGTCGGTCATGGATGGGCTGGGGGAGGCTCGGATTGGAGTGAAACCGCGCGGCTGCAGTTTCGCGCCGCGATCGCATCGATCAAGCCGGGCATGAAGCGGGCGGCGAAGGCGAAGCCTTTCGCCCGCCAGCCGGGCACGATCTCGCTCCGGCGCCGGACCAGGCCATCGACCACCGCCCGCGCCGCCCGCTCCGCCGGCATCGGCCGTGCCTGCGACCACGCCGGCCTCCGTCCGACGAGCAGATTCTCCCAAAACTCCGACTCGATCGGTCCGAGCCCCACATGCAGCACGTCGATCCGGTCGGCCGCGAGCTCCATGCGCAGCGTGCCGGCCAGCGACCGCAGCGCCGCCTTCGCCGCGCAGTACGCGCCGTGGAGCGGCAAGGGATGGAGCCCGAGGATGGAGCCGACGAGGACGACGCCGGGGTCCGGCGACCCGCGGAGCAGCGGCAGGCTGGCTCGCACGAGGTCTGCCGGCGCGAGGAAGTCGATGTCGAGAATTCGGCCGCAGGTGCCCGGGTCGGCGGCGCCGAACGCGCCGATGGCGCCGCTGCCGGCCGCCGCCACGACGATGTCGAGACCACCGAGCCGATCGGCCGCCATGCCCGGCAGCCGCCCGCGGAAGTCCGGGTCGGTGAGATCGCCGGCCGCGCCTTGAATCCCGGTCGCCGCCCGCGCGAGCGCATCAAGCCGATCCGCCCGTCGGGCCGTCGCCAGCACGCCGCAGCCGCGGCGGGCCAGTTCCAGGGCGATCGCCCGCCCCAGCCCCGACGAGCCGCCCGTCACCAGGGCGCAGCGACCGGAGAGGTCGCGGGATCGCGGTCGGCGGCGGGGTACGGTCGGCATCGTGTCACCGTGCCGCGACATCGTCACGAGCGACCGACTGCGTGCCGGCGCCGACGTGGGGAGTGACCACGGCCTCCGCCGCGTCGATCTGGCCGAGCAGTGCCGCGGGAATGCGGCAGTGGATCGTCACGGAATCGTCGCTGAAATGCCGCGACAGCACCTCGCCATGCCGGCCCAGCCAGGCGAGCAGCCGGCCGTTGCCCGGGTCGGTCCGCACATCGACGTCGCGGAAGCCGCGGCCCAGGCAGTCGCTGGCGGCGCGGGCGAGAAGCCGCATGCCCGCGCCCGTCCGCGCCGAGATCGCGATCGCGTGCGGGTAGCGGGCCAGCAGTCGCTCGCGGTCCATCCGGTCGGGCACGGCGTCGATCTTGTTGAGCACGAGGAGCGTGTCCTTGTCCTCGACGCCCAATTCCTCGAGCACCGTCCGCACCGCCGCGATCTGGGCGTCGACGAGCGGGCTCGACGCGTCGGCGACGTGCAGCAGCAGGTCGGCCTGCCGGGTCTCCTCCAGGGTCGCCTTGAAACTCGCGATCAGCCGGTGCGGCAGGTCGCGGATGAAGCCCACGGTGTCGCTGAGGAGCACCGGGCCCCAGCCGGGCAGCCGCCACCGCCGGGTGCGGGTGTCGAGCGTGGCGAAGAGCTTGTCCTCGGCGAGTTCGTCGGCGCCCGTCAACGCGTTGAGCAGCGTGCTCTTGCCGGCGTTGGTGTAGCCGACGAGCGAGACGGTCATGCGGTCGTGGCGGGCGGCGACCTGCCGCTCCCGGCGGGCGTGGATCTCGCCGAGCTCCTGCTTGAGATCGTGGATCCGCTTCTCGACGAGCCGCCGGTCGACCTCGAGCTGCTTCTCGCCGGGGCCGCGCATGCCGATCCCCATCTTGAGCCGCGAAAGGTGCGTCCACATCCGCTTCAGCCGCGGCAGCGAGTATTCGAGCTGGGCGAGCTCCACCGCCAGCCGGGCCTCGTAGGTCCGCGCCCGGGCGGCGAAGATGTCGAGGATCACCTCCGAGCGGTCCAGCACCTTGAGCTTCAGCTCCCGCTCCAGGTTGCGGGTTTGGGCCGGCGAGAGATCGTTGTCGAAGATCACGACGTCGGCGTCGTGGTGGGCGGCGAGGGCGGCGAGTTCGGCGACCTTGCCCTTGCCGAGGTAGGTGGTCTGGTCGGGCGTCTCGCGGCGCTGCGTGAGCTCGGCGACGACGTGCGCGCCGGCGGTCGCGGCGAGTCCGGCCAGTTCGTCGAGCGGATGCTCCGGATCGACGGGCGGGCGGAGGAGCACCCCGACCAGCACGGCCTTCTCGCTCTGCACGCTCGTGCTCCGGCCGCGGTCCTTCAATCCTCGTCCTCCGCAGCGTCTTCCGTGGCCCCGGCCAACTGGCAGCAGCTCTGCCACCGCCGCGTGTCGAGCAGCCCGTCGGCGACGGCATGCTTCACCGCGCACTCCGACTCGTGCGTGTGGGTGCAGTCCGGAAAGCGGCACAGGTTGGCCAGCGGCCGCAGGTCGCGAAAGGCGGCCGGCGCCTCCGCCGGGACCAGCTCCCAGAGCTGGAACTGTCGCACGCCAGGAGTGTCGGCGAACCAGCCGCCGAAGCGGTTGGGCAGGAGCCGGGCGGTCGTGGTCGTGTGCCGGCCCTTCTCGTTCTCGCGGCTCACCTCGGCCACGGGCAGCGCGAGCCCCGGATCGAGCGCGTTGAGCAGCGACGACTTGCCGACTCCGCTCTGGCCGACGACCGCGGTCACCCGCCCAGCCAGCTCGGCCGCCAGGCGGTGGAGGCCGACGCCCGTGGCCGCGGAGCAGAGGATCACCGGGTATCCCATGCGGGCGAAGACGCCGGCCATGGGCACGAGCGTGGCCGCCGGCACCAGGTCGAGCTTGTTGATGCAGATCAGCGGCCGGATGCCGGCCGACTCGGCGGCGACCAGCAGCCGGTCCACCAGCCCGGGCTTGAGGCCGGGCTGCGCCGCACTGCCGACGATCAGCACCTGATCGACGTTGGCGACGATCACATGCCGCCGGCCCCGGCTGTCGCGGCACAGCGCCGTGCGGCGCGGTTCGAGGGCCTGGATCACGCCCGCGTTCGCGTCGCCCCGCACTCGCACCCAGTCGCCGGCCGCCACGGGGTGGCGGTGATCGGTGGCGACCGTCCGCAGGATGCGGCGGGTCGTGCAGCGGACGACCGTGCCGTCGGGGCCGCGGACGAAGCTCTCCAGGCCGTGCACGTGCATCACCTGCCCGCGCCACGTGCCCGCCGCCGATTCCGCGGCCAAGGCGTCGATGCCATCGCCGGCCGCGTCCACGGCCACGATGGTCCGCCGGCGCGTCAGCTCGCCCTTGCCGGAAATGCGTTCCGTGGCCGGCTGTGCATCCGCGTGGTCGGGATCGCGATCCATGCTCCGCGTCAGGTCGCCGCCGCGGCGGCGGCTGGACCGGTTTTTGCGGAAGTCGATGCGGATCTTGCGGTGCCTCGCCATGCGGGAAGTGTAGCAACGCCCCGTGGCAGCGGCTGTCGCCCGGCCCTCAACTGTCCGTGGACGAAGCCTTCCATGGCCTTTGTCCACTTGGCCGACCGGTGGAGACGCCGAGGGTTTCCACGGTCGGCGTGCCTCGCATCCTGCTCGGGCAGACTTGTTCCACAGTCTGCTAACTGTCCGTGGACGAAGCCTTCCATGGCCTTTGTCCACTTGGCCGACCGGTGGAAACGCCGAGGGTTTCCACGGTCGGCGTGCCTCGCATCCTGCTCGGGCAGACTTGTTCCACAGTCTGCTAACGCCGCTCCCGGCCGACCGTGCGTTGGTCCGGGGGCCGCCGTGTTTCCAGGCCGGCCGATTCGAGCAGGGAGCGACCGAAGATGCTCTCCTGGGCAGAGGGCTCGGCCGAAAGCTCGCTCGCCCCGAGTTCCGCCGGCTCGTACGAGACCTCGTATTCGTGCTTGGCGATGGACAGCTTGTCGCCCGGTGCGATCCGCTGCTCCGTCACCCGGACCCCGTTGACCTTCGTGCCGTTGCTGCTGCCCAGATCCTTGACGTGCCAGTAGCCGTTGACCAGCGTCAGTTCGCAGTGGTGGCCGGAGACGTTGGGAAACCGAAGCATGATGTCGGCGCTCTCACGGCGACCGACCATCAAGGTCGTCTTGAGCAGGGGAATCGGGTCGCCGCCCCCAAGCGGCTGGAGTTCGCCATACATGGTTTTGGATATCAAGGTGGATGGGCTGGAAAGAATGTTCTGGGGCGAAGGGAGGCGGAGAAATCTTCGCCCCCCCTATGCCCTCGACCTCATGGGAAGGTAGGCGGGAGCTACGAATGTGTCAATCGGCGGCCCCGTCCCGTCGGATGCGGTAGAATCCGGCCGCACGACGATTCTGAAGGAGAGGAGCGGGCCGGGTGACCGCCGGTCGCCGCGAGGCGACGGGAGGAAAGTCCGGGCTCCACAGGGTGCGATGGTGGGTAACGCCCACCGGCCGCAAGGTCAGGGACAGTGCCACAGAAAGCAAACCGCCTGCCGGGCTTCGGCCCGGCCGGTAAGGGTGAAACGGTGAGGTAAGAGCTCACCAGCAGG
>Ga0315906_10008023_pt1 | contig 12705 bp, 14 predicted proteins | sample LakEriMetagenome_4_FD_203526 | JGI IMG/M metagenome (GOLD analysis project Ga0315906, IMG submission 203526) | Freshwater fungal communities from buoy surface, Lake Erie, Ohio, United States - Buoy 2 MA122 | ecosystem: Environmental > Aquatic > Freshwater > Lake > Lake biofilm | place: USA...
CAGCAGAAAATGGAGTTGCTGATTCTACTACAGATAATCTTACAGAAGGATCAACAAATCAATACTTTACAGCAGAAAGAGCACAAGATGCTATAGCAGATGCTATTGCAGCAGGAACTCATTCAAACATCACCATTACATATGATGATAACTTGAACAAGTTTACTTTTGCAGCAGAAAATGGTGTAGCAGATTCTACAACAACCGATTTGGCTGAAGGAACAAATCTATACTTCACAAATCAACGTGCAATCGATGCTCTTGAAGCGGTAGTTCCAGATTTTACTGAAATTGATATTAATTCAGTTGCAACACAAATTGCTTCTGCAACATCAGTTGCTACAGCAAGCACAGTAACTGCATATCAATTTGCTAAGGCAGACTACCGTTCAGGCAAGTTCTTAGTAAAGGCTGAAACATCTAGCCACACAGAGGTATCAGAAATTCTTGTAACTCTTGATGGCTCTGATAACGTTGCAATTACAGAATATGCAATTGTCGGAACAAATGGCAATTTGGTTGATGTAACTGCAGATGTTTCTGGTTCAAACGTAAGAATTCGTGTAACAACAATAAATAACAGCACAGATGTTACTGTTGTTGGAACACTTATTGCATAATAAAATAAATTAAAAAGGGGTACCAATGGCAACAGTAAACAAAGACTTTAAGGTAAAAAATGGTCTGATCGTAACAAACGGTGGAACATTTGGAGGAGAAGTCACAGTTGCAACACCAACTGTAGGAACTTCTGCTGCTACTAAAGATTATGTTGACACTGCTGTTAGTACCCCTACAATTCCAGTAGATAGTACATCACCAGTATCTCCATCAAATGGAGATTTATGGTTTGATACATTAACAGAGAGAGTTCATGTATATTATGGATCTCAATGGGTAGCAATTGCAACTCTTGAAGATGCAGAAGTATTACAAGATCACATTCACGATACATCAATTGATGGGTCTGGATTAATAGTAAGTACATTTGTTTCTGGAGGTGCTTATAATGAACCAGGAGTTCTTGTAAGCGCAGGAGACTATAGCACATCATCATGGGAAAATACTTATGATGGTGGCACAGCAATAGATAATTTTAATTAATTGTCTGTTATAATATAAAAAGAAATTTCTGTAGGAGGAAATTAATATGGCAACAAGAATGCAACAGCGCAGAGGTACTGCAGCACAATGGACATCAGCAAACCCAATTTTAAATGCTGGTGAAATGGGGTGGGAGTCAGATACCAATAAGTTTAAGATTGGTGATGGCACAAACCACTGGGCAGATCTTGATTACTTTATTGACCAATCCTCTACAGTAAACCCTTCGTTTGGTTCTAGTATTACATTTGAAGGTTTAACAGCAAATGCTTATGAAACAACCCTTGCTATTACAGATCCTACAGCAGATAGAACAATTACATTTCCAGATGCAAGCGGATCAGTTGTTGTAGCAGATGGTAGCGGTAATGTTACAGTTTCTGGTAATTTGACAGTACAAGGAACAACAACATCTGTTGATAGCACTACCATCAATGTTACAAATGCTTTTGTTTTTGAAGGTGCTACAGCAAATGCTTATGAAACAACTCTTAGTATTGTTGATCCTACGGCAGATCGAACAATTTATCTTCAAAATGGAGATGGAACTTTAGCGTTTACAACTGATGTTACTAATGCTGTACAAAATATAATTGACAATAACTTAATATTAAAACAAGATAAAGTTAATAATGTTAGTGATGAGGAAATTGCACATCTTAATGGAGTAACATCAGCAATTCAGACTCAACTTGACAGCAAGGCTGCATCATCACACACACATTCACAGTCTGATATTACAAACCTAACAACAGACCTTGCTGCAAAAGCGCCTACGGCAACACCAAGTTTTACAGGAACGGCAACTGCTGAAAACCTTACAGTTACTGGAACAACCACACTAGGCTCTAGCACATCAATTGGTGATGTTTCAGCAACGGAAATTGGTTATGTAAACGGAGTCACATCTGGAATTCAAGCACAACTTGATGCAAAGTCAAGCACATCCCATACACATCTTTTAGCAGCAGGAGCAACAGATGTAACTGCTTCTGCATCAGAACTTAATATTATGGATGGTGTTACTGCATCTACAGCAGAAATTAACATTCTTGATGGTCTTACCGCTTCAACCGCAGAACTTAACTATGTTGATGGAGTAACGTCTGCGATTCAAACACAAATTGATGGAAAAGCCTCATCTTCACACACACATGCACAATCTGATATTACAAATCTAACAACAGATCTTGCTGCAAAAGCAAGTCTTTCTGGAGCAACATTTACTGGTACAGTAACTCTTGCTGCAGATCCATCAAATGCTCTTGAAGCAGCAACAAAACAATATGTTGATGCAGCAACTGCTGGACTTAACGTTCACGAATCAGTAGATGCAGCAACTACTGCAAATATTAATCTTTCTACAGATGTTGAAAATGGAGATACTCTTGACGGTGTAACTCTTGCAACAGGAAATAGAATTCTTGTTAAAAATCAAACAACAAAGTCTGAAAATGGTATTTATGTTGTTGCAGCATCTGGCGCACCAACACGTGCATCAGACTATAACTCATCACCAGAAGTAGATGCTGGAGACTTTGTCTTCGTAGAGGCTGGTACAACAAATGCAAAGACTGGTTGGGTACAAACAAACGTAGTTACAACAATTGGAACTGATGATATTGAATTTACTCAATTCTCTGGTGCTGGTTTAATTACAGCAGGAACAAATATATCTGTTTCTGGAAATCAAATTTCTGTTATTAGCAATCCTACATTCTCAGGATTAGTGACAGCATCTGCATCAGGTGTGGCCTTCTCTGACGGTACACAAACAAAAGAAGGCGTTCCTTCAAGAACACCAATTATTCAAAAAACAGATTCTTATACTCTCTCTGCTCTAACAGAAAGAGATAGTTTAATTGAAATGGGTAAGGCAACTGCTCAAACTCTTACTGTTCCAACAAATGCTACAGTAGCATGGCCAGTAGGAACTTCAATCAGCATACTTCAAACTGGTGCAGGACAAGTAACTGTTGCTGGAGCAGTTGGGGTAACAATTAATGCAACACCAGGATTAAAACTACGTGCACAATGGTCATCTGCTACTCTTCTAAAGAGAGCAACAGATACATGGGTACTGTTTGGCGATCTATCAGCATAAAACGTTGGTATAATAAATAAAGGAAAAGGAGCAACATGTCAAAAAATATTGGTATCAGATCTTCAGCGCAGGATAACTTTTTACAACCAGACAATGTTACTTCTTTGACAGCAACAGATGTCGGAACAAGTCGTCCATACTTAGCAACAGCAAATACAACATCTGCTGCATCTGCATCAGGAACTGGTGGATCAGTGAGCCTATCTTGGACTCTTCCAGCAGGATCTCCAGCAGCAACATCATATGAAATTTCTACAACTCCATCAACATATACACATGATACAGGTTCTTCTACAACAAGTTATACATTTCAAGGCCTTGCATCTAATACATCTTATACATTTACTGTAAAAGCAAAAAATGCTTCAGGAACAGCAAGTGGAACAACTTCATCTTCGGTAACCGCAACAACTGTTCCACAAGCACCTCAAAGCGTAAGTGCAACCGCAGGAGTTAATCAAAACACAATTAACTGGACAATTGGTGCAACTGGAGGAAAAGCATTATCAAAGCATAATGTAACTGGATCAGATGGTTCATCTTCTGGAGATCTTTCTTCTTCAGCAACATCTGTAACAATTAATGATACTGCTGGAACCTCACAAACTTATACAATTACAGCAACTAATGCAAATGGAACATCTTTAGGGGCAACGACAAGCAGCATTACAACGCTTTCTCCATTCTTTCCGCCATTCTTTCCACCGTACTTTCCATATTTCCCATATTTCCCATATTTCCCATTTTTCCCTGCTTTTGGACCGTTCTTCCCACCATTCTTCCCATTTTTCCCGTTCTTTCCTTGGTTTTATGGATTTGAGTCTGTTGCTGCAACAACGGGCATCATAACAATAGATGGAGTAAAAAATGCAGAAGATCTTGTTGTAGGAGATAAACTTCGTGCATTAAATATAGATTCAACAGACAGAACAACTCCTGGATGGTTAGAATGGTTTGTAGAATCCCCATCTTTTGATGAAACAAATGTTGTTGAAACCACAATTGTTTCAATTACACAAAACACAGTTAATCAACTATATTTAGTTAATGGAGACAGATATTCAAGCACACACTGGATTCTTGCTAAAAAGGATAATGTTGCTAGATTCCTTCAAGTAACACAGTTAGATACATCATTCCAGGTATTTTCTTATTCTGAAATGAACTTCGTAGATATAACTGCCTTTGAAGTTTTAGATGTAGAAGATACCATATATTCAATACATTGCGAGCCATATGACAACTTCTTTACAGAAAATATGCTAGTCTTTGATGCTTTCGATGCACCAGAAGAATAAAAGATATGCTTTCTGTTAGTTTATAGTAATTATATGTGTTATGCTATAATTAAAATAAACAATAATTTTTAAAAAGTAAGGATGTTAATGTCAAAAAATAAAATTATTTTTAAGGCTGCAAGATCATGGCTTTCAGAAAAAAGTAATTCTGCACCAAAATCAATGGTTAAATCTATTCCAGAATGGTATAGAAAAGCAGACAGATATGCAAAAGACAGTCAAGATAATTTTATTATTGGAAAAGATGAAGGTAAAATTCCAACATGGAAGGCTTGTCCAGCAATGTTTGACATAATGGCAACTGGCTATTGTTTGAATACTCCATGTGATATTGAGTTTTTTGAAGATAAAAATAATCAAATTAAAGTTAAAATACATGATGCAAAATATTTATCTTTTGTACAACCAAGATATCCAATGCCACAATTTGTACATCCAGAAGGGTATTATGAAAATCATTTTGCCTGGATGGGAGATTGGCAAGTTGCCCTTCCAAAAGGATATAGTGCAATATATACAACGCCATTTAATAGATACGAATTACCATTTTTAAATACAAGTGGAATTATTGATTTGGATAAAGTGCACATGCCAGGATCTTATCCGTTTTTTATTAGAAAAGGTTTTTCTGGTATTATTCCAGCAGGAACTCCATATGTACAAATTATTCCGTTTAAAAGAGAAAATTGGATTTCTGAAATAATTGAAGAGCCAGATACAAAAAAAATACAAAAAGAGTATAATGATAATTCTATGTTTTATAGAGTACCAAACGGTGGAGTTTATAAAAATAAAGTATGGGAGCCAAGAACTTATGAATAAAACTGATATAATAAAAAAAAGGAGTTATTTATGGAAGAAATAGATGAATCACAAAATCATTGGTTTGTTAAAGATAGATCAGAGTCTGCATCTTTTAGGATGCCAGATAAAATGTTTAATGACATAAGAGTAAGTAATCCAGGTATTGGTTTAAATATTTATAATAATGCAATTTCAATAGAAAATTGTAAAAAATATATCAATACTTTAGAAAATCATTTAAATGGTCAAACTGAGTATAGATGGCATGAAGCACAGGTTACAAATTCTGATAAACCTGTAAAATTTGCAAGAAACTGTTCTGATTTTAAGTATAAACCACAAAATTTAGGAGAAAGAAATAATAGAAATGCTCAACTTATAGATATGCATGATGAAATCTTTCAAGTGTTAAAATCTTGTATTGATGACTATGCTTTTTATTGGGGTATATCTATTAATTATTACGAGGCTTTTAATTTTGTAAAATATGAAGGACCAGGTCAGCAGTTTAGAATTCATGCAGATCACGGTCCAGCCTATAATACAACTGTTTCTGCAGTAATATATTTAAATGATGACTATGAAGGAGGAGAATTATATTTTCCAAGACTTGATAAATTAGTATATAAGCCAAAAGTTGGAGATATTGCTATTTTCCCATCAAACTATATATATGAACATGCTTCATTAGATATGATATCTGGTACAAAATATTGTGTTGTTATTATGACAGATTTAAATGATAATACTCATAAAGAAAGAAGATACAATGCTTACTGAAACATGGACGAATAAAGAAGATCTAGGATCTGGCATCATTGTTTATAGAAATGTATTAACTGATATTGATATTATTGATAGACTGGAAAATGCATTAAAAAATCCAGATCATGCTGGATATGCTTGGAGAGAAGCGCTTGTCGGATATGCACAAAAGATGCCAGAATACCGTGATTGTGTAGATTTTAAATATAAAAAAACAGATATACAAAATGATAAAGGAAAAACTGCAAAAATTTTAACAGATCTATGGGATGATGTTTATAATGCAAAGTTTCCAGCAGTACAAGACTATTCTAGACAGTTCAATCTTGGAGGAGAGTTAAAATATTGGGAAGCATTTAACTTTATTAAATATGGTCAAGGTCAGCATTTTCAAGAACATCACGATCATGGTTTTTCCTATAACTGTGTTGTTTCATTAGTAGGATATCCTAATGATAACTACGAGGGCGGAGAGTTATACTTTAGATTACAAAATCTAAATATTAAACCAAAGGCTGGAGACTTATATATTTTTCCGTCTAACTATATGTACCCACATAGGGCAATGCCAGTGACATCAGGAGTTAAATATTCAATTGTTACTATGTTGGACTATAGTTCTAAATTTCATAATCCAAAATTTTATCAAGAAACAAATGACTAATGAGTATTATAAAAGCAGAAATAATTCCTGGCTCTAATGTTATTTTAGAACCATTATCAATTAAAAGAACATGGATGGATAGTGTTTCAAACGCTCATGCCTATCACTGTTTTCCAGTTTCTTTAGCAAACGGCCTTGGGTGGGGAATTAGTTTTCCAGAAGATATTTCATTTATTTGGGACGGTATTGATACTGACAGAGAAGAAGGACATATTAAAATATTAAGTGGAAATAATTATATAAATGAAAATAGACGTAGTGCAACATTGAGTTTGAATACAAATATTAGATTTACTACTGATGAAAACATTACAATGCTTACTATGCCAGTGCCAAATTTATTTATTGATGGAATAATTCCTTACACAACATTAATGAGTACATCTTTTTATCCTAACATGCTTCCTGCTGCTATTAAGATAACTAAGTCTAACTCTGTTATTACCATACCCGCCAAAACGCCAGTTATAGCAATAGTTCCAATATCTATTGCTCAAATTAATGCTACAGAATTAGAACTGCATGACTTTGTCACAACACAAGAAGAAAGAAATAAGAATAAAAGTTATGGAGAAGTATCTCAAAAATTAAATCAAACTGGAGAGTGGACACATTTTTATAGAGATGCAACAGATGAAACAAAAACAAAAATAGGAAAGCATGAGATTAAGGCTTTTAGGTTAAAAACTACAGACAAAAGAAAATGATATAATTATACTATGAGAATAGCAACAAATATTCATTCAAATGATAGATTTTCAATAACACCGTCTGGGTTTTTTGGATCATCTGTAGAAAATATTGTAGAACTTGAAAATTTTATGACAGATGAAGAATTGTATAAAATATCTACTTTTGCAAAAACAATTACAGAATGGGATTATACTGAAACAAGATATAATGAAGATGGTACTGTAATTTATGACTCAGAATATTGGAAAGATCGTGTTGCAACATCAAATACAATACACAAACAAAATCCAGAAATATATCCAATTATTGAGTCAATGGTATCAAGATTAAAAATAGTTGTTGATGATTTTTTTAAAGTTGACGCTTGGGCAACAAATCCAGCAATAGTTAGATGGCTTCCAGAACAATATCAGCATCCGCATGCAGACAAAGAACTTCATGAAGGAGAAAATGCTGGAAAACCTAATGACTTTCCTTATTATGATTTAGCAAGTTTATTTTATTTAAATGATGACTATGAGGGTGGAGAGTTATATTTTCCAAAACAAGAAATTAGATTTAAGCCAAAAGCGGGTGCAGCATATTTTTTCCCAGGAGATATGAATTATATTCATGGTGTTTCTAAAATAGAAAAAGGAATAAGATATACTTGTCCATTTTTTTGGACAATTAAATCTCATAAAGGGAAAAATGTCTAAAATTAAATATGAACTGTTATATCCAAAAATTCATTTGTATAAAGATTTAATTCCTAATCCAGATATATTAGTTCAAATGCTTAAAAATTCAGAAAATAATCCAGGAACTAGTAAAGTGTTTTTAGACTGGATCCCTTGGTCTAGATTTGGAACATATTTAAATCAAACTCCTATTCCAGATTCAATACTTGCAAATACACCAGAGTCAGAAAGAGATGAAAAATTTTACAGCGAATATAATTATGCAAAAATAATTTGGGATGCTTTTCATATATCAACTAGCCATTTTTTAAATCAATATGAAGTTGTTAAGGGCGATGATTGGACTATTATGGGTCCATCATACTCTAGATATTTTCATGACGAAAATCCTGATTCTGATGAAAATGTAATGATACATCATACTGATTTTGTTAGAATTGAAGCAGATATGCCAGGAAACAAGTTTGCCATTACATGTACAATGTACCTTAATGATGACTACGAAGGTGGAGATATAGACTTTATTATTAAGAAAGATCATGTTCCATATAAACCAAAGGCTGGAGATGTTTTAGTATTTCCATCAGGACATCCAGATGTACTTCCAGACGGACATATGTATCTTCATGGGGTAAAAAAAGTACAAAAAAAAGATAAATATTTAATTAGATGTTTTTATCAAATACCTTATGCTGGCTCACCAGAATGGCTTGAAAATGAAAAAAAATATGGTAAAGAAGTTTGGTCTGAAATGGAAAAAAGGCGTATTGAAGAAGGAAGAAGGTATCAATATGACATCTAAGCAGTGTTTATGCGGAAGATCAAAAATATATCCATATTGTGATGGTAGTCATAAAATTAAAAAACAATATGAAGAAAATATTCCAGAAGTAGAGTCAAATACTAAAGAGGATGGTATAATATAAACATGTTTAAAGATAACCCTAATATTATTAAATTAGACGAAGGTATTTTTTGGTATAAAAATTTTATTAATAAGGAAACTGTTGATCTTATAAACTCAAAAACTCCAGGTTTAGATTTAGGCAATCATTGGTTTGATGAAATCGAATTTAAGGTTACAGAGTCTATACCAGAATTACTTCCTGTTTGGAATAAAGTATCAGAGTTTCTTGCACCAGAATATGTAATACATCCAATGGCAAGTATGCTTTATTTTGGAGAAGGAAAGCAAATGTTGCCACACTGCGATAGTCCTGGAGAAGATATGACAGAGGAACTTACTGTACCAGACGTATGGGCGACATGCTGTGTGCTTTCTTGGGGTGCGTGTGTTTATTTTGGAGAATTTACTGGTGGAGAAATTTATTATCCAAACCAAGGAATAGATATTCCAGTACAGCCAGGAGATCTCGTTATTCATAGTGCCTTAAAATCACATGAACATGGAGTACGTCCAGTAAAAAGTGGAGTTAGATATACATTTTCTAATTTCTCATTAAAACCAGAAAAAAATCCTGGATCATTTTATAATTATGGAACGCTAGAAAATGAAGAACGTCAAAAAAATATGGGACTTTGGCTTCAGCCTCTTTTTAAAAATGAAAAATCTGTTGTAATGCCAGAGTTAACACAATATAAGGCATAGCATGTTTGATAAAGACCCAAGATTCAATAAACTTGGACAAGATATTTGGGTTTATCATAGTTTTTTATCTAAAAGTGAAATTGATAAAATTTTAAATAAAATAGCAACATCTGATGAGTCATTGTGGAACGCTGGTCATCCAGAAAATAAATGCACAGTTAATTTACAAGAAGTAGATATAATAGCAAAAAGAATACAAAATTTATTAAAAAATAATTTAAAGATTCATGCACATAGTTCAATAACAAGATTAAAGGTTGGGGACTATCATGGAATACATTCGGACAATCATGATTTTTTAGAAATAAGAAAGTTAAATAAATTAGTTGGTGAAAATGATTGTTTTACATTAGTTGATAATAATGTTTATGGAGTTGTTGTTTATATTAATGACGACTATGATGGTGGAGAAATTTATTATACAAAACAAAACATTGTTTATAAACCAAAGGCAGGAGATTTTATTATTCATAGTGCAGAAGATCATTGCGAACATGGAGTATACCCAGTAAAGTTTGGCATTAGATATAGTTATCCAAGTTCAATTAGAGAAAAGATTAAGATACCATGCAATTAAAATTAAATTATATTTTTTTAAGGAGATTAGTGTAAATATGATAAATCATAGTCTTGAAATAATTAAACTAGATGAAAAAGTTTGGGTTTATAAAAATTGTTTTAAAAATATAGAATCAACGCTAGAATATTTTATAAGTAATAATAATTGGTCGTCATGGTATGTTTTTGGAGAAAAAACAGATATTAATTTAGGTTTTGATGGAAAAATTTTTAATAGTTTTCCATTAAGTTTAGAATGGAATAAATTTGTTAATGAAAATATAGATAATGGATTTATTTTATATAATGAAATAATTTTAGAAATATTAAGTATATTTTATAATACAACGCATCAATATGTTACTGCTAACAATATTGAGGCATTAAATTGGAAACTTTATAATCCAACATTATGCAAATATTTTTCAGATTCTGGATCAGGAGAAAATATGGCAATGTCATATCATACAGATTATCAGCAAGAAAAAAAGGATAGTCGTGGAGATAATTTTCTTATTACTTGCAATATGTATTTAAATGATAATTATGATGATGGCGAAATTATGTTTAAAATATTTAATGAAAATAATATTATAAAAACAATTAATTATAAACCATCAAAAGGAGACGTTGTAGTTTTCCCATCAACCCCACCTTATTATCATGGTGTAAATAAAACAAAAAATGGAGAAAAATATTTTATTAGATCTTTCTGGTTTCAAGAGTTTCCTGGATCTTTAGAATGGCTTGAAAATGAAAAAAAATATGGTAAAGAAGTTTGGGCAGAGATGGAAAAACAAAGACAACATAAAGAAGCAATGAGTGGAATATACTTAAGGAATGATAATGAATAAAGATACTTTTATATATTATAAAAATGAAATAAATACAAAAGGTGTTTTGGGAATCGTTGAAAATAAAATTGTTGAAATTCCAAATTTTGTAACACCAGAAGAGGCTAGTTCTATGATTAAATATTTTGAATCAAAGTCTATGAATTGGGGAGATGTTGCATTTTATGGATCTTCTGGTATGGGGGTTGCACCAGATGATCCGTCTTTATTAGAGTATGGGTTATCATTAAATTTTTTTGAAACAATTAGAAATAAATTTAAAGAAGCGGTAGAACTTGTTTTTGATAAAAAAGTAAAACCAAATACATCACATGCTCAAAAATGGGAAGTTGGTGGCTTTGCTGCACCACATTCAGATAATTCTGATTTTGATGGAAAACCAAACTCTTTTGAAATTAATAAATATGTTGGTGTTTTGTATCTAAATAAAGATTATGAGGGTGGAGAGTTGTATTTTGTAAAAGAAAGTGACGATTCTAAAAATAAATGGGAAACTTACCTATCTTTTAAACCAAATGCTTATTCATTTATAACATTTCCAGGAGGAGTAGAAAATATTCATGGGGTAAGTGAAATTCTTAGTGGAACAAGATATACAATGGTTTCTTTTTGGGATTTTGAAGATTCTGTATATAGTCAAGAAACTATTGATAAATGGAAAGAAGAAGAAAAACTTGTGAGAATGCAACAAGCAAAACAAAAAGAAGATTGGGCAAAAGGAATAAAGTGATAGTAACAGAAATTTATAGTGGTATAGTTTACTATACAGAATTATTTGATAAAGACAGTGATCTGGTTGGTTTAATTGAAAATGATGAAGTAGATATTAATGGAGTTTTACCAAAATGGATAAACTGGGGGCCTAGCGATCAAAAGGTAGTTTATGGACAACAAAAAAAAATAGAAGATAAAACTTTATACAAAAACAACATTGTAAAAAATATTTATGATTCAATAATAAAATGCTCAAAAGAATATAGCAATAGATATAGTATCGACATTGGAAATTTAACACCACTTTCCATTAGTAAATATTTTGAAGGTCAGTCTATGGGTTCTCACATAGATTCTTATAGCGATAGTCCAAAAGAAGTGCTATCAATAGTTTTATATTTAAATGATAATTACAAAGGTGGAGAGTTATATTTTAAAAATCAAAATATAAAAATTAAACCACAGTCAGGAAGTTTAATTGCTTTTCCATCAGTATATCCGTACTTTCATGAATCCTTACCAGTTACTTCTGGAATAAAATATATAAGTCCAGGATTTTGGATTAAAAACTAATTACTGTTTTAATGGATATAGAACTCTACCTAATCTATAGATATAGAGTTTACAAAAAATAAAAACTCTGCTACAATTAGGTATCATTTAAATTCAATTTATTAGGAGATTTTGCTTATGTCAGATGTTTTTTCTTTTCGTCTTTCAGATGAATTTGTTAGCAAATATGTAGGAATTGAGCCACCATTTGGCTTTAAAGATGCTGGTCTCAACTCACTTGGAGAGATCACTTTTATTCGTACATACTCAAGAGTAAAGGAAGATGGCAAGAAAGAAAGATGGCAT
>Ga0315906_10008024_pt1 | contig 12705 bp, 19 predicted proteins | sample LakEriMetagenome_4_FD_203526 | JGI IMG/M metagenome (GOLD analysis project Ga0315906, IMG submission 203526) | Freshwater fungal communities from buoy surface, Lake Erie, Ohio, United States - Buoy 2 MA122 | ecosystem: Environmental > Aquatic > Freshwater > Lake > Lake biofilm | place: USA...
GGCAATGAGTTCATTAAGCAATACCGGGTCGAGTGCGAAGTGGCGCAAGCTACGACAATCGATCATTAAAAGGGATGGATGTTGTCAGATGTGTGGCACTGAGGAACGATTAAGTGTTGACCACATCGTGCCAAGAATTCACGGCGGCAATGATAGTCCTTCAAATTTACAAGTCCTGTGCTCCTCGTGCAATAGTAGTAAGGGGGGTAGGTTTTTTGATAGGGCAAAGACACCCCCGACCCTTCCTGTTTCTTTTTACCCCAAAAACGACTCAAACAGCCACTATCGGCTCAGTTCGGATGAGAACCAGTCATGACGATTCAAAACGGCTCTATCGGGCTGGAATCGGCTGAGGTAGGGGTAACAGAAGTCAGATATGGCTCACAAGTCCCTAGAATCCGCTCAAAGCCACTTGATTTGCCTACTAGGGGCGATGAAATGATCCAGTTCTGCAAAGATATTGGGATGCCGTTGCTTCCTTGGCAAGAAGGCTTGGCTAGAGACTGCTTACGATATAAGCCAGATGGGCGCTGGGCGCATCCACTAATCGGAATTATGTTGCCACGTCAGCAGGGCAAATCTACCTTTATGGCGCTTCGAATCCTGTTTGGTATTTATGTACTTGGCGAGAAAATGCATTTGGCCACAGCTCATAAGTTAACTACATCGAGCGAAATCTTTTTTAAGGTAGGCGAGATAATCGATAACTCCCAAATGCTCCTGGATAACTTTGCCAAGAAATACGAATCCAAAGGATCGCAAGAGATTCGGTTTAAGAATAAAGCCCGGTATTTAATCAGAGCAGGCAACTCAGCCGCTCGCGGTATTGCTGCTCCAGATGTTATTCATATTGATGAGTTACGAGAGTTTGATACTGAAGATGTCTGGAGTTCGATGCGATTTACTCAGATGTCTAACTCAAATCCGCAGGCTTATGTCTATTCAAACGCAGGCCACGCTAACTCGGTGCTATTGCATAAGTTTCGGGAGCGAGGTTTAGCAGCTAGTGAAGGCGCTGAAGATTCTATTGGCTGGTTTGAATGGAGCGCTGAGCCAGGAGCGGAAATCACCGATAAGGAAGCCTGGTATCAAAGTAATCCATCGCTAGGCCACACAGTCCATGAGGACAACATCAAAGACAGCCTTTCGGATCGAGAAGATATCTTTCGTACTGAAATTCTTTGCCAATTCGTTTCGATGATTAACCCAGTTATCTCAGAAGCCGAATGGAAGAAGTGCAAGGCCGATGATCTGCCAGAACTTGATGTTGAAAAGGATACTTGGATGGCGATCGATCTAAGCCCGGACAGAAAACACGCTTCGCTAGTTGCAGGCCAAAGAATCGATGGTAATCGATTTATGGTTAGCCTGCTTCATACTTGGTTTAACCCGGTCAACCTGGATGATTTAGAAATGGCCAACGATATTGCTTACTGGGTTCGCAAGTTCCCAGTTAATGCAGTTGCCTATTCAAAGTCCACCGCTTCAGCAGTTGCGGCTCGACTGGCTCCAGCAGGCATACCAATTCACGAGGTCAACAGCCAGGAGTATCAGCAGAGTTGCGATGAATTCGTTTCGGCCGTTTCCTCAATGCGACTAGCTCACGCGGATCAGGAAGAATTAACTAAGCAAGTTTTATCGGCAGTTAAATTAACTCGAGGCGATGGCGGCTGGGTAATGGGCCGTAAAGCATCTGGAATAGTTTGCGGCGCAGTTGCTTCAGCAATGGTTACTCATTTTGCGACACGCGGCGAATCTGAAGTGGACATTCAAATAGGTTAATGTCTAGGCAATAGCGTATAATATGTCCAATGGGAATCAGGGACTTATTTACAACGCCAAAGCCAGCAACCGAAATCACAGTTGATGCGGCTTCAACCCCTGCACCTTTTAATAACACAGCTTCTTTTAATCCTTTTATATTTACTCAATCGGTAGCAACTCGTCAACAGGCAATGGCCGTTCCAACAGTTGCAAGAGCTCGTAACATCATCTGCTCAACTTTAGCTTCTCTACCGCTTGAACAGTATTCAAAAATTGATGGTTCTCACATGGGAACTCCAGCAGTTATCAATCAACCAGACCCACGCGTTCCAGGTTCAGCAATTTATGCTTGGTTAGCCGAAGATTTATTATTTTATGGCGTTGGATACGGTCAAGTTCTCGAGCAATATGGAGACACAGGCAGAGTTCGCGCCTGGACTCGTGTTTCTCCAGATCGCGTAACTACCAAACTTAATAATAACCAAACTGAAATTGTCGGCTACCAAGTAGATGGATCAATAGTTCCAAATCAAGGCGTAGGTTCCTTAGTAGTATTTTATGGACTTGATGAAGGCGTGTTAAATCGTGCAGGGCGCACAATCCGGGCTGCCCACGCATTAGAGCAAGCCGCCGAAACTTTTGCTAAAGAACCAGTACCACTTCAAGTTCTAAAATCCAACGGAACTAATCTCCCAGCAGAACGTATTTCTAAACTTCTTGAATCTTGGAGAACTGCACGCCTTACTAAATCAACCGCGTTCCTTAATGCGGATGTTGAATTGCAAGCGTTGGGCATCGATCCAGCCAAACTGCAGCTAAATGAGGCTCGCCAATATGTCGCTCTGGAATTGGCCCGCGCTTGCAACCTTCCTGCATATTTCGTGAGCGCTGAAACAACTAGCATGACTTATTCCAACAGCGTTTCAGAAAGACGTAGCCTCATCGACTTCTCTATGAAGCCGATTTTAGCAAGCATCGAACAGCGCCTATCTATGCCTGATTTTATTGCTTCAACTGGAGAAATCCGTTTCTCACTTGATGAATTCTTGCGTTCAGATGCATTACAACGCGCTCAAGTTTATGAAATTTTAAACCGCATTGGCGCGATGAGCGTTGAGCAAATTCAAGAAGAAGAAGACCTGATTGACAATAAGGAGAACCGATGAAAATAACTATGCCATACGCGATTACAGCGGCAGATACAGAGTCTCGTATTATTGCAGGCCGCATCGTGTCTTGGAATGCTGAAGGCAATACCTCAGCAGGCCGTACTTTATTTAAAGAAGATTCAATCAAAATGGCTAAAAACATTAAGCTAGTACTGCAACACGATGTAACTCGACCATTAGGAAAAATGGTTTCATTCCAGCAAGATGCCACAGGCATTACAGCAGAATTTAAGATTGCTAAGACAACCGCAGGCAACGATGCTCTAGAAGAAGCCGCAACTGGGCTTCGTTCAGATTTCAGCGTTGGCGTAGATGTCGAGGACTGGGATAACTCAAATGGCGTTATGGCTATTTCAGCAAGTAACCTAATCGAAGTCAGTTTAGTAACAGACGGCGCAATTCCGGGCGCTGAAGTCGCAAAAGTAGCGGCAGTAGATACAGAAGATTCCAAGCCATCATCAGATGTCGAGGATGTAATACCCACACCAACCAATGAAGGAGAACAAGTGTCAGACACTACCGTTCCAGAAGTTGCTCCTGCCGCTGAATCGGTAGAAGCTGCACGCGTTGAGGTAAAGGCTGCAACAGCACCTTACATCTCAACAACTGTTCGTAACCCAATCGTTGATAAGGCTACTTATCTCGAACACTCAATTCGCGCTTCACTTGGCGATGACACATCAAAGTTGTACGTTGCTGCAGCAGCAGACACAACAGACAATGCAGGACTTATTCCTACACGTCAGTTGACTGAAGTTGTAAATGGCGTTTCAAACGCTGATCGTGGAGCAATCGATGCAATCTCACGCGGCACATTGCCAGATGCAGGAATGTCATTTGAGATTCCAAAGATCACACAAGCAGCACTTGCAGGCGAAACCGCTGAAGGTGTAGCACCATTTGAGCAAGACATCAACACATCATTCATCTCAGTTCCAGTAAAGAAATTTGCAGGACAGCAGACATTCTCAGTTGAACTTCTTGATCGTTCAAACCCAGCGTTCTTTGCAGAACTCGTACGCCAAATGGAATACGCATACGCAAAAACAACAGATGCATTCGTAGCAACAGGCATGATCAACAACGGTGCACTAAATGCAACTGCAAACGCTAACTCAGCAACAGGAATCCTTGCTTACACATCATCTGCTGCAGCAGCAGTTTATGGCGCTTCACTTGGATTTGCTCGCTCACTTATCGTTTCTCCTGACCAATGGGGCAACATCATGGGCTACAACGATGCAGGCCGCCCAATCTACAACGCAGCACAGCCACAAAACGCTGCTGGTGTAGCAACACCTGCTTCACTCCGCGGAAACGTTGCAGGTCTTGATCTATACGTTTCACGCAACCTTTCAGGTACAGGCGATTCTTCAATGATCGTTGTAAATCCAGAGGCTTACACATGGTACGAATCACCACGTCTACAGCTATCTTCAAACCTGATTTCAACAGGCCAAGTACAGGTTATGTACTACGGCTATGGCGCACTTGCAACAAAGATTGCAAACGGCGCAAACCGCTTTAACTTCACATAAGAAGTTAGCAAACTAATCATGGGGGGGCTGCTGCTCCCGGTGGCTCCCCCAGTCGTTTAATAGAGAGGATGTAGAAATGGCTTCAATCGTCACAGTTGCGGAACTAAGGTCTATCCTTGGCGTTTCTACATCCCTTTATAGCGATGCTTATTTAACAGATGTAATCGATACAGCAGAATCAGTTATCTTGCCAATGCTGGTTAAATTTGCTTCACCGATCGATAATGTAATGCTTGAATCAAATGTAGCCACTTATCAGACAGTCGGCCAAAACTTATTCTCAACGGGTCAGAGCGTAGTTATCACAGGATGCGGCTCCCCATTTAACGGCACTTTTACTATTTTAGAATCCTACGATGATCTCTTTACCATTGCTATCACTAACGCAGACATCGAGCAAAAGAATGTAATTCCTTCAGGACTTGCAACCCTTTCAGGCGCATCGACTTATGTCGGAGTTAGCGCAGTTGAGTCAGCAGTTTTAGCAGTATCGGTAGAAGTATTTCAATCTCGGATCGCTCCAGGCGGCCAGATCGAAGGAATCGATTTCACAAATGTTTCGCCATACCGCTTAGGCCGCAGCCTCTTCAATCGAGTGTCAGGACTTCTCGGAGCGTACATCGATACCGATTCAATGGTGCAGTAATGCCAGCATCAACAATCCTAGATACAGTTCGTCAACCTTTAGCAACAGCGTTTGCAAACGTAGCAGGCAATGTTTATGCCTACGTTCCAGAGGCTCCTATGGTTCCTTTCGTAGTTACAGTCCCAGATTCTCCCTATCTTGAATTAGAGACTATTAACAACTCAACGCTTCACATTAAAATTAATCTTGTCATCTCAGTCGCGGTTGCATATAACAGCAACCCGGCATCGCTCGATAATCTCGAGCAGCTAGTCATAAGTGTTCTGAAGGTTATCCCAGCGGGATACACAGTCGGAGCGGTTGAAAAACCAACGGTTACTCAGGTCGGCCCTTCCAATGTTTTGGTGGCAGATATCAGAGTTTCTACCTACTACACACAAACAAACTAAGGATAAATAATGGCAACCACAGTAATCACAGGTCGCGATATTTCTCTATCTTTCACAGGTGGAACAGATATCGAGGCTCAGGCAACTAGCGCAGTATTGACAAAAACAAACGTGCGCGAGACATATCAAACACTTGATGGCGAAGCCTACAAGACCACAAATATCGAAGGCACATTTGCTCTATCAATGCTTGCTGACTGGGGTAAAGCAAACTCAGTATGCGAGGCTCTATGGACTGCTGCTGAAACTGCACCAGACACAGATATCAGCGTAACTCTTACAGCTGCTACAGGCGCTCAATTCGTGTTTCCAATCATGCCAGAATTTCCTACAGCAGGCGGCGCTGGAACAGATGCTCAGACTGTAGACTTTACATTCAAGGTATCAAAGGGCGCAGTAGTCGAAACCTTTAGCTAAACAATAGAAACGGGAGCAAACAATGCAACAGCAAATAACAATTAAATATATAGATGGAACTGAAACCACTTACCTGGTTAGACCACCTGATTACGCCAAATGGGAAATGACAACTAAAAAGGTTATTTCTCAGTTTGGCGGCATGTGGGACATTCTTTATGTAACGCATTCAGCGATGAAACGCGAAGCAGGCGGCCAGCCAACCAAGACACTCGATGTCTGGATGGAATCAGTCGCAGATGTTGAAGTAGGTGGAGAAGACCCAAAAGTCATCCAAGGGGAAGCGTAAGCCGACTCTTGATTGAACTGGCAATAGCCACACAAATCCCAATGGATAAGTGGCAAAGTGCCGAGGATATTCTTACAGCAATAGAAGTACTAGAGGAGCGCAATCGTGGCAAGTGAGCTAGTAGCACTAGACCAAACTGAACTCCGATCTGTTTTCAAGGCTTTGAGAAATATGGGTGAAGAAGCAAACGATGAGGCCAAGCGCCAATCAGGCGCTCTGGCTGAATTCGCCCGGGCTGAAGTTATTCAAACTGCCAGCAGGGGCAATAACACTAAAGTCTCAGGCCGTATTGCTCAGGGTTCAAGGGTTAAGAAGTCAAGCCGTATCGGTGAGATTACTTATGGATTCGCTTCTCAAAAATTCTCAGGTGGAGCAACCACAAGAGACATCTGGGGCGGCACAGAATTCGGTTCTAATAAGTTTAAGCAGTTCCCTGTTTGGTCAGGCCGCGAAGGTCGAGGCTCTAAGGGCTGGTTTATCTATCCAACGCTTCGCAGGATTCAACCTCAGATCGTTGCTCGATGGACTGAATCATTTACTAAGATTTTGAAGGAGTGGGGCTAATGGCAACAGGTACAAGGGCGTTAACGCTCAAACTTCTTGCTGACGTTGATAACTTCACTAAGAATCTTAATAAGGCTGACAAGGATGTAATGTCCTTTGGCGATAAAGTTTCAGATTTTGGCAAGAAGGCAGGCTTGGCGTTTGCAGCAGCAGGCGCAGCAGCCGTTGCCTACGCTGGCAAGTTGGCGATCGATGGAGTTAAGTCTGCCATCGAAGATGCCGCCGCCCAGGAGAAGTTAGCCCTTACTTTAAGAAACGTAACAAATGCAACTGATAAGCAGATCAAGGCTACTGAAGATTACATAACTCAGACTTCTCTTGCTTTTGGCATTACTGACGATGATCTACGCCCATCCCTGGAGCGTTTAGCCCGGGCTACTGGAGACGTTGAAAAGGCTCAGAAGTTACAGACAGTTGCCATCGATGTCGCAGCAGGTTCAGGCAAATCACTTGAGGCCGTTACCAATGCAATGGCTAAAGCCGCTGAAGGTAATACTGCCGCTCTTGGAAAATTAGGTATAGGACTTACATCCGCTCAACTCAAGACAATGAGCATGGATCAAATTACTGCCAAGTTAGCAGATACTTTTGAGAATCAGGCATCCGTTAAGGCAGACACATTCCAAGGTAAATTAGCAAGACTGCAGATAGCCTTTGATGAAGGCAAGGAAACTGTAGGTTCTTATATCCTAACCGCCATTACTCCAATGGTTGAAACAATCGTAAATCGGGTCATTCCTGCCATTGCAGACTTTACCGATAATTTAGGCGAGAAGTTACGCCCAGTTATTCAATTCCTAACTCCCATTACTGACGGACTTCGCAAGGCCTTCAACACAGTCAGAGATTCATTAGCTTCTAACAGCGAGGAACTACAACCGCTTCTTAATTTATTTAAGGCCATAGCCGCATTTGCTCGGGATGTATTAGCGCCAGTTTTATCTAAGACTTTAGGCAAAGCATTTGAAATCATAGGAACAGCAATATCTGGCTTAATCGATGCCTTAGCCACAGTAGTCACATTCTTCAATAATCTTTACAACGCAATTAAGCGAGTAATTGATCTATCTAAACAATTAGGTTCTAATCTCAATCCGTTTGATGGCGGCAAAGTCTCAGGCGCATCATTTCCTTCAGCGCCATCAACCTCGGTAACTCCTTCTGGCATTCCAAGTTATCTAAACGTCAGACCAGTATCTACTACTAACATCACGGTTAACGGCGCGATCGATAGCGAATCAGCAGCTCGTCAAATCGTTCAAATCCTCAACGATTCTAATGCTCGAGGAACCTTGGGCAGCGCGGCGTTCGTTTAATGACTGCATATACCCCTTCCTATAAGGTCTTAATCAATAGCGTTGAAGTCACAGACGTAACGATAGCCAATCTAGTAATTACCTCAGGCCGTACAGATATCAACGTTCAGCCAGTTGCAGGCTATTGCCAAGTGCAGTTAATGAACCTAGATAACTCAAGCTATAACTTCACCGTAGGAACTGCCATCACAGTCGAGGTCACTAATTCGGTTGGGACTTATGTCCCTATCTTCGGTGGCTTTATCTCTGACTTTACTATCGCAGTTAACCAGGCTGGGGACTTGGGTTATACAACTACTGCCACTATTACAGCCCTTGGAGCATTATCCAAACTCCCTAGAATTATTGATCCTGGCGTTCTATCTCAGGACTTTGACGGAGATCAAATTTATACCCTTCTTTCAGGTTATCTCTTGGGCCAATGGAATGATGTATCAGCGTCACAGACTTGGGCTACTTATGACCCTACTGAAACTTGGGCCAATGCAGTAAATATCGGTTTGGGCGAGATCGATCAGCCAGGTGATTATGAGCTAATAGCCCGGTCATCAGAAAATACAGACCTTTACTCATTATGTACCGCTATTGCAAATTCGGCTTTTGGCGTTCTATACGAGGATGCAAACGGCAATATCGGTTATGCAGACCAAACTCATCGCCAAGATTATTTAACAGCTAACGGCTACACCACCTTAGATGCCAACCACGCTAATGGCATAGGTTTAGCCGCTACTACTCGTGCTGGAGATTTACGCAATAGTTTTACAATCGTTTATGACAATAATGCCAATCAGAGTTACACAGCCACCGATGCAACTAGCCAATCTCTTTATGGAATTTATGCAGAGCAATACACATCTCGGATTAAACATACTGCCGATGCTGAAGCCCTAGCAGATCGTTACATAGAATTACGAGCAAATCCTTATGCCAAGTTTCAGAGCATCACTTTCGTTCTTGGAAACCCTGAGATCGATGATACTGATCGAGATGCTTTAATCAATATATTCCTAGGCCAGCCAGTTTGGATTCAGAATCTTCCTGGCAATATTACCGATGGCTCATTCCAGGGCTACATCGAGGGCTGGACATTCCGGGCTAGCCTAAACAATCTAAGCGTGACTTTTAACGCTTCTCCAATAAACTTCTCCCAAGTTGCGGTAAAATGGGAGCAGGTAAATGCAGCAGAAACTTGGAATACTCTAAGTCCAACCCTTACATGGCTTAATGCGATAGGAGCAGTAGCGTAATGGCAACCACTACCCCGAATTTTGGGTTTGATATCCCACAATCGACAGATTTAGTAAAGGATGGCGCTACCGCCATTGCAGCCCTTGGCACCGACATAGACACCGCTTTCGTTGACCTCAAGGGTGGAACTACTGGTCAAGTACTAGCTAAGGCATCAGGAACAGACCTAGACTTCTCTTGGATTGCAGTTGATCCTTTGACTATTCTCGATGCCAAAGGTGATTTGATTACAGCCACAGCCGCAGATACTCCAGCGCGTTTAGCCGTTGGCACAAATGGTTATGTTTTAACCGCCGATTCAACGGCTGCAACTGGCTTAGCGTGGGCTGCTGCCTCATCATTTACGTTTGCCGCTTACACGCCAACTTACACAGCTATAACAGTAGGAAATGGAACAGTCACAGCGCGTTACGGTCAAAGCGGTAAATTTGTTTTTGTTTATTACAAATTGGTTTTTGGTTCTACTACAACTGTTGGCAGTCAGCCAAGAATTTCATTGCCAGTCACGGGAACAAATGGCAATGCACTAGGATCGGCTTATGTGCTAGATGCTGCAACGACAGAATATATATGTCTATCAAAAATGGATACAACAAGTAATGTTGCAATTCTTGGGACACAAAATGGAGCAAATACAGCAGCTTCAATCGGCGCGACATTTCCTATTACTTGGGCAACAAATGATGAACTTCGATTCTCCCTAGTTTATGAGGCGGCATAATATGAAAACTAAAGCGCAACTAATGGCACAATGTAAGGCAGAAAATCCGACAATGGTTCAGACCGTTAATGGTGAAGAAATTGAATTGACCGGGGCTGAATACAATGCTGCTTGCGAAGCCTGGGCAGAAATGCAATTGGTACAACAGACAAATCAAGCAGAAATAGAAGCAAAAGAATCTGAAAAAGCCGCGTTACTTGCTCGCCTAGGCATTACCGCAGAAGAAGCAACTCTTTTACTTGGATGAAACCAACACTATCTAAGGCTGCTCAACAGTTAAGGGAACAGTTCGATGACACCTTCGCAGATCGTGATAGGCGTTCCGATGGCTGGATCGGTGACCCACGTCATGCATCGCGCCCTAGTGATCACAACCCTGATCCAAAAACTGGGATTGTTAGAGCAATCGATGTTGATCGAGATGTCCACAAGACTGGCAAGCCCGACCTCATGCCCGACATTGCAGATCAGATTCGTCTCGCTGCAAAATCTGGAGAGAAGCGCATCTCTTATGTCATATTCAATGGCCGAATCGCATCATCTCGCCTGGGCTGGCGCTGGAGAAAATATACGGGAAGCAATCCGCACAACCATCATTGCCATATCTCTTTCACTAACAAAGGTGATGAAGATGGCTCGTTCTTTAATATCCCACTACTAGGAGCAACCAAATGACAGAAATGATCTACGCAGCCATAGCCCTTGCAGCAATCCCAGCGATTCGCGCAGCCATTAAATCATACCGGGCAAAGAAGGCTTTAAAAGATGTTCTAGTCGATGCAGTTGAAGCGGCAGTAGATGAGATCGATCATAAGAAATGACACTTCAGGATTATGCTGCTCTTGCAGTAGCGATCGTGACGGTGCTGGGTGGTGTAACTGCAATGCTGCACTTCTTGGTACGTCATTATTTAGCGGAGTTGAAGCCAAATAGCGGCTCAAGCCTAAAGGACTCAGTAAATCGTTTAGAGACACGCGTGGATAAAATCTACGAAATCTTATGCGATAAGTCACAATAAGATCATGGCTCGCAAGAAGGTTATAGACCTCGATACATATACAGCACTAGATGCCTGGGCTATTAGTCTCCAGGAAATGTATAGGGCGCTTCGCCGCGCTGGTTTTGAAGTCGATTTAGCCCTTGCAGTAATAGTTGAGCCATCGGCCTATCCAGACTGGATCATCCCTAAGCCTGATCTAATTCCGCACACTTATGAAGATGAAGATGATGAGGATTAATGAAGCGAACCGTAGTCATTCCAGATTTGCAATGTCCCTACGAAGATTCACATGTTGTACGCAATCTCAGCATATTTATTAAAGCGTTTCGGCCCGATGCTGTCGTTACTATCGGAGACGAAATTGATCTCCCACAAATCAGCCGATGGACAGAAAATACCCCGGGCTGGTACGAGCAGACACTAGCTGAGGATCGTGATCGGACAGTCGATGTTCTTTGGTCGTTATTTGAATATTCCAAGGAAGCCCATATGGTGCGGTCAAACCATACGGATCGATTGTATAAAGTCATTATGAAGAAAATTCCAGCATTCCTCTCATTGCCAGAGTTGAGATTTGAGAAGTTTCTTAAACTCGATGAAATGGATGTTAAGTTTTGGAAAGACCCGATGCCTATTGCTAAGGGCTGGATAGCCATCCATGGTGATCTTGGTGGGCTTAACCCTAACCCTGGACTATCTGCCCTAAACCAGGCTAAGCGCCACGGCCAGAATGTCATTATGGGACACACCCATAGAGCGGGTAGAAGTGCCCATTCTGAGGCTTCTAACGGGGTTTTAAGACGTGTTCTCCACGGAGTTGAAGTAGGACACGCAATGGACTTAAAACAGGCTAAATACGTCTCTACGCCTAACTGGCAGCAAGCCTTTGCCATAGTTACCGAGAACGGAAAAAATGTTCAGGTTGACCTGATTTACATCGAAAAGGATGGAACTTTCCAAGTTCATGGCCGCAGGTATGGACGATCTCGATAACGATCTAAAGCGAACGATTGACGATCATGTAGATGATGCAGAATTGTTACCGTTTCGTTATATAAATGATCGCGGTTCTGTCTCCTAGTTGTGTCATTCTTATCCCAAGAAGCCAAAGAGTTTGGCAAAAGGGAGCAATATGAGTTTATTACAGTTGATTATCCTGGGGTTATGTTTCGGGATGTTTTTTATCGGTTACAAAATAGGCCACAGAGACGGTTATATCGTAGGCCGCAAGGCAGTTCGCAAACATTACGAGACTGTCGAGAAGGTGCGAGTATGAAGCATGCAGAAATCCTTCAGACAGCTACAGACTTATACCAAGACCGGGGACTTAGTTACGGTCACCCAACTGACAATATGGCAAGAGCAGCAAGACTTATCAGCGCCTATTTGGAAATGCCGATTACGGATTATCAGGTGGCAGTCGTACTCTCGCTGGTCAAAATTGCCAGAAGCATTGAGGATGCACAAAAGATCGACACTTGGATCGATGGAGCCAGTTATCTTGCCATTGCTGGACAATTAGCAACAGAGGAGAATGAACTTTATGTTTAATCTTGAAGATTATGAAACAGTCGAAGAACGTCTAATTAAGTTCTGGAAGGAACATCCCGATGGTCGAATATTTACTGAGATTATTGAGCA
>Ga0315906_10008026_pt1 | contig 12701 bp, 7 predicted proteins | sample LakEriMetagenome_4_FD_203526 | JGI IMG/M metagenome (GOLD analysis project Ga0315906, IMG submission 203526) | Freshwater fungal communities from buoy surface, Lake Erie, Ohio, United States - Buoy 2 MA122 | ecosystem: Environmental > Aquatic > Freshwater > Lake > Lake biofilm | place: USA: Lake...
ATATATTATTCTTATTTAAGAAATAAGAATATAATATCCTTTGGATAATATTTCTTTTTAAATATATATTATTCTTATTTAAGAAATAAGAATATAATATCCTTTGGATAATATTTCTTTTTAAATATATATTATTCTTATTTAAGAAATAAGAATATAATATCCTTTGGATAATATTTCTTTTTAAATACACCCAATATATTTTTTTTTTAAAGGGATATAGTATATATTCATCTATTCCTTATTTTGAAGAACCTTCATAATATGAGTATTTTATTAAAAAGATAACCCCGCACCCCTTTTTTTGTTTAATTTCAAAATTGGGTAAGTCAATAAAGCTAAATAAAAAAAACAGGCAAGTGCGGTGGTTGGTTGATTAAGTTTCTGATTATTATAACTGTACAATTCTACAAAATCATTGTTGGTTAAAAACAATGTTTTTTCAAAAATAATCTTAAAAGTAGCGTCATTTAAACCTGCTAAATAAAGCCTTATGTTTTGCGCAACATGTATTATGTTTGAATTTATAAATTCGTACACGTTGTTATGTAAAGTAATTTGTTGTGTTGTTTTCAAATAAACAACAAAATCCGTTTTAAATAGTAAATATTGTTCACTAAAAACGTATATTTGTTTGATTGTTAAAAAAAGTAAAATCAATACGTATATGTGTATCGATTTTACTGTGTTGTACCTGTGTTCAGATTTTATATAAATATAACAAGTAATCAATCCTAAAAAAAGATAATCAACCAACTGTATTTGAATTTGTCAACTTATGAGGATTAGTGCAATTTTTAAATTCAATAAAAAAAAAAAAATACCAATTAAACCATTACCGATGTTTGTTTTTTTAGAATATAAAATTGTAAGTGCGAGGCAAAATATGTTTAAGTATATATATTTTATACTTATTTGAGTATTGTAATCAATTTTTATTAAATTTAGTAAAAATACTATGTAAAATAGCAAACACACCAAACTTATTGTTGTGCTCGGGTTTAGTAACAAAATCCTATTCTTTACAGTAGCAGCTTCTTTACCGTATGGTTTATTGACGAGTTTATTATTGTTTAAACTAGTTACAATTAAAAAAATAGCAAATACTATTATTAACATAATATAATAGAAGTATTGGTTTTGCGATTCTAAAACTATGAAGTTGTGTATTGAGTTTATTATGTTAAATCTAACAAGTACGACAGATAAAATTAATGTGGCAACTCACGAAATCACCCCACCCACTTTTTGATTATTATTTTTATGTAAAACTATTAACGAAAAAAGAAAGAAGTTTAATGCTAGTAATTCAACAAAATCTCAACTTCATCACCCACCCCAAGCCAACTCTTGCTCTGCTCATCAGCAACCTAATATAATTGAGATATATATTATAACTAACCCACTATTTTGTAAACCCCCCCCCCAACTTTCTGTTATTAAAATTTTTCTTCCTTTTGATACTTTCTTTAATAGTATTACTTTATAAACATATAAGTGTATAGTATAAAAGTAATATAGTACAATTGGGTGCACCAACATCAGCCCATTAATTAAGTTTATATTCAAGTTAGGTCCACCCACTATACTTGATTCAAGTATGTTTTTATAGATATCATCGCACGTACAGTAATGAATTAATATTGTAATTGTATATATAATATAAGCCGTTGGGTATGTAGGTTTTTTATGTACACTTTTTTCAAGTAGTAGAAAACCGCAAAATATTACTACAATATTATTTTTTGAATTTAGTAGGTTTAATATTTGGTAATAAACAGTTATATTACATGACATTTGTATCGCATTGGCGTATAAATAATTTAGAAGTCAATATACCCATAAAACTTTTATAAAGTAGAATTGTTTTTTATTCCTATATAGTATATACGTAAGTATAAACCCTTCAATGTAGTTCGTATTTATATTTAAAAGTTATTAACTTTTTTTAAAAAGTTTAGTGCTATTTTCTTCCTTAATCTTTTTTTGATAGCTTTTATTTTTTTATCTTTTAGTTTAGTAAAACTAACTTTCAAATTATATATTGTGTATATGATCAATTTGTTGTGTTCTACGTCTACCAATCTTTTTAAACCCCTTCTTAGGTATACTAAATTGTAATCAACACCAAGTATATTTACAAAAATATGTGTGGTTTTTTTGTTCAGGTATTTTTTTTTGAAAACGCTTTTCAAAAAATTTAAAAAAATCTTCAACCCTTTTGTACTTCGTCTTATATATTTACCTTGCTTTATCTTAAAGTACTTTGCTACAGATCCCACCGAAAAACTATTTAGTGTTTTAGTGTTTTGTCTAAAAACACACTTAGGGTTAAACTTTTTTTGGCTGATACATATTCCAGTTATTGTAGTTTTTCTTAGAATTGTTGCGTTTGTGTTGTATTTATATAAATACTTTAGGAACTGTGCTATATATTTCGGATATTTTTTGGAATTGTTTAACCAATTATAACTATAGTTGAGGTTGTATATTAGAAAGTTTTTTTTTGTAAATGATTTCTTTTCTACCTTTATTCGATTAAATTGTAATAACTCTACATTATTACCCATAAAGGGTGGGTAGTGGGATTTGAACCTACAACCTTCAGTGCCACAAACTGACGCTCCACCAAGTTGAGCTATATCCACCTTTAAAATTAGTTTTTACTTTAGAGTTGTCAACCCAAGGAGTTGGTTTGTCAATCATATAGTAATGACGCTATGATTAGTAAAATAAATGTGCTGAAATATAAATATTGTACAATACCTATGTTTCAGATATTAAATAGTACTGGGAATAATAATGTGAATTCGATATCATATAAAATTAAAAATATACATAACATTGTAAAATTTATGTTAATTTGTATGTTTATGTCAGAAAGTGCTTTAAAACCACATTCACAAAAATGCCTTTTACTTTTTTGGTTTTTAATTTTATAAAAATAACTGCTCAGAAGTAACAACGCCCAAAAAATAAAGGAAAACACTATTACATTTTTTAAAAAAAAAAAAACAACCATATCACCCACTCTGTATTTTTGTTTTAAAACATTTGTTTTAAAACATTTGTTTTAAAACATTTACTTAATTTTAGTTTATTACTATTGGTTAGGTATTTATTTACTATTTTGGAAAAATTTTTTCTTAAAGCTTTTTTACTTTTTGACCTTTGACTTTTTTGAACTGCCAATTATTTTGGGTATATACGAAAAGGTGTACAAAAAATACACATTACCACTAAGTATTTTTGTTGTTTTTGAGAATGTTAATTCTGTTATTTGGACCTCGGAAAGTTTTTATCCGAATAGTTATATTTTGTATATTAACAAATCGTGATTATATTCGTTTAATATTTTTTTTAAAAACGAGGTGTTTCTATCAAACTCAACTCTCTTGGAAAATTCAGCGATTGATAATAAAAAAAGTTTTGAATTTTTAAATAAACTCCAATTTTCATTAAACAATCGACTATTGCTATTTTACGTGTATTATTTTTACACAATTAAATCTAAACTAATGCTTTTTACTACATTTAACAACAATAACCTTTCTAAAATAGCTTCAGTAGACAAGATTTACAAAAGCGCTTCTTGGTTAGAACGTGAATCTGGTGAGATGTTTAAGATATCTTACAAATCTAAAACTGATACACGTCGCCTGCTACTCGATTACTCCAAGCAAGAAAACCCGCTGCTAAAAGATTATCCTACAGAGGGTTTTAATGATGTTTTCTACAGCTTTTTTGAAGATCAAGTCATTTATAACAACTCAACTGTAGTTGAGCTTTAATTTTTAAATTTAGTGATTTTATTTTATTTTGTATTTGTGTTAACTTGAGTTAATTTTTTGGTCTTACTATTTTGACTATCCACCTCTATGTTTTTGATTAATTCTAAAAATTTAGTAACTATTATAATGTACTCTGAGATTATTTGGGTGATTTTATACTCATACGTTGCAATAATAGGTACTATAAATGATGATTTAGTATTAACATCAACATCTTTTTTTCTGTTAGCTCTTGCTGGTCTGGAATTTTGCATCGGCTTTATTATTACTATTTTCTTCCGTAATTTTAAAAAATCACTAGATTTAGACTCTGTAAATAATTTTTCTAACAAGAAGATAACTAAGGGTTTATCTTTAAATCGTTACGTTTGATTATATTCAAACGCTGTGTAATTTTAAAAAAATCGGTAAATAGGAAAAGAGAGAGTTTGGAAATGTGTTGTTATTTATTTTATATTTACTAAACACTTGAATTTATGGACTTTAATTCATATTATGTGGTCTTATGGTAATTACATGAATATTAATATAGGTAATTTATTAAAGTATTTCGCCACACTTTCGGTTTCATTTCATGATATTAACTCTTTATTTGGGTTTTTTACCTTCTTGACTATTTTTGCAAATTTGTTAAGCGGTACTATGCTCTCATTTAGTTTAATTCCTGAGCCTATGATTGTTCCTATTGTTAGGAATGAGGAAGACTTGGAGGATTTGTATACCGATGATTTTTTTTGAATGCACGAAAGGGGTGTTGATTTAATTTTTGTATTTTCGTGATTACATTTGTTTAGAAAATTATATTTAAATGTGTTTGAGTATGAGCATGAAGCTACTTGGAAAAGCGGTGTATTTAGTTTTTTGATCTTTCAAGTTGTTGTTTTTTTAGGTTTGGTTTTATGTTGTACTCATCTAAGTGAAATCACATTAACCATTGCAGCTAATATTTTCCACACTTTCTTTATGTTTTATGGAAAGTTTTATTGGTGGATATTTACAGATAAGCAATTAAACTCTGATACTATGATCAGATTAGCGTACGCGCATTATCTTTCTGCGTTCTTTTTAACTTATCTATCCTTATTACACGCAGTTGACATGCATTACGATTGGAAAAATGAGACTGTTTTTGATGGTTTAGAAACTGAAATGGTTTGGTGGGACGAGGCTTTCAGTAATGAGGTGAGTGGTGTAATTGACATGTTTTTAATTGTCTCTATTTGTTGCTGAATTTACTACTCTGAGAATGAGGCCCTCTCATATGAAATCTTCATGTGAGGTGATATTGGTATTGTTACTGACGTTAGATTTTACGGGGTTGCACCGCATTGATATTTTAGACCATTCATGGCTTGATTAATTGCATGTCCTTACCACAAGACCGGTGTTTTCGGCTTGTTGCTTTTATTTTTTCTATTATTTTTTCAACCAACTATCCATGGTACAAATGAACAAAATAACTATTTAAAGAGAAGTGTCTTATTTTTAAGAAATAAACTTAAAAGATCAAACACTTATGTTAGCTCATATTTTATTTTAGAGGCCAATTTGTACCACCAAACCACGTACGCACTATTTGTAATGTGCTGTTTTTATGGTTCTTCGTTTTTACCTTATGGTCGTTTTTATAACAGATTGGGCGGTAATTGAGGTTTATTTGGCGCTGATTGTTTTATTTTATGTTATTTAGCATTTCCAGCTCTACGAAGACCGTTGTTATTAGAATACTTTTTATATTGTGTGTTTATTAAAACTAATCAAATTTCAAATCATAAGTTTAGCGGAAAGACACTACTACACTCTATTTAATTTTAGTAGATTTTGATCGATTTAATTTTAGTGGATTTAAACTTATTCAACTTTAACTGTGTTGCAAAACTACACTCATTATACTTAGATCAAATTACTGTTTTATGTGTTTATACATATTCAGATTTTTTCGCGTTGCTTGGTGTTTTACACAACTAATCTTTACCCAGCATATAATTTATGCGTTTAAAAAATAAATACCATAAATATGGACTTAGTTATGTTAGTATTATATGATTTTTTCGTTTGTAAGTGGTTTGTATTTTCAACACTCAGCTCAGTTCTAAAGAGTCTTTTAATTAAGTTGATTAATTTAATACTCTTTTTTCTTTTTACAATACCTTTTTGGTTGTTCGGTGAATTTTTTAAACCTGCTGTCATTTTTATCTTAAGGATTTTTTCTCCATTTTTTGTAAACAGCGTACTCATAAAAAAGTTTTCTCAATTATTAGCTAATATTTGACTTAGCGTTATTAAATTTTATAAGTGATTTAAAGTATCTGTGTTAACTAAAATTTATAAAAAATTTATAGATTTTTTATTCTTTGATCTTTATAGAAATAAGGATTATTTTATTGCGTTTTTTAAGAAAATCAAAAGGTGTATATATATATTTACATTTTTTTACGTATTTTTATATTTAAATACTTGGGGTTTGATTTTTAATTATTTTTTTGAAAATTTTTTAGAAAGTTTTATTGTTTTGAACATTAGTACTTTTTTTGGGAAACTGAATATTTGTTTATCATTACTAAACCTTGACAATATAGTTTTATCATTTTACATAATCTTTTTTAAAATTGGTATCTTATTTATTCTTGAGAATAGTTATATTATAAGTTTTATGAAGTTTGGAGTTCATTGGTGTAATCATTTAGTAGAATTTAGAACCAATGATGCTAACTTCTCGTTTTTTAAATATTTTGTCGATAACCTTTTATCGACAATCTCAAACTCCTCTGTCAGTTTAAATTTATTAGATTACAACTCTACACCCATCTTCTTTTTTTTTGGTGTCCTTTTTTTTTCGACGGTTATTATTAGTTGATTCTTTTTTTCTTATTTAGGTTTGTACGGTATATTTAAGTTGAATGCTGTAACTTTGTTTTTGTTTTGAATTTCATTATTGTTTAGCGCAAAGTCTATATTTATAGGCCAAAAAGTTTATATGATTAAACTGTGTAGTTGGGTTTTTTTAACTATTAATTACAAAATTGATTATTATTTTTTAATAGATACAATATCTTTTAGTTTTATTTTACTAACGACTACAATAGCATTTTTTGTTTACATATACTCCTTTTCATACTTTCGATATGAGCCTCTAGTAGATAGGTTTCTTTTGTTTATCTTGTCATTTGTAATTAGTATGATTTTTTTAGTCGCTTCAGGAAATACTATTATGTTATTTTTAGGTTGGGAGTTAATTGGACTTACTTCATTCTGCTTAATTAATTTTTGAACAACTAAAGCAGCTACTTTAAAATCATCGTTTAAAGCCTTTACATTTAATAAGGTTAGTGATTTTTTTATGTTTATGTTTTTGGTATCTACCTTTAGTGTTTCTTATACTTTTGATATATTGTCTTTAAATAACCAGTCGTATAAATATGAATTTCTTTCCATTTATATTTTTGGTACACCCGTTAATTATTTGGAGTTTGTTGCACTGATGATTATAGGAGCTGCTTTTATTAAATCAGCACAATTTGGTGGCCATGCTTGATTACCTGATTCTATGGAAGCCCCTGTACCAGCTTCATCATTAATTCACTCAGCGACTTTAGTTTCTGCTGGTATTTACTTAATTTTACGTTTTAATTTTATTTTTGATGCTACTCAGTACAGTAAGTTTATTATCCCTCTTGTCGGTTCATTCACTGCTGCCTATGGTGGGGTATGTGCTGCTTCTCAGTCCGATATAAAAAAAACATTAGCATACTCAACTATTAGTCATTGTGGTTTCTTAATGGTTTTGTGTTCAACAGAAATGAATGAGTTCACAATTCTTTACTTATATGTCCACGGGTTTTTTAAGGCTGGTGTTTTTATGTGTGTTGGTAATATTTTACGTATTACACGTGGTTATCAAGATACTCGACGTATGGGTGGTTTATTAAAATATTTACCATTTGAGTATTTCTGCGCCACTGTTGGTTTACTAAATTTAGCTGGATTACCATTTACATTCGGATTTTTCATAAAACATCTATTGCTTACTGGTTTGGATACACATATGTATATTTATACATTTATAATTTTTAATTCATTGGTAGGGGCATTTTCAGGACTATTTTATTCCTATAGAATAGTATATTATACTTTTGTAGACTTTAAAAAAGGCTCTAAAGCACTTTATACTAATGCTAATAAAATTAACTATAACTCTACTCTATATACTAACTCCTCACTCGCAGCAACATTATCTGTGTTTTGTTTATTTGTTGTCTCTTATGTTATAATATACTGCATGTTTAAATCTCTTATGGCGAATAATTTTATATTTAGTGATTACATGAATACAACAACGCTAAGCAACTATTATTCAATGGTAAGTTCTTATTATGGTTATTTATTAAATTTTTCCTATATCAATATTACTGTTATTTGTATATTTTTTGCTTTATTTTTTTCTAAATATAGAAAAATTCCTAGATTTTTCAATGTACTTCAATTTTTTTTACAACTATTTTGTTTGTTTGTTTTTACTTTTTTAATTTTTAATCTAATTTAATTTTTAATTTATATAATTATATATATATGTGGGGAAATATTTTAACTGAAGTGTCGTATATGCAAAATTTTAATATGAGTTTTTCTAATAACAGGGCAGATGTATTAATCCATCTAACCCAGTGGCAGTATTGGTGGTGGTTTTGATTCTCTTTTTTATGGGCTCTCTATTATTTACTAGTTGCCCGTGTTTTTAGGTACAGAACCTTAAAATTTAACCCTAGAATTGCTTCAACTTTAAGACCTCATGGTAAGTGAGGTGACTTGTTAACTTGTGTTATCCCTGTAACTTGATGTTTGAATATTTTAATAAATTCGAACTTTATTTTAAAATTGATTGAGTGGCAAAGTGAATCTAGTTTATTTACTTTACGTGTAAGAGCAAAGCAATGATACTGGATTTATAAACTTGATTTGAGAAATATTGCTGACATTTTTTCCGCTCCTAGAAATGTCGGTAGAAATAAATGGCAATTTTCAACATTTGGTGACTTACAAACAGCAGAAGATTACTTGCATATTATGCAAATGCGTGCTTATAGTAGTTGAGCTAAAGATTTTTGGGTGGAGCTGGGTAAAAAATCAATTAAAAAAAATAGATTTAAAATAACAGCGCCTGTTGAAGTTTATAAATCTGAGTTTGTGAGTAACGCTAATCTAACTTTTATTAGAAACATTTTAAACACAACAAATTTATTTAATATAGACAAAGTATCTACAAACAACTACAGTTCACCGACCGTATCAGATGACTTGTTATATTCCAACAATCTTAATTTAGTAAGTACTTTTTTAAAAACTTCTGAGAGTGAATTTTTAATGAACGATAAATCACGACTTTCCAAGAAAAGTTTTTTATTTTCGGGTTCAATGAATCGTAAATTATTAAAGCAAAATTTTTTAAAAAAATCTCAACCTATTGGTACTAAGAGACAAAAAGTAGTTCTTAAAACTAATTCAGCTGTAGAATTAGTCGAAACTTGAGATAAATTAAGTGAGAGTTCTTTAAACAACTTTTTTAAATCTGAGATTATTGGTTCTTATAACTCTTTGAAAGCTACTATCCGACACCCTGATTTAGACGATGAGACTAGAATAGTTAAGAGAAGCGCCGGTAAGAATACGCCTATTAGGGTCTTAAAGTGTCCTAATACAGATTTATTTTTTAGAGACAAAGTTTCTGGTACTACAGAAGTTGAGTTATTTAGATTTAGATTTAACGAACATAAACCAACAATCTCCCATAAACCTATTAGACCTACAATTTATTTAACTTTTAAACAAAAACGTTATAACCAAAGAACTGCTATAGGTAAAAAAACTCAATTTTTTTTTGATAAGGATTTGAATAAAAACCAAACATATTCCGGTAACCCATTTCTAAATAATAGAGCAGTCATTGAGGAGAATTTCGGTAATCCAACTAGACAATATAGACTTGTTAAGAAAGCAAAATCTAGGTTAGATACAACGCGCGTTGCTAGTTGAAACCGTTTATTAAGATCTAGAAGAGTTTTGGTATTACCAGCTCATATAAATATTACCGTTATTACAAATTCTTTTGACGTTGTTCACTCTTGACATATCCCTGGTTTAGGCTTAAAAATGGATTGTTTACCTGGTCGTGCAACCCACCACACCATGTATATTGATAATGTTGGTTTGTATTATGGCCAATGTGCTGAAATTTGCGGGAGATACCACCACCATATGCCTATCAGAGTCTGTGCTCTACCATTTGAACATTTTTTAGTTTGGTGGCATACCTTTGGTTTACCAAAATTCTTATTCCCATCAAATAAAGATAAGGTTAAACTACCTGTAAATAAGTACTTTACCAGAAAATTTTCTTGGTAAAAGTCTTACGTATTTTATATTTTTTAGGATGTTATCATTTTTTTTTTTGAGTGTGATTTTAGCTTGGAACGAACGCTAACTAAATGCCTAACACATGCAAGTTAAAAATAGATTTTTATTTATTTGGCGTAACGGTGAGTAATGTTTGTATGTTTTATAACTTCTACTTAAGAATTAAGTACAGTATTTTTTTATTACTGATAAATTTAAATTAGTTTATTTAAGTACGTTTTTTCGGTTTTTTCAGATTTGGATTTTGTTAATTTAACGGTAGTTAGAAACTATAAATAATATTAGATATTTATACAGTTTAGCATTGTATAAGTCGATGATGTTTAGTTGATCTTAAAGGTCTATCAGCCACATGGGGTACGAAAACAACCCCACCACAGGCAGCAGTGAGGGATTTTGGGCAATGTACTAACGTATGACCCAGCAAATTAGTGGAGATGAAGAAGGTTATTACCGTAAAGTCTGTTCGTAATTTAAAATAATGTTATTATAATTAAAGAGAAGTTATGGCCAATACATGTGCCAGCAGCCGCGGTAATACATGAGTAACAAGCGTTGTTCGCATTGATTGGGTGTATAGGATGCGTAGGTGCTTTTTATAATTTATACAAACTATATTGGTTGTATTTGGTTGTATACTATAATAAAAAAGTAGAGTTTTTTAGAAAAAAGTAGAAATTTTAAATTAATGATAAAATATATATAGTTTAAAGTTACTTCTAATGGCAAAGGCAATTTTTTATAAAAAACTGACACTCATGCATGAAAGTATAGTTAATGAATAGGATTTGAGACCCTACTAGTCTATACTGTAAAATATAGGTATATTTTTTTTTAAAAATCTAACGAAAATACCTCACCTGGGTAGTACAATCGCAAGGTTGAAACTCAACAAAATTGGCGGGAATTTGTTCGAACGGTGGAATATGTGGTTTAATGCGATAATCCACGCAAAACCTTACCAACATCACAAATAACTCAATTATTACTTTTATATAGTTTTATAATCTGGTTATTCGGTATTGCATGGCTGTCGTCAGTTCGTGTCGTAAGATGTAAAATTCAGTTTTATTAACGAACGTAATTCTGTAAATAAATTTTATCAATTGATTTTTTTATTTATAAGACCGAAGTCAAGTCCTTATGATCCTTGTATGTTGGGCTACACACGTGTTACAAAGGTAAAAACAACGAGTTGCTAAAAAGTAATTTGTAGCCAATCTCTAAAAATTATCTTAGTCCGGATTGCTCTCTGAAATTCGAGAGTATGAAGTCGAAATCGTTAGTAATCGTAAAGAGCATGTTACGGTGAATTATTAGTCAAATTTTGCACACACCGCCCATCACGCTCGAAAAATTATTAGGTTTGGAAAATATTTATATACTTTTATATTTACATACTTATTGATAAGTTTAATAGTGATTTGAGTGAAGTTGACACAAGGTACTGGTAGGGGAACCTGTTGGTGGAGTATATTATTTATAATTAAAATTTTTTTATTAAAATGTTTGAACTTTTATTTTACGGTAAATTAGATATGTATTTGTACAGTATTCTGGAGGATATTTTTGTTGTTCTTATGATATATTCTTTTTTAAAACTGATCGTATTAAGCTCTTTGGTTGAATTGATTTGACCTACCCAATTTTTCAATAGGCGCAACGCTATGGGCGTTACTAGTTTTAGATTAAGAACTTATGTTGAGGTGTTATTGAAGTTAAGAACCTCTCTATTTTCATTCTCATCATCTCTTTTATTCCTAAATTTTAGTTAATTTTTAATCAAGCTAATGTCTCAAATTAATATTTGGTTTAACTTTTTTTTAGGAAATAAAGATGTCTGTAATTTATCAACCCAAGAACTTTTTAGTTTTTATAAAATTTTTAAAAAACGATACTCACGTTTAAATTTTTTCCAATTTTCTGTTTTGGCTTTGCTTTTTTTTGAGACTTTTAAAAACTTAAAAAACACCTATTTATTTTTTAACTTATTGTACTCCAGTAAAACCCCTGCAGTCTTAAAAGTAACATCAATTTATGATCTTTTACAAGCTCGCCTTGCAACAGGGTCAGTTATCTCTGTCGTCTCAAACCCAGAATTAACTCTTATTAGATTAAATCTTTTTTGAAAAATATTTAAAAAACTTAGAAGACCAAAAACAGATGAAGATTTTTCATCTGTCTATTTAACTGATTATCAAAATAAGCTAGATAAATACAACGGTCTAGGTTTACTATATATTATAAATTCTCTTAATATTGTCAGAGCTAAAACTGAATTATTTTTTAAAAATTCTGTCATTATCAATAAACCTTTATTGGTAGCCCCTAAACTTTCCAGTTCCAGCATTTATAAATTTATTAATGTTGTGGATTCTAATAATATGGAGTTCCAATTTCTAAGAAAAAATAAAGTTTATAATAAAGGTCGCTATTCTAGATGCCGCCAAAATTATAGAACTGGCGTATATATGTGTATGTACTTAAGTGTAGTCTCTA
>Ga0315906_10008030_pt1 | contig 12694 bp, 7 predicted proteins | sample LakEriMetagenome_4_FD_203526 | JGI IMG/M metagenome (GOLD analysis project Ga0315906, IMG submission 203526) | Freshwater fungal communities from buoy surface, Lake Erie, Ohio, United States - Buoy 2 MA122 | ecosystem: Environmental > Aquatic > Freshwater > Lake > Lake biofilm | place: USA: Lake...
CTCTGAGGTTAAAACGGGGTATTATTATTCACCATCCGCCGGATCCAACAATAAATGGTCGGAAATGAAGGCGGTTAAATTGTAAAAAAATGGCAGACGTAAAAGCATTAGCTGAATCACTGGTCGCATTGACCGTAAAAGAAGTACAGGAACTCGCAGATGTTCTCAAAACAGAATATGGCATCGAGCCTGCTGCTGCTGCAGTAGTTGTTGCTGCTGGAGACGGTGGCGGAGCTGCTGCTGCTGAGGAAAAAACAGCATTTGATGTTATCCTTAAAAACGGAGGCGCTTCTAAACTGAATGTCGTTAAAATCGTGAAAGACCTGACCGGTCTTGGACTGAAAGAAGCGAAGGAACTTGTTGATGGCGCACCAAAACCTGTTAAGGAAGGAGTTTCTAAAGCAGAAGCTGATGATATCGCAGCTAAGCTGAAGGAAGCAGGTGCTGATGTAGAAGTTCAGTAATCTCTTATGATACAGTTGAACCCCGGGAGAACCGGGGTTCTTCTACTAAAGGGCAATCAAATTTTGTTCCAAAAGGCAGAATCATTAACTTTGCCCTCCCTAATTTTAGGCTGAATAGCAGTTGGCGCCAATTATCAGTCATATATAACTGAAAATCAATACACCTGTCCCTTGAGGACGGGTCGCTATTCTTGTGCACAAACATATTAAAACCGGTTTAAGCGTATGTCTTCAACACGTGCTTCTGTTGCAAAAAGAGTCAATTTCGGAAAAGTTAAAAATCTTGCAGAAATTCCTGATCTCTTAGGTATTCAAATACAGTCTTTCAAAGACTTTTTCCAACTTGAAACTACGCCTGATAAGCGTAATAATGAAGGTCTCTTTAAAGTGTTTAAAGAGAATTTCCCAATTACAGATACTCGTAACATTTTCGTTCTCGAGTTTCTTGACTATTTTATTGATCCTCCCCGCTATACCATTGACGAATGTATGGAGCGCGGTTTAACATATGCCGTTCCGCTGAAAGCAAAATTGCGTCTAAGCTGTAACGATGAAGAACATGTCGATTTCCAGACTATTGTTCAGGATGTATTCCTTGGTAACATTCCTTACATGACTCCTCGCGGAACGTTTGTCATCAACGGAGCTGAAAGGGTGGTTGTAAGCCAGTTGCATCGTTCTCCGGGTGTATTCTTCGGACAAAGTATTCACCCCAACGGGACTAAAATTTACAGTGCACGTGTAATTCCGTTCAAAGGAGCCTGGATGGAATTTGCTACTGACATCAACAATGTCATGTATGCGTATATCGATCGCAAGAAAAAGTTTCCTGTTACAACACTTCTTCGTTCAATTGGTTACGAAACAGATAAAGATATTCTGGAACTTTTTGGCATGGCCGATGAAGTACCTGCCGATAAGAAATCTCTCAGTAAACACGAAGGCAAGCGTATCGCTGCCCGTGTACTTCGTACCTGGGTAGAAGATTTTGTGGATGAGGATAGCGGTGAAGTGGTAAACATGGAGCGTAACGAAGTGATTCTTGAAAGAGATCAGACCCTTGATGCAGAGGCAATTGAGGTAATCAGTGAAATGGGGGTGAAGAGCATCTTTGTTCAAAAAGAAGAAGTGAGCGGTGATTATGCCATCATTTACAATACACTGAATAAAGATACCTCTAACAGTGAGCTTGAAGCGGTACAACACATCTATCGTCAGCTTCGTGGAGCTGATGCACCGGATAATGAAACTGCACGTGGCATCATTGATAAACTTTTCTTCAGTGATAAAAGATATGACCTTGGTGAAGTAGGTCGCTATAAAATTAATCGTAAGCTAAATCTGACTTACGCGCTTGACAAAAAAGTACTTACTAAAGATGACATTATTGCAATCATCAAATACCTCGTTAAATTAACTAACGCAAAAGAGGAAATTGATGACATCGATCACCTAAGTAATCGTCGTGTTCGTACTGTTGGAGAGCAACTCTATGCTCAGTTTGGTGTTGGTTTGGCAAGGATGGCGAGAACAATACGTGAGCGTATGAATGTGCGCGACAATGAGGTATTCACTCCGGTGGATCTGATCAACGCTCGTACTCTTTCTTCAGTAATCAACTCATTCTTCGGAACATCTCAGCTTTCTCAGTTCCTCGATCAAACAAATCCGCTTTCTGAAATTACACACAAGCGTCGTATATCAGCACTCGGACCAGGTGGTTTGAGTCGTGAGCGTGCGGGCTTTGAGGTGCGTGACGTACACTACAGTCACTATGGTCGTCTTTGTACAATCGAAACACCGGAAGGGCCAAACATTGGTTTGATCTCTACACTTTGTGTTCACGCGAAAGTGAACGATATGGGCTTCATTGAAACGCCTTATCGTAAAGTTGATTCCGGAAAAGTTGATTTGAAAAAACTTACTTATTTAAGTGCTGAAGAAGAAGATACAGCTAAAATCGCGCAGGTAAATATTGCAGTTGACGAAAAAGGAAATATCGTAGAAGACAAAGTGCGTTCACGTCAGAGTGGCGACTTCCCAATTCTTGAAAAAAGCGATGTGGAATTTATGGACGTTGCACCAAACCAGATTGTTGGTTTGAGTGCTTCTTTGATTCCGTTCCTTGAGCATGATGATGCCAACCGTGCCCTGATGGGATCAAACATGCAACGTCAGGCGGTGCCGCTTCTTCGTCCGGAAGTACCTATCGTTGGTACCGGTCTTGAGGCAATTGCAGCAAGAGATTCACGTATACAACTTACTTCAGAAGGCAACGGTGTGGTAGAATATGTGGATGCAAACGAAATACATGTTCGTTATACCCGCAATGATGAGCAAAAGATGGTGAGCTTCGAAGAAGATCTGAAAGTATATAAGCTTACTAAGTTTATCAAAACGAACCAAAGTACCTGTATCAATCTGAAACCTTGTGTTTCTAAAGGACAAACAGTAAAAGACGGAGATTTTCTTACTGAAGGATATGCAACAAAAGACGGCGAGCTTGCATTAGGAAGAAACTTGAAAGTGGCATTCATGCCTTGGAAAGGTTACAACTTCGAAGATGCGATCGTAATCAGTGAAAAAATTGTTCGTGAAGATCTGTTCACTTCAATTCATGTTGAAGAATTTGAACTAGAAGTGCGTGATACAAAATTGGGCGAGGAAGAACTTACTCCGGATATTCCAAACGTAAGTGAGGAAGCAACAAAAGATCTCGATCAGAATGGCATCATTCGAATAGGAGCGGCTATCAAAGAAGGAGATATTCTCATTGGTAAAATCACTCCGAAAGGAGAGAGCGACCCAACTCCGGAAGAAAAACTTCTTCGTGCAATCTTTGGCGATAAAGCAGGTGATGCAAAAGATGCTTCTCTGAAAGCACCAAGCGGAACCGAAGGTGTTGTGATTGATAAAAAACTTTTCCAGCGCACTAAAAAAGACAAGAACGGAAAAATTCGTGAGAAAGCTTTACTGGAAAAAACAGAAAAAATTCACGAGAAAAATATCAATGATCTTTTAGATCTGCTGGTTAATAAACTTCAGTCTTTGCTGAAGGATAAAACTTCTGCCGGAGTAACAAATAATTTCGGTGAAGTACAGATAGGAAAAGGTTCCAAGTTTAATTCTAAAAATCTTGCAGTAATAGATTACCTGAATGTCAATCCGCTTGGATGGACAGGTGATGCACATACGGATGAACTCATCAACCAGTTGTTGCACAACTATAGCATCAAATACAATGAAGAATTAGGTCGCTACAAGCGTGAAAAATTCAACATTTCTATTGGTGATGAGTTGCCTGCAGGTGTTTTGAAATTGGCTAAAGTTTATCTCGGCGTGAAGCGTAAGCTGAAAGTGGGAGATAAAATGGCAGGTCGCCATGGTAATAAAGGAATTGTTGCAAAAATTGTTCGTGCAGAAGATATGCCATTCCTTGAAGATGGAACACCGGTTGACATTGTGTTGAATCCGCTCGGCGTACCTAGTCGTATGAACCTCGGACAGATTTATGAAACTGTTCTTGGCTGGGCCGGTCAGAAATTAGGATTGAAATTCTCTACGCCAATTTTTGATGGTGCAACGGTAGAAGAAATTGCAGGTTATATCGGTGATGCAAAACTTCCAACATTTGGTCATACTTATCTCTATGATGGTGAAACTGGAGATCGCTTCCACCAAAAAGCTACTGTAGGAATCATCTATATGATTAAGCTTCACCACATGGTGGATGACAAAATGCACGCGCGTTCTATCGGACCATACAGCTTAATTACACAGCAGCCGCTAGGTGGTAAGGCTCAGTTCGGTGGTCAGCGTTTCGGTGAGATGGAAGTGTGGGCGCTCGAAGCATATGGTGCATCAAGTATTCTTCAGGAATTACTCACGATTAAATCAGATGATATTCTTGGCCGTGCCAAAACATACGAAGCAATCGTGAAAGGCGACAACGTGCCGCGTCCCGGAGTGCCTGAGTCATTCAATGTACTTGTGCATGAATTACGAGGTCTTGGTCTCGATTTGAAATTTGAGGAATAATACCAAATAAAAAAAAGGCATTAAACTCTAATCATCACGAATAATTATAATAAAAGATATGTCATTCAAAAAAGATAATCGTCAGCGTCCTACGTTTTCAAAAATCACGATCGGACTGGCTTCTCCTGATATCATTCTGGAAAGAAGTCATGGTGAAGTGCTGAAACCTGAGACCATCAACTACCGAACTTATAAGCCGGAAAGAGATGGTTTGTTTTGCGAGCGCATTTTCGGACCGGTGAAAGATTATGAATGCGCGTGCGGTAAGTACAAGCGTATCCGTTATAAAGGAATCGTTTGTGACCGTTGTGGTGTGGAAGTTACCGAAAAGAAAGTACGTCGCGAACGCATGGGTCATATTAAACTGGTTGTGCCTGTTGTTCATATTTGGTACTTCAAATCGCTCCCCAATAAAATCGGTTATCTTCTTGGAATGAGTTCGAAGAAGCTCGAGATGATTGTTTACTATGAGCGTTATGCAGTAATTCAGCGTGGTGGTTTCGATGAAGTACTTGGAGAGTTCGAACGTTCTCGTAATCTGAAAGATCAGCTTAAAACAGGTGATCTTCTTACTGAAGAAGAATATCTCGAAATCATTGATAAGTTACCCAAAGACAACCAGTACCTTCCTGATGAAGATCCACAGAAGTTTATCGCAAAAATGGGTGCGGAAGCAGTTCATGATTTACTCGCTCGCATCGATCTCGATCAGCTGAGCTACGATCTTCGTAATGCAGCTGCAAATGAAACCTCTCAACAAAGAAAAGCAGACGCACTTAAGCGCCTGAGTGTTGTAGAAGCTTTCCGCGAAGCAAATACAAATATTTCGAATCGTCCTGAGTGGATGGTGATGCAGTATATCCCTGTTATTCCACCAGAACTGCGTCCGCTTGTTCCACTGGATGGCGGTCGTTTTGCGTCTTCTGACCTCAACGATTTATACCGTCGTGTTATCATCCGCAATAATCGTCTGAAGCGTCTTCTTGAAATTAAAGCACCTGAGGTGATTTTGCGTAATGAGAAGCGTATGCTTCAGGAAGCGATTGACAGTCTTTTCGATAACTCAAGAAAATCAAATGCCGTAAAAGCGGAAGGCGGTCGTGCATTGAAATCACTGAGTGATGTATTGAAAGGAAAACAAGGTCGTTTCCGTCAGAACCTTCTTGGTAAGCGTGTTGACTATTCCGGTCGTTCGGTTATCGTTGTAGGTCCTGAACTGAAATTACATGAGTGTGGATTGCCAAAAGATATGGCAGCCGAACTCTTCAAACCGTTTATTATCCGTAAACTGATTGAAAGAGGTATTGTAAAAACTGTAAAGAGTGCCCGTAAGCTTGTTGATAAAAAAGAAGCTGTTATCTGGGATATTCTTGAAAATATTTTGAAAGGTCATCCGGTATTGTTGAATCGTGCCCCAACGCTTCACCGTCTTTCTATCCAGGCATTTCAGCCTAAACTGATCGAGGGAAAAGCAATTCAACTTCATCCGTTGGTTACCTCAGCATTCAACGCAGACTTTGATGGTGACCAGATGGCGGTGCATGTTCCTTTGAGCAATGCGGCTGTACTTGAGGCTCAATTGCTGATGCTTGCATCACACAACATCCTCAATCCTCAAAATGGTACACCTATTACACTTCCTTCTCAGGACATGGTACTCGGTCTGTATTATATTTCAAAAGGTAAGAGATCAACTGAAACGGAAAAAGTACTTGGAGAAGGCAAAGCATTTTATTCTTCTGAAGAAGCAATTATCGCTTACAATGAAGGACGAGTTGATTTACATGCTTTTGTTAAAGTGCGCTCTAATGTTAGAGAGAACGGACAGCTTGTTCAAAAATTAATTGAAACAACAATTGGTCGTATCATCTTCAATGAATTTGTACCGAAAGAAGTGGGTTATGTAAATGCATTGCTTACAAAGAAAAACCTTCGTGAAATCATTGGTGATATTATACAGATTACCAACGTGCCTAAAACTGCGAAGTTCCTCGACGATATCAAACAACTTGGTTTCCGTATGGCGTTCCGAGGAGGTTTGTCGTTCAATATCAATGACCTGATCATTCCTGAGGTTAAACAGGAGCTCGTAGAATCAGCACATGGTGAAGTAGATGAAGTGTGGGACAACTATAACATGGGTCTCATTACAAATAACGAACGCTACAACCAGATCATCGATATCTGGAGCCGCGTGGATACCCGTGTAACTGAAACTTTGATCAGAGAAATGGCATCAGATAAGCAAGGATTCAATTCTGTTTACATGATGCTTGATTCCGGTGCGCGTGGTAGTAAACAGCAGGTAAAGCAGCTCGCAGGTATTCGTGGACTGATGGCGAAACCAAGAAAGAGCGGATCTACCGGCAGTGAAATCATTGAGAATCCGGTTCTTTCCAACTTCAAAGACGGATTGAGCGTATTGGATTACTTCATTTCTACGCACGGTGCACGTAAGGGTCTTGCGGATACAGCCTTAAAAACAGCTGATGCCGGTTATCTTACACGTCGTCTTGTGGATGTAGCGCAGGATGTAGTTATCAATGAAGAAGATTGTGGCACATTGCGCGGTATAGCAACCAGTGCGCTGAAGGACAATGAAGATATTATCGAACCATTAAGTGATCGTATAGAAGGGCGTACATCTCTCCACGATGTGTATGATCCTCAAACCGAAGAGTTGCTCACTCATGCAGGTGAAGAAATTTCTGCTGCCACTGCAAAGCGTATTGAAGAATCAGGAATTGAAACAGTAGAAATCCGTTCAGTATTAACATGCGAAAGCAAGCGCGGTGTATGTGTTAAATGTTATGGTAAAAACCTTGCAACAGGTATCCTCGCACAACGTGGTGATGCTGTTGGTATAATCGCTGCACAGTCAATTGGAGAACCAGGAACTCAGCTTACACTACGTACTTTCCACGTGGGTGGTGTTGCCGGTTCTGCATCTGTTGAGTCTACTCTTGCTGCTAAATTTGACGGAACTATTCAGTTTGATGGTCTTCGTACGGTCAGCACTGTAAATAACGAAGGTGATAAAGTACAGGTTGTTATCGGTCGTACCGGAGAAGTACGTATCATGGATGTGAAGAACGATCGTCTTCTTATTACAAACAATATTCCTTACGGTGCTACATTGGCAGTTAAGGAAGGTCAGCAGGTGAAAAAAGGAGATGTGATCTGCTCATGGGATCCGTTTAACAATGTCGTAGTTGCTGAAATTGCAGGTAAAGTTATTTTTGACAATATTATAGAGGGTGTTACTTTCCGTGAAGAAGCTGATGAGCAAACCGGTCACCGTGAAAAAGTGGTGATTGAATCACGTGATAAAACAAAGATCCCTTCACTTGGTGTACAAGGAAGTAAGGATTTGAAAAATTACAACCTGCCTGTTGGATCACATATTGTGATTGAGGAGAGCGATAATGTCATTGCCGGTCAAGTGCTTGTTAAAATTCCACGTATTCTCGGAAAACTGCGCGATATCACAGGAGGTCTGCCTCGTGTAACTGAATTGTTTGAAGCAAGAAATCCGGGTAATCCTGCAATCGTTTCTGAAATTGATGGGGTGGTTACATTCGGCGTAGTGAAAAGAGGAAACCGTGAAATTATCGTTACAAGTAAAGATGAAGTAGTTAGGAAGTATCTCGTTCCACTTACCCGTCAGATTCTTGCTCAGGAAGGTGACTTTGTGAAAGCAGGTTCTGCGCTTAGTGACGGACAGATAGCGCCTGCGGATATCCTTACAATTAAAGGTACGTTTGCGGTGCAGGAATATGTTGTGAATGAAATTCAGGAAGTTTATCGTCTGCAAGGTGTACGTATCAACGACAAGCATATTGAAGTGATTGTGCGTCAGATGATGAAGAAAGTTGAAATCATCGATGCTGGTGATACAAAATTCCTTCAGGAAGACATGGCAGATCGTTTTGAGTTCATTGAAGAAAACGACCGCATTTTCGATAAAAAAGTTGTGGTTGAAATCGGAGACAGCTCTAAATTCCGTCAGGGCCAGATTATCACGCTTCGTGATCTCAGAGAGGAAAACAGTATTCTGCGTCGTGCCGACAAGAAATTGGTAGAAGTGCGCGATGCGAATCCTGCTACTGCTCAGCCAGTATTACTGGGTATCACCAAGGCTTCCCTTGGAGTTCAAAGCTGGATTTCTGCTGCATCATTCCAAGAGACAACGAAGGTATTAAGCACTGCTGCTATACAGGGCAAAACAGATTACCTGCTTGGCCTTAAAGAAAACGTTATTACAGGTCATGCAATACCGGCAGGTACAGGACAGCGTGAGTTTGAGAAAATGATCGTTGGTAGCAAGGAAGAATATGAGTTATTGCAACTCTCCAGAGAAGCTTTCAGCTTTGATGAAGATGAATAATCATGTATAGTTTTTATTAAAGGCCCCGCTTATTATGTAACGGGGCCTTTTTTAATAATCTTTTTACATATTTAAATCAAGGTTTGAAAGATCTTTACACGTCTCTAAACTTATCATATAATCGATTATGGAAAAATTATACAAAGCACTTACAGGCATCCTATTAATTTCAGTTGTTGTGTTGTATTATTTGTTTTTTTCTTCCGGGGTAAAAACGCAATCGGGTTCTTCAGTTAATAATGGGGGCAAGACCGTAAAGAGTGAAACAGGTGTGAGGCTTGCCTACATAGACCTGGATACCATTGAAGAAAAATATCTTTACTTCAAGCAAAAGAATGATGAGCTTGAAAAAGAAAAAAAGAAAATGGAAGGTGATGTTGAGTCCGGCGTAAGAAAGTTGGAGCAGGACAGAGAGAGTTTTTTAAAAAGAGGCCAATCAATCACACAAGCTGAAGCGGAGCAGTTTCAGCAACAGTTTCAAATACGTTATCAACAATTATCTGAAAAGAGAGAGAAGTTGTTTGCTGCGCATATGGAAAATCAGAAAAAAGCTTTTGACGAGATCCAGGCAAAAATTAATGACTACCTGAGTGAGTATAATAAAAAAGAAAAATACCAGTTCATTTTTTCGGTTGGGGCCGGCAACCTCACTGTTTATTACAAAGACTCTGCTTTGAATATCACTAATGAAGTACTGAAAGGCTTGAATGCTTCCTATCAAAACAAGGGCAAATAAATCTGTTTTCCGATTATTTTCTTATCTTAATCACCGGCACTTCTTTTCGGATGTTAAATCTGATATGTTTGCCGTTTTATTTTAATCAAAACAGTTTAGTATGTCTGAACAAAATGAGGCCGCGTTTAAGCCGTCACTAGGTTTATTTGATGCAACCATGATTGTCGCCGGATCAATGATTGGATCCGGTATTTTTATTGTGAGTGCAGATATGCTAAAAGATATTGGCAGCGCCGGTTGGTTGCTTGCAGCCTGGCTGATTACAGGATTTATGACATTAACTGCTGCATTAAGTTACGGTGAATTAAGTGCAATGTTTCCTAAAGCAGGAGGTCAGTATGTATACCTTAAAGAAGCATATAACCCTTTAATCGGATTTTTATATGGTTGGAGTTTTTTCTCTGTTATTCAAACAGGTACAATAGCTGCAGTAGCCGTTGCATTTGCCAAATTCACCGGTTACTTCTTTCCGGTTTTTGCCTGGGAGGATGCCAATACTTTTAAACTTGCAGGGCTTACTGTACATTATGCACAGGTGCTAGCTATTGCATTAATTGTTTTATTAACATACATTAATACGAAAGGTGTTCAGACCGGAAAGCTAATTCAGACTTTTTTTACTTCTACCAAATTGCTCTCACTTTTTGGTTTAATAATAGCAGGTTTTGTTGCATTCAAATGGAATATTTGGCAGGAAAATTGGCAGGACGCATGGACCTTAAAGCATCTCAGTAAAGAGGCAGACGGCAGCATATTGATAGAGCCGCTTATGAGTATGGTTGCATTAGGAGCTGTGGCCGGTGCAATGGTAGGTAGTATTTTCAGCAGTGATGCCTGGAATAATGTTACTTTCATAGCGGGTGAAATCAGAAACCCCCAAAAAAATATCGGATTAAGTTTGTTTTTGGGTACGTTGATTGTAACGTTGATCTATGTCTTGATGAATATAGTTTACCTTGGAAATGTTCCTTTACATGATTTGGCTTTTGCTAAAGATAACAGAGTAGCACTCAGCGCCTCTGAAGCAATCTTTGGGAATTCCGGTACTATTATTATTGCACTGATGATCATGGTCTCGACTTTTGGATGTAACAATGGTTTAATACTGGCGGGATCCAGAGTTTATTATACAATGGCTAATGATAAATTATTTTTCAAAAAAGCCGGTAAGCTGAATAAAAATATAGTTCCCGAATGGGCTTTATGGATACAATGTCTGATGGCTTGCGCACTTTGTTTGAGCGGCAAATATGGCGATCTGCTTGATATGGTTTCATTTGTAGTAGTAATCTTTTATGTTCTGACGATTGTGGGTGTTTTTGTTTTGAGGAAAAAAAGACCGGATGCAGAAAGACCTTATAAAGCCTTTGGATATCCCATTCTTCCGATAGTTTATATACTCATGGGTTTAACCTTCTGTATTTTACTTATACAGTTCCGGCCAGCATTTACATGGCCTGGTCTGATTATTACCCTGACAGGTATACCGATTTATTATCTTGCAGTAATTACCGGTAATAAAAAAGAAAAATGAAATTGATCGAAACAAATAACTTGTTTCAGCAGATTCGAAACATTAAAGTCGCAGTGGTAGGTGATGTTATGCTCGATACTTACTGGTGGGGTGCTGCAGAACGTATCTCCCCTGAAGCTCCTGTGCCTGTGGTAACGCTGGAACGCACAGAATACCGTATCGGCGGTGCAGCCAATGTTGCATTAAATGCAATTTCACTTGCTGAAAAAGTTTATTTGCTAAGTGTAATTGGTAAAGACAAAGAGGGGGATCTATTAAAGGAAGAACTTTCAAAAAAAGGAATTGATACAGTTGGTTTGCAGATTAGTGAAAAAAGAAAAACAACCTGTAAAACAAGAGTGATTAGCCGTAATCAGCAAATGATTCGGCTTGACAGCGAAACAACCGATGATCTTTCAAAAGAAGATGAACATATTTTCATCGCTTCATGCCGGAAAATTCTAAATGAAGCAAAGCCGGATGTATTAATATTTGAAGATTATAACAAAGGAGTGCTGACTGAAAAAGTGATCAAGGAAATACTTTCTATCTGTGATTCTCTTAACATTATCACTTCTGTAGATCCTAAGCAAAAAAACTTTTTTGCATACAAAGGTGTCACTTTGTTTAAGCCTAATCTGAAAGAAGTGCGTGAAGGATTGAGATACTTAAATCAAGAAGTCAATCAGCATACACTTTCTGAAATGCACAACTTGTTATACCAGCAGTTGAAACATCAGGTTTCTCTGATCACTTTGTCTGAAAAAGGTGTTTTTTATCAGCAACAGGGTGGAGGAGCCTCTGTATTGCCAACTTATCGTAGAACTATTGCAGACGTAAGCGGAGCAGGGGATACGGTTATTGCTGTTGCTTCTCTCCTTTATGCTGCAACAAAAAATCCTGAATTAATGGCAACCATTGCAAATCTTGCCGGCGGATTGGTTTGCGAAGAAGTAGGTACTGTTCCGGTAAATCGTGAACGACTACTGGAAGAATGTGTTCGTCATAATGTGATTGCTCATCCATAAAACTTTTTGCTTTTCTTAAAGGATTGTTCACCTTTGCACTTATAAATTTTATATCAGTTGAAAAAATATGCTGTTATTGTTGCCGGTGGCGCCGGAGTAAGAATGGGATCAAGTTTGCCCAAACAATTTATATTGATACAAGGGAAGCCGGTTTTATATTATACAGTCAAGGCATTTCTTGATGCTTTCCCGGATATTGAAATCGTTCTTGTACTTCCTGAATTACAGATGGAGTTGGGAAAAGAAATTATTGACGGATTTTTCAGCGGAGTCAATATTCGACTCACCTCAGGCGGAGAAACCAGATTTCACTCGGTTAAAAATGGTTTATCGCTAGTTACTGAAGAGTCTGTTGTTTTTGTGCATGACGGAGTGCGTTGTCTTGTAAGCAAAGAATTACTAATTCGTTGTTTTAACAAAGCACTTGAAACCGGAAGTGCTATTCCTGTTATTGAATGCCGTGACAGCTTACGTTTAATTACCGAAGAAGGACATGTCGTGCTTGATAGGAATGCAGTTCGTATGGTG
>Ga0315906_10008031_pt1 | contig 12692 bp, 19 predicted proteins | sample LakEriMetagenome_4_FD_203526 | JGI IMG/M metagenome (GOLD analysis project Ga0315906, IMG submission 203526) | Freshwater fungal communities from buoy surface, Lake Erie, Ohio, United States - Buoy 2 MA122 | ecosystem: Environmental > Aquatic > Freshwater > Lake > Lake biofilm | place: USA...
ATCTCGTTGATGATGTTCTCGCCCCGCGTGCCGTACTTGAGCGCGATGCGGATGATGCCCTGGCGGCCATCGGTCACGCACTCGAAGTCGGAGATGTAGCCTTCGTCCTTGAGGACGCCGGCGACGCCGCGGTTGAGCTTGTTGCTGATCACGACGACGGACTTCTCGCGGTTCCGCACGGCGTTGCGGATGCGGGTGAGCATGTCGGCGGTGAGGTCTTGGACGGACATTTCTTTGGCTCCTGTCCCCCGCGATGTCGCGGGGCGGGTCGGTTCAGTTCGTGTTGGTTCGGATCACCAGCTTGCCTTGCGCATCCCGGGGATCATGCCCTGCAGCGCGAGCTCGCGGAGCATGTGACGGCAGATGCGGAACTTGCGATACACGCCGCGCTTGCGGCCGGTGATCTCGCAGCGCACCTCGGAACGGGTGCTGAACTTCGGCTTGCGCTTCATCTTGTTGAAGGTACGCGTGCTGGCCATGTGGTTTGATCCGTGTGTTTCTCGTTGCGCGTGTTCGATTCGGTTCTTGAATCAGCGCGGGTGCTTGGAATCTGTGTTCAGCTCTTCTTCTTGCGCTCTTCCGGCTTGACGAACGGCATGCCGAGCTCGGCGAGGACGAAGCGGCTCATCTTCGGATCCGAGTTCTCGAACACGAAGGTGATGTGCATGCCGTGCGTGATCGTGGCGTTGGCCATGTTGATCTCAGGCCACACGGCCTGCTCGGTGAGGCCCATCGAGTACGAGCCGCCCTTGTCGAACGACCGATCCTTCACGCCGCGGAAGTCCTTGATACGGGGGATCGCCAGGTTGATCAGGCGGTCCATGAAGTGCCACATGCGGTCGCGGCGCAGGGTGACCATGAACGCCGACGGCATGCCCTCGCGGACGCGGAACTGCGCGACGGCCTTCTTCGCCTTGATCATGATCGGCTTCTGGCCGGTGATCGTGGAGAAGTTGGAGATGAACTGGTCGCGCACCTCGGGCTTGAGCTTCGCGTTGTCGAGGTACTTGCCGACGCCGGCGTTGACCACGACCTTGACGAGGCGGGGAACCTGGTGCTTGTTCTCGAGACCGAACTCCTTGATGGCCTTCGGACCGACGACGTCGATGTAGGCCTGCTGGAGTCGGGGATACTGGCGGTTGACGTGTGCCATGGATCTTGCTTTCTGCTGTGTCGCGGACAGGCCGCGACCTTGGCCGTAATGGACTGATTACTTCTTCTTGCGGGCGCCGTGGAGAACGTGGAGTTCCTTGCCGCCGCGGGCAGCGACGCGGACCTTCGAGCCGTCAGGCTTGGTCACGAAGCGCACGCGGGTCGGCTTGCCGTCGACGACGGGGCTGACGTTCGACGCGTGGATCGGACCTTCCTGCTTCAAGATGGTGCCCTGGGGGCGAGCCTGCGTCGGCTTGACGTGCTTGGTCTGGATGTTCGCGCCCTTGACGACGACGCGCTCGCCCTCGTCGATGATGCGAAGGATCTCGCCGACGACGCCCTTCGAGGCGCCGCGGGTCACGATGACGGTGTCACCCTTGCGAATGTGGCGTGGCATGGTTAGATCACCTCCGTCGCGAGCGACACGATCTTCATGAAGTTCTTCTCGCGGAGCTCGCGGGCGACGGCGCCGAAGATGCGGGTGCCCTTCGGATTGCCGTCCTTGTCGACGAGCACGCAGGCGTTCGAGTCGAAGCGCACGTACGAGCCGTCGTCGCGACGGGTCGGGAACTTGCAGCGGACGATGACGGCCTGGACCTTGTCGCCGGCCTTGACGTCGCCGTTCGGCAGCGCCTTCTTGACGGTGCAGACGACGCGGTCGCCCACGCCCATGGTGAGGCGGGTGAAGCGTCCGGTCGCAGTCGAGGATCCGAGGACGCCGATGACCATGGCTTCCTTCGCGCCGCTGTTGTCGGCAACCTCGAGTCGTGATTCCTTCTGGATCATTGCTTGGCTCCATCGCCGGACGATGCCGGCGTCAATTCACTCTTGAACTTGCTCAGGCGCTCTCACCGAAGGTGATGGCTCCGCCCTCAGGCGCGCGCTCAACGACGCGGACGAGGACCCAGGACTTGGTCTTCGAGATCGGGCGGCACTCGGCCACCTCGACGCGGTCGCCGAGATGCGACTCGTTCTTCTCGTCGTGGACCTGGAGGACCGTGCGCTTGCGCATGTACTTGCCGTACTTCGCGTGCTTGCCGGAATAGGCGATCACGACCTTGCGCGTCTTGTTGCGCTTGTCGCTCTCGACGATGCCGATGCGGCGCGGCGAGGTCTCGGGGATGACGATTTCAGTGGTCGTCGGCATGGGGGTCTCAGTTCTTCTTCGCCGCGGTCTTCGCGCGGGCGTTCTGCTCGGTGAGGACGCGGGCGAGGTCCTTGCGGGCCTTGCCGATGCGGGAGTTGTCAGCGACCTTCTCGGTCGTCGTCTGGCAACGAAGGTCGAAGAGCTCGCGGCGCAGGCGGGTTGCCTCGCCCTTGAGATCGACGGTGGAGAGCTTGCGGACTTCAGCGGGCTTCATGGATTGCCTCAGAGGTGGTGCCTCGAAATAGACTCGTTTGACTCACGCGCTTAGACCGCGATGCGGCGGCCGACGAAGCGGCACTTGACGGGCATCTTGTAGGCGATGCGCGCCATCGCCTGCTTGGCGAGGTCCTCGGGGACGCCGGCGATCTCGAAGAGGATCGTTCCCGGCTTGATGCGCGCCGCCCAGTAGTCGACGTCGGCCTTTCCGGTACCCATTCGGGTCTCGAGCGGCTTCTTCGATACCGGCTTGTCGGGGAACACGCGGATGAAGATCTTGCCCTGACGGCGGAGGAAGTGCTGAGCCGCGATACGGCCGGCCTCGATCTGGCGGCCCGTGAGCCAGTGCGGCTCGAGGGTCTGCAGGCCGTAGTCGCCGAAGGCAACATAGTTGCCGCGCGTGGCGTTGCCCTTGAGCTTGCCGCGCTGCTCTTTGCGGAACTTGACTCGCTTTGGCATCAGGTTGGACATGGGGTCCTCGTCTTCTGTCTTCTGTCGGTCTCGCGCAGAGGACTCGTCCTCAGGCGCTTCGACCGCGATCGTTGGATTCGGTCACTGATTCATCAACTGCGGGGCATCAACGACGACCGCGTGCGCGGGCGCGGCCACCGGCTGCGCTCGAGTGGGTCTGATCCTCGTCATGCTCGGTGTACAGGCCCTTGAAGACCCACACCTTCACGCCGATCACGCCGTAGGTGGTCGAGCTGTGCGCGACCGCGTACTCGACGTTCGCCTGGAGGGTCGACAGCGGGATCGAGCCGAGGCGGGTGTCGAGAGTGCGGCTCATCTCGGCGCCGCCAAGGCGGCCGGCGAGGAGGATGCGGATTCCCTTCGCGCCGTTCTGCATCGAGCTCTCTGCGCGCATCTTGAGGACGCGACGGAAGTTCGCGCGCTTCTTCAGCTGCTCGCCGATGCTCTCGGCGATGAGCTTCGCGTCGAGGTCCGGGTTCTTGATCTCGACGACCTTCAGCACGACCTTGCGGCCGGTGAGGGTCTGGAGATCCTTGGTCAGCGATTCGATGCCGGCGCCCTTGAGGCCGACGACCTGGCCCGGGCGGGCGGTCTTGACGATGACGGTGAGCTCATCGCGCGTGCGCTCGATGAGGACATCGCTGACGGCCGCGAACGGCGGCGTGCGGTTGAGGCGCTTGTCGACGTACTGGCGGATCTTGTAGTCCTCGACCAGCAGGCTGCCGAAGAGCGCCTTCGGTGCGAACCAGCGCGAGCGATGGGCTTCGGTGATGCCGACGCGGAAACCGAATGGATGGACCTTCTGTCCCATAGTGAATCTCCGGAGCGATTACGCCCCGCGCTCCTCGACTGCGATGTGAATGTGGCTGGTGCGCTTGCGGATGGGGTGCGCGCGACCGCGGTCCTTGGGCTGGAAGCGATCGAGGGTCGGACCCTCGTCGACGCGCGACTCGCTCACGACGAGCTTGGTCGGGTCGGCGTTCTTCTCCTCAGCGTTGGCGATCGCGCTCTTGAGCACGACGGAGATGAACGCAGCGCCGCGCTTCTTCGAGAAGTCGAGCGCGGTGAGCGCCTCGTCGACGCGCTTGCCGCGGATCATGTCAGCGACGAGGCGCGCCTTGCGGGGCGCGATGCGGGCGAATCGGTGGCTGGCGTTGAATGCCATGGTGGTGAACCTCGTGGGGGGAGCTAGTTGCCTAGGCAGCGCGCCGATCAGGACGGCGAGCCCAGCTCTTCCTTCTTATTGGTGTGGCCGCGGAACACGCAGGTGTGCGCGAACTCGCCGAGCTTGTGACCGACCATGTCCTCGGTGCAGTAGACGTCGACGAACTGCCGGCCGTTGTGCACCTGGAAGGTGTGGCCGATGAACTCGGGGACGATGGTGCACGCGCGAGCCCAGGTCTTGATGGGCGAGCGCTTGTTGGCCGCCTCGAGCTTCTGCACCTTGCGGTACAGGCTCTCGACGACGTATGGACCCTTCTTGAGCGAGCGAGACATGGTTGGATCTCTTGGTTGAAACTCGTGAGCTGAGTCTTGAGCTGAGTGTCTGTCGGATTCTTCGGTTCGAAATCAGTTTCGCGCAGCGAGGCCGATCACAGCTTGAGCTGGCCGTAGCGGCGGCTCTTGCGGCGGCGGATGATTCGCGCGTCGCTCGACTTGCCGTAGCGACGGGTGCGACCACCCTTGGCCTGCGTGCCTGAGGAGTTCACGGGCTCGCGACCGCCCTTCGACACCGAGCCACCGCCGTGCGGGTGGGTGTGGTGCGACATGGCGATACCGCGCGTAGTCGGGCGACGGCCCTTCCAGCGGTTGCGGCCGGCCTTGCCGATGACGACGTTCGAGTGATCGGAGTTGCCGACTTCACCGACGGTCGCGCGGCACTCCATCGAGACCTGCCGGATTTCACCGGACGGGAGCACGAGGGTGGCCCAGCGGCCTTCCTTGTTGGTGAGGCGGGCATACATGCCCGCGCCGCGGCAGAGGCGGCCGCCTGCGCCCGCCTCGATCTCGACGTTGTGCACGGCGAGACCGGTGGGGACATGCTTGAGCGGCATGCTGTTGCCAGGCTTCGGATCGATCGCGTCCGTCGAGCTCATCACGGTGTCACCCGCGTTGAGGCCCTTGGGCGAGATGATGTAGCGCATCTCGCCATCGGCGTACTTCAGCAGCGCGATATGCGAGGAGCGGTTGGGGTCGTACTCGATGCCGACGACGGTGGCGGCGACGCCATCCTTGTTGCGGCGGAAGTCGATCTTGCGGTAGCGGCGCTTGTGACCGCCGCCACGGCCGAGGATCGTGATCTTGCCCTGGACGTTGCGGCCCGAGCCACGCACGAGCGGCGCGAGAAGGCTCTTCTCAGGGCTCTTCTTCGTCACTTCCGAGTGCAGGTTCACCGACGCGTTGCGGCGTCCGTTGGTGACCTTCTTGTAAACGCGAATTGCCATTGTGGTTTACCTCAAGGCTCAGAAGAGCTCGATCTTGTCTTCGGGGTGGATCTTGACGACGGCGCGCTTCCAGGTCTTGCCCTCGACGATGCCGTACTTGTACGCACGGTTGCGGAGGCGACGAGTCTGCGTCGCGACGCCGAGCACGCGAACCTTGTAGAGCGACTCGACAGCCTTCTTGATGTCGGTCTTGCTCGCGAGCTTCGACACCTCGAATGCGAAGCGGTTGTAGTGGCCCGAGGCCCAGGTGGCCTTCTCAGTCACGAGCGGGCGAACGATGATGTGGATGGGATCCATTACTTGGCCTCCTTCGCGGCCGGAGCCTCAAAGCAGGAGCCGTCGAGGAACGAGACGAGCGACGCCTTGTCCACGACGAGGAAACGGTGATTGAGCAGGTCGAACGCGTTGAGCTGATCGATGCGGCAGACGTCGACGTTGGCGACATTGCGCGCGGAGAGCATCGCGTTGCGATTCGACTTCGCGGTGGCGACCAGGCACGTGCGGTTGATGCCCACAGCCTCGATCATCTTCGCGAAGTCGGAGGTCTTCGGCGCCTTGAAATCGAGCGCGGCGAAGCACTTGACCTCGTTGTCGACGAGCTTCGCGAGAAGCGCGTTGCGGTTCGCGAGGCGGCGCATCTTCTTGGGGAGCTCGTGGCGGAAGTCCTCGCGGGTGCGGGTCTTCTTGAAGGTCACGCCGCCGCCCTTGCGGATCGGGGTGCGGGCAGCGCCTGCGCGGGCGTTGCCGGTGCCCTTCTGCTTGTAGAGCTTGCGGGTCGAACCCTCGATGTCTCCGCGGCTCTTGGTGCGCGCGGAGCCCTGTCGCTGGTTGCCGTGGGTGATGACGTACGCCTGCTTGAGGAGCGCGTGACGGATTTCTCCGCCGAGCGTCTGCTCGTCAATCTTCAGGCTGTCGACTTTCTTGCCGGTGGAATCGTAGATCGGCAGTTCGATCATTTGCTTCGCCTCTCGCGGGCTTCGCCCGCTCTTCGCTTCATCCTCCGCGTGCCTGTTCTTGGCGGCACGGGGCAGGACTCGACTCGGTGAATGGGTCTTGGCTCGGCATTCGCCTCGCCGTGACCCGGTACTTGTCTTGCCAGCCGGTTCCCTTCCGGGCCTCGCTGGCGCCTGAGTGCCTTGTTGCAGGGCTCAGGCCGTCACTTCACCTCACACGCTCCCGACTGGCTCACGCGCCAGCTGGGTTCTTTCCTCAACCACTCGCTTACTTCGCGAGCTTCTTAGCCTTGCGCTTGAAGAGGCGCGTGGCGGGACGGATGTAGAGGTATCCGTCGTTTGCGCCGGGAACCGGGCCCTTGACGAGCAGCAGGTTCTTCTCGGCATCGATCTTGACAACGTCGAGGCTGCGCACGGTGACGCGCTCGTCACCCATGTGGCCGGACATGCGCTTGCCCTTCTTGATCTTGGCGCCATGGCCACGGTCGGTGCCGTGCGAGCCGATGCCGCCCGAGGTGCGGTGCTTGCGCTCGGTTCCGTGCGTCGCGCACATGCCCTTGAAGTTGTTGCGCTTCATGTTGCCCGCGAAACCCTTGCCCTTGCTGGTGCCGACGACGTCGACGTACTGCGTGCCCTCGAGGGCGCTCACGTCGATCGTCTGACCGAGCTGGAAGCCATTCGCCGTGGCGTCGTCCGCAACGCGGATCTCGCGGTGCATGCGCTTCGGCGCGCTGCCGGCCTTCGCATCGTGACCGATCATCGGGATCGTCGAGTTGCGGGCCTTCATGTCGTCGAAGGCGATCTGGACGGCCGAGTAGCCGTGACGGTCTGCGGTCTTGACCTGCGTGACGACGCAAGGACCGGCCTCGATGACCGTGACGGGGATGTTCCTGCCGTCCTCGAGGAAGAAGCGCGTCATGCCGATCTTGCGGCCGAGGATCGCGATCTTGAGGTGAGTGCTGCTCATGGTGTCAGGCTCTTTCGCTGTCCAGATTTCGCTGGCTTGGGGTTTCCGTCAGGGGTTCGCCACTCGGATTGCGGGTGGCGCACATGACGCTCGCGGGAACTGTTCCGATCCAGGTTCGGCGAGTTCTTCGCCGAACCGGTTCACTCTCAGCATCGCGGCAGTGCTTGCCGCGATGCGTGAAATCAGGCTTTGATGCGGAGGAACACACCGGCCGGCACGACGAGGCGCTGCAGCGCATCGGTGGTGCGGTGATTCCAATCCGTGATGTCGATCACGCGCTTGTGCGTTCGGATCTCGAACTGCTCGCGCGACTTCTTGTCGATGAACGGCGAACGGTTGACCGTGTAGATCTCGCGGCGCGTCGGCAGCGGGATGGGTCCCGCGACGCGTGCGCCGGTGCGCTTGGCCTGGTCGACGATCTCGCGCGCCGAAGCGTCGAGAGCTTGATGGTCGTAGGCCTCCATGCGAATCCGGAACTTGCCGCCAGTCATTGAGTGTCGCCTCGTTCGTGTTTCTTTGCTCGTTCTCGCAGCGGTGCACACCGCTGCGTTCACACTGATCACTTGCCAACTCGCCGCGCGCGCATCATCGATGCAACGCAGAGACGATCGCGCCCAACGGCGGCAAAGCCGAAGTGGCGCGAATCGGCGAAGATAGCAAATCCACCGTTGCTGTCAACGCACGAACGCATCGGTACTTGAGCGGATTGGGGGCAGCGCGTTATGGGCCAGCTGCGGTTCAGGCCGATTTCAGTGCCGCTCCGAGGTCCCGCAGGTACGCGGTCGCGGAGTGCCCTACCATCCGCGCCCATCATGAAATGCAGACGCACTCCAAGCGAGAACCTCTCTCCCGCGGCTGGAATCCTCATGACCCTTGCGCTTGGGGTCACCCCCGCTTTCGGGCTCATTGAGCCTGAGTTCTCGGGCGTGCAGGGCGCTGTGAAGAGCACTTCGTCCGAGAACCAAAGGGCTGCCGACGGACTCGCCGCCGAGCCGCTCGAGGCCGAAGCGCTTGGATTCCGCATGCGGGTGCCCGTCGGCACGGGCGTTCGCATCGAGCGCTCCCCCTCCCTGAGCTACCTGCTTTCGGAGGGCGCCGAGGCGCCGAGTTGGCGAGTGCGGGCGGCGAGCATCACTGCCTCGCGCGCCGAGACCACCGCAAAGACCCAGTGCGAGGACTATCTCGCTGACCTCCGCAAGCGCGACCAGAAGTTTGACGTCCTCGCCAACGAGGCGCGCACGATCGCTGGACGCGAGGCACATGCCATGTATCTCGGCGTTCCTCTCGATGGCGGAGGCCGCGGCATCACCGGCATGCTCGTGGTGCCGAGCGCGCGCGACACCTACCTCGTGTTCTCGATGGTGATCGGCGACGCCGACTTCGCGCGCACGCGCATGCTCCTCGAGCGCGCGTTCGCGACGATCGAACTCCGCGACACCACCGCCGCTGCGCTCGAGAACACAGACCTCCTTGCGCGCGGCGCCGAGCTTCTCGCGCGCATTCGCCCCGAAACACTGCGCGAAGCCGCCGACGACAAGCCCCGCGTCTACCGCATGTGGCGGCCCGACGACGGCGGCGGCAAGAAGGACTTCGGGTACATGGTGGTGCGCGCCCGCGAGGGCCGCCAGGGCGAGATCGATGCATCGAAGGACGCGAAGGAACTCGAGGGCGAGGACAGCGACGAGGGACTGCTCGCGCTGATCGACGCACGCATCATCGTGAACGACGACCCGACGCACACGGTCGACGCGCAAAGCCGCTATTTCGTGCGGTGGGATCGCGCGAGCGAGGCGTGGTCGCTGCGCACGACCGAGCGCCACAAGCGTGCCAGCCGGTCGGCGGCGCAGACGGGAATCCGTCCCGCCCCGACCACCGGCGCGCCGCGTCCGACGCTGAAGGTGATTTCCGCGAGCCGCGACGGCATGACCCGCGAACCGACGGAGTACCCGCTGCCTCCCGTGTATCTCTCGCAGGCGGAGCTGATCGTGCTCGGCGAACTGCTCCCGCGCGAGGCGACATCCCCGCGCCTCGAGTTCAAGGACTACGCCTTCGACCAGCGCGATCTCAAGCTTCCACAGCGACGCGAGACATGGACGCGCATCGAGAATGGCTGGAGGCTCGAGACCCAGCAGGGCTCGGCCCCCGCCAAGATCGTGCAGGACTTCGATGGCTCCGGAAAGCGCGTCCGCCGCGTCGACCTCGACGGCTCGGTGACGGAGCTCATCGACCTTGAGGACCTGCGCGCGCTCTGGAAGGCGAAGGGCCTTCCGGTCGACTGATGCGTGCGTTGGCGACCGCTGCGATTCTCGCGACGCAGGCCTCGATCGGCTGCGCGGCGCTCAATCGAGCGGACGTTGCGCCGCCTGCCTTTGCCGCTGGTCCCCTGCGTCCCGCGATCCGCGCCGTTGCGGCCGATGAACTCGTTCGTGCGCCCGGCACCGTCGCGACGTATCACGTCTTCGAGGGCAACCGCAAGGGTGCGAGCATCGAGCAGCGCGTCGAACGGCGCAGTGACGAGATCCACGTCGTCGAGACGCTGCTTGCGCCGGGGAAGCCAGCGGAACCTTCGGAAGACATGCGCTTTTCCCAGGCAGCCGACGGTTCCCTGCTGCTTCGCGAGGTCATTACGCACGCCGAGAAATCCGCGAGCCTCTTCAACGACGGTCTTGCCTTCGCGGCCAAGCTCTCGGCGTCTGCCCCGGTCCTGGAGAGCGCGAGCGATATGCGCGTCCTGACTCTTCCCAAGCGCACTCCGCGCGGGAGCGGGCGCGCGACCCGCAGCCTCCGCCTCGCCGGCGAGGCGACCGTGACCGTTGCGGGTGCGCAGATCGACACGAGCGTCCTTGATCTCGTCTTCGACATCGATCTCGACGTGGCGAAGGCACACGTGACCGCCCGCCTCTACGTCGCGGAGGGGCGCGGCGTGGTCGCCGAGGAACGGACCGAGGAACTGCGCATCCTTGGAATCTTCCCGCGCAAGACCGTCGAACACACGGTCCTCACCCACCTCGAGCGCACCCAATGACTGCACCGACGCCGCGCATCCTCATCGCGATTCCCGTGTTCAACGAGGAGAAGTCGGTCGACCGCGTGCTGGGCGAGGTCGCACGCCACGCCGCGGGCTTCGGCGGCGAGATCCTCGTCATCGACGATGGCTCGACGGACACCACGCCCTCGCTCCTCGCCCGGCATCCGGTCGAGGTCATCCGACATGGGAAGAACCGTGGGTACGGGCGCGCCATGCAGGACATGCTCGAATGGGCTGATTTCCGTGGCTACGACTGGGTCATCTCGATGGACTGCGACGAGCAGCACGAGCCCGCCAGCCTGCCCGCGTTCGTGGAACGCATCCGGACGGGCGCGAGCGATGTCATCTCCGGCTCGCGCTATATGGACGAATCGCTTCCGGGCGACCCTGCGCCAGAGGACCGCCGGCGCATCAACGCCCTGCTCACGCGCGAGCTGAACGAGCGGCTTTCGCTTGGAATCACCGATGCGTTCTGCGGCTACAAGGCGTATCGAGCGACCGCGTGCGCGAATCTCGCGCTCGATGTGTGCGGCTACGACTTCCCCATGCAGTTCTGGGTGCAGGCGTGCGCCGCAGGGCTGCGCCTCGAGGAACTCGCGGTCCGCCGCATCTACGTCGACATGACACGCACCTTCGGAAGCGGCCTCGATGTGCCCGACCGCCGTCTCGCCGTCTATCGGGAGACGATGCACCGCGAGATCCGCCGCTGCGCGCGCAGGCTGCCTGTGCGCGCGATGGATGGGATCGCGTGAACAGCGCACGCGTGTTCGGCTGTGAACTCGCCGCCTGGCGCGCGGAATCGCGCGCGGCGCTCGGACTGCCCGCAGACCGCTTCGTGGTGATGACAGGGCATCAGGCAGGCATCTGGCACGCTGGAATCGCAGAGAAATTCGTGGTGGGCGCGCGGCTCGCCGCCGAGCGCGGGGGCGTGCTCGTTCACGTCGTCGTCGACCACGATCTGAATGATGCCTCGCTGGTCCCGTTTCCTGCGCTCGTGCAGGGGAAACTCGCGCGCCTCGCGCTCGAACGATCCCCCCGCACGGGAACCGGCGCTCCGAATGCGCTGCGCAAGCCTGTGCGCACGATGCGACCTGAGCGCGCGCACGAGGTTCCTGCGGAGGTCGAGCCCGCACTCGCGGCGATCGAGCGCGCGATTGCAGCCGAGCGCGCACGCGAGAACCTCGCCATGCAGATGGCGCACGCAGCGAACGCGCTGCTTTCGCCGCGCGTGCGAGTCGACCACACCGTCGCTGCAACCGCGCTCGCTGCGCTGCCCTTCGCTCAGGCAATGCGTGCGCACTTCGCGGAGTTGCGCGCGCCGTACAACGACGCCGTGCAAGGCGAGCGCATCGGCAGCCTCGGCGATCGAGAACTTCCCTTCTGGAAGCTCGATCGCGCCACGATGTCGCGAGCGCCGCTTCTGGACGGTGACCCTGCCGACTTGATCGCCCCGCGAGCGCTCACGCTGACCGCGATCGCACGCCTTCTGCTGTGCGATGTCTTCATCCATGGCACAGGCGGCGCGCGCTACGACCTCGCGATGGAACGGTGGATCTGCGCTGCGCTCGGCGATGAAGTACGTGCAGCGCTTGTACCGATGCAGGTCGCGACCACGACGAAGCACGCGCCGCTGGCTCGCTTTGTGCCGCCGTTCGATGCCGGCGCGACGCCCGCCGCGCTTCGCGTGCTCGAGCAGGATCCGTTCGGTGACGCTGGCGCGACGAAGCGCGCGCTACTCGCGCGAATCACGGGATCTCGCGCCGAGAAGCGCACGGCGTTCATCGCCATGCGTCGTCGGATCGTCACCACGCGCGCCGACCGGGCAGCCGAGCTCGACGGACTCCGGGCGCGAATCGCTGCGAACGGTGAGGCGATCGCAGCGCACGCGCTCGCGACCGATCGGACATGGCCGTTCCCAATGGCGCTCTGATTCCGCCGACGTACCTCCCGCCACGACGGACACTTGAGACCGCGGCGCCGTGCGCACCGAATCCACTCGGGTAAAAGTGCGCCATGGGCCGTTGAACCTTCGCGACCTTCGGCCTAGGCTCTCCCCCTCCCGCGCCGCGGGAACACTCAACTCAGTTTGGGAAGAAAGGACTCTTGTGCCATGCATCTGCTTTGCCGTTCCATCTCGGCCTACTCCGGCCCCAGCCTCTTGCTCGGTGTCTTTCGAACCAAGGACCTCGCCGAGGCCGCCCGACGCCAGTACCTCACGACGGTCATGCACGGCGGGGCCGACCCGTGGGGAGATCAGGACAACCCCAGGTCGTCTGATCGCGATCTGATCATCCGCTCCGATCTCGACTTGATC
>Ga0315906_10008033_pt1 | contig 12692 bp, 8 predicted proteins | sample LakEriMetagenome_4_FD_203526 | JGI IMG/M metagenome (GOLD analysis project Ga0315906, IMG submission 203526) | Freshwater fungal communities from buoy surface, Lake Erie, Ohio, United States - Buoy 2 MA122 | ecosystem: Environmental > Aquatic > Freshwater > Lake > Lake biofilm | place: USA: Lake...
GCTCCGGCCAAGACTGCTCCAGCCAAAACCGCTCCGGCCAAGACCGCTCCGGCCAAGACCGCTCCGGCCAAGACCGCTCCGGCCAAGACCGCTCCAGCCAAGACTGCTCCAGCCAAGACTGCTCCAGCCAAGACCGCTCCAGCCAAGACCGCTGCTATTAAGCCTGCTCTAGCGAAGTCCATTCCGGATTCGACTTTTGACGCCAAGACGATGGCCAGGAAGATCGAGCCGCTTCAGCAGCCGAGTCCGAGCAAGCCAACGAGGGTCGATCCCGATGACATCATCGTCACCAAAAAACAGCCTCTTCCGATCCCACCCAAGACCAACACCGATCCGAAGATCGTTGAAAAGATCCGCATGGCGCATCTTGAGAAAGAACGCCGCAAGGATCTTGCGCAAGAGCCACCGAACCGAAAGCTCACTCAAAACACAATCGTCCCTCCGGTGGTCAAAGGGGAAGACCGGATCGTTCTGATGGTCCGAGACCCCTACTGGCTCCATGCCCATTGGGACATCGCCCGAGCGACGGTCGAGCGTGCCAAAGCGGCCCTTATCGATCACTGGCATTCGGTCAAACCTGTTTTGAGGTTGCTCAAGTTCGACGATTCGGGAACGACCGAAAGTTCTGAAACGGTATATCGTGAGATCGAGATCCACGGCGGGGTGCGCAACTGGTACATCGACGTGAGTGATCCACCCGCGAGATTCCAGATCATCATGGGCTACACCACGGGTAACAATCGTCGATTCTATGAACTTGTTCGCAGTAACGTTGTGACGACCCCTATGCCTGGCAGCAAGGATTCGTTCGATGACCACTGGGCTGACATCGCGAAGGATGCCGAAAAAATCTATGCGATGAGCGGTGGCTACAGCGACGAGACCAACAAAGGTGAACTTGCGGAAGTCTTCGAGGATCGGCTTAAACGAACCATGGAACTCGACGTGCTATCCCAGTTCGGGAGCGGGGCTGAAGGCAGTCTAAGAAAGCCTCGGCAGTTCCACTTTGACGTCGAAGCCGAGTTGCTCGTCTTTGGTACAACGCACCCTGACGCCCATGTCGCGATCGGATCGGAACCGGTGAAGGTTCAGGTCGACGGGACGTTTTCGGCCCGATTACCCTTCCCGGATCGTCGCCAAGTCCTACCGGCGACGGCAAGGAGTCGCGACGGAGTCGATGAGCGAACGGTTGTCATCGCCGTCGAGCGTAACACCAAGATCATGGAGCCCCTTTCGATCGACGCCGAGGACCTTTAATTCAAAGGCAACTCGACGGCCAAGGGGCCCAGAACGTCTCGGAGCGGATCGCAATCTGTATCGCTGAACCCCAAGTGCAGGTGCTTGGTCCAGCCTTCCGCATAAGCTCCACGGCGCTCGCGCGAGATTCTCGAACGCAGCAATCCGGCGACTTGAGATCCCAAATCGAGCATCGTCTGAATGTACGAGTTCATCCCTTGGGATTCCTTGAGCCAAGCTTGCTGCGAGCGATGTTCGGCCAACATGGCTTGTTTGGTATCCATCACCCCATCGACAAACACACCGAGACTGGGTCGTACGGTTTTTCCAAGTGGTGTTCTATTTCCGTGGGGTTGGGCGTGATAAACGGTGACATCGTTGAAAAAAGCGGGTTCAAATCGAGGGTCGCTCGGTTCGGGGTAGTTGGGGACTCCTTTGGCAAACGCGGCCGTCACGGCCAGTCTGCATGTTTGCATGTGGTCTTCCATATAGTCGACCGGGGCGTGTGTCAGTACGATCCTGGGTTTGACCCTTCGAACAATCCCGACCAGGTGGATTAACGCGTCTTGGGTGTACTGAACCTCTAGATCGTGGAAGATGGGATCGTAGTGGGTCGCTTGCAAATGGGCTGCAGCCCGCTTTGCCTCTTCGAGCCTAATCCTTGCCGTCTCTTGCCTTGAGGTGGTAGTCGACCCGCAGCAACCGTCGGCAAGGTTCATCAGGTGGATGTCCCAACCCTGTTGTTTGAGCAACGCCAAAGTCCCAGCGGCGACAAACTCGATGTCATCGGGATGTGCAAAGAGCGCAAGGACGCTTGGCATGATGCCTTCGACTCCGTCTTTAAAGAGCTAGCGGATTGGGATCAATCGTTGGAGAGGACTTGCAAACCGATCGCAATCCTCTCATCGGCAAGTTCAGAAATCTCGTAGGATGATTCCAATGAATCGAGTGATTGGGCCGCTACGACCTGAACTTGCACTTCTTTGGAGAGCGTCTCACCGGCGATAAGTTCCTGATGTCCCATCAACGCATCGGCCAGGGCCTGGGCCGTCACGAGGATCTGGACGGAGATCCGATCGGTGTAGTTGCACTGCCGACGTTTGCGCAGGTCCTGAATGAGGCGAATGGCATCTTTGGCGATCCCGTCGCGGATCAGTTCCGGGGTCAGTTCGGTATTCAGAGCCACGACGCACGATTTACCTTGGGCAGCAGCCCAACCTTCTTTGGCGCTCAAGCGGACTTGGATGTCCTGGTCATCGAGTTCCAACTCTTTGCCGTCGATTGTCAGAAGGATCTTTCCTAGGCGGCTCATTTGATCCATCAGATCCGCCCCACTTGCGGCTGCGAGTATGGTTTTGAGTTTCGGCAGCAGAGGACCGACCCTTGGACCTAACTTGCGAAAATTAGGCTGGACCGAATAAGTGACGAATGGACTCGAACCGCTGGTGTAATGGATTTCTTTGACGTTGAGTTCTTCGCGGACGATATCGTCATGGCTTCGTAGCCAATCGATGTGCACATCGTTGGCAAGAGTCACCTCGACTCTCGACAAAGGCTGTCTAACCTTAAGCTTCGATTCCATGCGAGCCGAGCGCCCCAACGAGGCGATCTGGCGGAGCAATCCCATGCGTTCGTTCAGAACCGGATCGTTCGCTTCCGATGCACCGGTCGGGTAATCGCAAAGATGGACGCTTTGGCGAACCCCTGGAAGCCCCTCGGACAAGTGCCCCCAGAGCGTTTCGGCTAGGAACGGGGTAAACGGGGCGATGAGCTTTGCGGTGACCAACAAACACTCGTAGAGGGTCCAGTAGGCGTCGAGTTTGTCCTGGGAGTGTTTCTCGGAGGACCAATATCTCGATCGACTTCGCCTTACGTACCAATTGCTCAAGGCATCGACAAACGCGTGGAGCGACTGGCAGGTTCCATAACTATCGTACCGGTCCATGCGCTCGACGCAATCGCGGCAGGTGGTCCCAAGTTCGCTCAGGATCCATCGATCCAACTCGTTCCTTTGAGCCACTGGGCGATACGACTTTGAGCGTCCCAGCTCGCATGCGTCGAGTTGATCGAAATCGCCTTCGATCTCTGAGGGCCCCTCGAACCCATCGATCTCTGCATAAATCGTGAAGAAGCTAAACACGTTCCAAAGCCGCAGGATGAATTCCGAGATGCTATCTCGAATCGCTCGCTCGGAGTACAGAATGGAGTTCCAGGGGGCTTGGTTGGCAAAGAGGTACCAGCGCAAGGCATCGGCACCGTAGCGATCGAAGATTTCTTGGGGGCTGCGGTAGTTTCGCAGTTGCTTGCTCATCTTGCCTGTTTTTTGGACGAAGTCCGCACCGAGCGAGGCCCGAGCATCCTCTTCGGTCAAGAACCGCTGCTTGCCATCCTTGCTCTCGTACCATTCGGCCAGCATCAACCCCAGGACGATGCAGTTTCGAAACGGATGAGGGTAGTCCGTTGCAGATTGACCCAGCGATGATTGCCCCGGCGATGATTGACCCGGCGATGATTGACCCGGTTGTCGGCCGAAGAGCATCGTGGAGATAGCCAGTTGCGAGTAGAACCAGCCCCGGGTTTGGTCGATCGCTTCGCTGATGAAATCGGCTGGAAATTGCGACTCGAACTCCGTTTTGCCCGTATGGGGGTATCCCCACTGCGCAAAGGGCATCGCACCGCTGTCGTACCAGCAATCGATCACTTCGGTGACTCGCACCATGCGGGCACCTGGTGCATAGGGAGAATCGTAGGTCACCGCGTCGATGTAGGGTTTGTGGACCTTGAGATCCTCGGCCAGTTCGGGATTGGCCGCCTTGGCCTTGGCCCACACTTCGGTTCCATCGATGCCAGGTTTTGACAAGAGTTCTTGGTAGGATCCGATCGACTCCATTTTCCCGGTGGACTGACAGACCCAGACCGGCAGTGGTGTTCCCCAGTAGCGTTCGCGGGACAGCGCCCAATCGACGTTGGATTCCAGGAAGTTGCCGAAGCGGCCCGGACCGATGTGCTCGGGTAACCAACCGATTTTCGAGTTGTTTTCGAGCATTGCATCGCGGAATGCGGTCGTGCGGATGAACCAGCTTTCTCGTGGGTACTGGATCAGTGGGTCTTGGCTTGCTCGCCAGCAAAATGGGTAATCGTGAACATATTGTTCCTGGTGCCAGAGCAACCCACGCTCGCGGAGGGCTCGGCTGATGGGTCTATCGGCGTCTTTGACCCAGACTCCTTGGTAGTCGGCCGCATCGGCGTTGAATTTCCCGTCGGGTCCGACGGCGCAGATCAACTCTGGGCCTTGGTCCTGAACAAACCGCTCTCTTTGCTCGATGAGGACTTCGTAGTCGACTTCACCGAAGGCGGGTGCAAGGTGGACGATTCCAGTTCCAGAATCGATGGTGACAAAGTCGGCGTGAACGACGCGCCATTGGGTGTGCTGTTGGCCACCGCCTAGGAGTTCAGACGTCAGCGAGCCCATCGTTTTGTAGTAATAATCAAACGGCGGGACATACCTCAGTCCGACCAACTGACTTCCCGGAACGGTCTTTTCGACGGTCAATTCCCGTTTGATCTTTTCCCCGAGCGTCTTCACCAGATCGGCCGCGACGATCAGGGTATCTTTGGACTCCGGATCGGTGCAGTAAGCGTATTGGATCCCTTGGTGAACGGCAGCGAATTGGTTCGACGGGAGGGTCCAGGGGGTGGTCGTCCAGACGACCAGCGAAGTATTGGGTTGATCGACCAGAGGAAAGCGAACGTAGACGCTCGGATCGGCCACCTCACGGTACCCTTGTCCGACCTCTCCGCTGCTCAGGGCCGTACCTCCTTGGGCCCACCACCAGACGATCTTGTGTCCTCGGTAGAGCAAGCCTCGGTCGAAGAGATTCTTGAGGGACCACCAAACGCTTTCGACATAGCTTTGATGGTAGGTAACGTAAGCTTCCGAAAGATCGATCCAAAACCCTAAGCGTTCGGTGACACGTTCCCATTCCTGCATGTAGCGCCAAACGCTCTGCTGGCACTTGGCGATGAATGGCTCGACTCCGTAGTTTTCGATTTCATCTTTCGAATGGATGCCGAGTTCTTTGCAGACCTCGACCTCGACGGGCAAACCGTGGGTATCCCAACCGGCTTTGCGATTGCACCAATACCCTCGCATGGTTCGGTAGCGAGGAAAGAGATCTTTGATCGCCCGGGTCAGGCAGTGGCCCGGGTGGGGCAAGCCGTTGGCCGTCGGAGGGCCTTCGAAAAAGACAAACGGTTTCGATCCTTGCCTCAGCAACAACGACTTTTTGTAGATGTCGTTGTCTTTCCAGAACTTGAGGATCGCTTCTTCTTGTTTGGGAAACTTAACGTCGGTCTTTACAGCTCGAAACATCGATCACTCGTCATCCGGAAATACGATAGGGTTGCCGTTCTCGTCCAACTCTTCATCGAGGGCTTCGGCATCCGGGTGGCCTTCGAGCATCCCATCGTCGACCGGTTCGATTTGGTATTCGTCTTCGAGTTCTTCCTCGAAATCGTCATCGAAATCGTCGTCGAAGTCCTCTTCGTCGAAGTCATCGAAGGGGTCGGGTTCGTCGTCTTCCTGTTCGGGGGTGGCTTCCTCTGGAAGATCATCGTCTTCGGCCTCTTCGTCATCGTCGCCCCAGGAACTGCGGATCGGAGTGCGTTTGGGCAAAATTTCCGGGACCGAGTTTTGCACAGCGGCCTCGAACCAATCCTCCAATCCAGCCACATCCTTGGCAAGCGAATCCGTTTCTCCGAGGTCAAGCATCTGGTTCATGGGGGCTTTGGTTGAATGGAGTTTGGTCAATCAGTAGTAGGCAAAATAGCAGCGATTTGGGCGCGCTGTCGCTTCGGTAAAGGCCTTGGAAGTAGTAAGTTGGCGATAAGTCGCTTGCCTGTCAACTGCCGATAGCCCTTGAGGGTTCAATCCGGAAAGCAAGAAAATCGTCCCGAGGGGACAATATTTTGAAATCCCATGCGAAATGTCCTCTAGGCCTGCGTTTTTCAACGCGGCGATTGGTCCGGTTTTCCACCAAAAAGGGGATAGAGAAAATGCTCAAGAAAATTTTGCTCGGTTCGGCGTTGACAGCTTCCGCTGGAGGACTCTTGTTGGGCACCTCGGCCTACAGCTATGTCAAAACAGGGATCCATTCCCTGCGGGATTCGGTCAAGGATCAGATTCCCGTCGAGGTCGAGATCAAACGCGCCCGGGAATTGATCAGCGATTTGAAGCCTGAGATCGCAAGCAACTTGAAACTCATCGCTCGCGAAGAGGTCGAGGTTGCAAAATTGCAGCGTGAGGTGAACGTCAAACAAACCTCCCTGGCGAAATCCAAGGACTCGATTTTGAAGCTCAAAGAGGACTTGCAAAGCGGTGTCCGCTATGTGACCTACCAGGGCAAGAAATACAGCATCGAACAGGTCCGACAGGATTTGGGCGACCGGTTCAAGCACCACCAATCGCTCGAAGCGACCTCCGAAAAGCTGGTCAAAATACTCGATGCTCGCGAACGCAATCTGATCGCAGCCAGGCGCAAACTCGACGAAATGCTCGCTGCAAAGCGGGAATTGGAAGTCCAAGTCGAGAACTTGCAAGCGCGATTGACGATGGTCCAGGTCGCACAGGCCGGCAACCAATTTGCAGTCGATGACGGAGCGATCAGTCAAGTTCGCCAAGCCCTCGACGAAATCGCCACGAGGATCGATGTGGCCGAGAAACTCGCCAGCGGTGTCGATGAAATCGGTTCGGTACCGGTCGAAGCTCAGGAGCACCATGAGGATCTTGCCGAAAGGATCTCAGCGTACTTCCTCGAGGATTCCCCCAGCTCGAAATCCGACTCCCAAATCGATCAACTCGCCGATCGACCACTCTAATCGGCCACTCTAATCGGCCACTGCAATCGGCCACTGCAATCGGCCACTGCAATCGGCCACTGCAATCGGCGATTGACGACCCCTTGGCACCCTAGACGGATCGACCCTTTCATTCCATCATGAACCTAGGTTTTTTGTTCCAAGCACCCTCGATAGCTCCACCGATGCCCAAACCCAAGATACTCTGGATCGACGGCGTCGGCAGCTATGCGATGTGCGACTCGGACGAAGTCTCGATTGGACAAGCATTCCCGGGAAACGATGTCGATTTGGCGATCCGAGGGGATCTGAGCCGAAGAGCCTGCATCATCGGCCGCAAGGGGGAAGACCACTTGGTCCAAGCCTACCAGTCCATGACCCTCGATGGCCAGCCTTTGGAGCGACCGGCGATCTTGCGATCCGGGTGCATCCTGAGGATCGCCGATCGGATCGAACTGCTCTACACAAGGCCCACGGTCCTAAGCGGTACGGCCCGACTGGAACTGGTCTCGAAGCATCGCTGGCAACCGGTCCTAACCGCTGCGATTCTCTTGGGGGATTCGTGCATCATCGGCCCGACACCCGATGCGCATGTCGTATGCCTCCCCCCTCGGGGAATCGACTGGGCTGGACGATTTGTGTGGTTTCGGCAAGCCGACGGTTGGATCTGCAAAGGGATCTCTTGCCCGGGTTTGATCGCGGGCCAGACCCCTATTAGCGCCCCATTTACGCTCGAGACTGGCCTAAGAGTCCAATCCGACGTGGCCAGTTGGACCCTGACTGAGGGTTAAACCCCCTTAGTCCTAACGCCGTTTTGACCTCCAAAGGGGATTTAAGTGCGCCCGTGCCACTCGACACCCCGGCCTAATAGACCAAAATGATGTTCACCTCAAAACTTTTTCGCCCGCCCAGCCCTTTTCCAATAAAGCCGATCATGGAACGCCAAGGCGCTGCGATGAAATTCCAATACGGCAACGGTCAGTGCCCCCTCGAAGGCTACGTGATCCGTCGCGGCATCGGCATCGGCGGCTTCGGCGAAGTTTACTTCGCCGAAAGCGACTCAGGCAAAGAGGTCGCGCTCAAACGCATCCAGAAAAACCTAGACGTCGAAATACGAGGTGTCCGCCACTGCCTAAACCTCCGGCACCCCAACTTGGTAGCCATCTATGACATCAGATACGATCAAGAGCAACAAGGCTGGATCGTCATGGAGTTCATCGAAGGCGAGTCGCTTCGCGAACACCTCGACCGAAGCACCGATCCCTTGGCCGGCCCTATCCACTCCTACGAACAAGGCAAACCTGAACGGATCCTCCCAGTCTTCGCCCAGATCATCGCCGGAATGACCTACCTGCACGATCAGGGAATCGTCCATCGGGATTTGAAGCCAGCGAACATCTTCCTCGACAAGGGCCTAGCCAAAATCGGCGACTATGGCCTCTCGAAGTACATCAGCACCTCGCGACGAGCCGGCCAGACCGAGAGCGTCGGGACCTTCCATTACATGGCTCCCGAAATCGGCAAAGGGGAATATGGCAAGGAAATCGACATCTACTCGCTAGGGATCATCCTCTACGAAATGCTCACCGGTACGGTCCCATTCGATGGCCAAAGCACCCAAGAGATCTTGCTCAAACACCTCACAGCCGACCCGGATCTATCGATGCTCCCCGAGGGCCTAGCCCACGTGATCGGAAAGAGCTTGGCCAAAAATCCAACAAACCGTTATCGCGATGGTCGCGAGATGCTCCATGACCTGGGCTTCGAATTGACCGCCGCGGGTTTTGTTTCACCTCTCATGGCTAGAAGCCCTGCGTTCGGCCAACCACCCCCCGGCCAAACAACCCACGGCCAACCAACCCCCGGCATTGCCTATGCGAGAACCAGCGATCGGGCGGCACAAGCCAACGCACAAGCCAAACCCAAAAAAGCCATCCCGACGACCAGTGAGCCGCTGAGCCCGATGCAGAGGGTCCAAGCCTTTTTTACGATTGGAATCGATGGCCATCGCGAAATGCTCCAACGAGAGCCGATCCTTCTGCAAGTCCGAAGCTTGCTCGACAACCTAAAAACTTCGTTCGGTTCAACCTCAAAAAAGGATTCGAGCAACTCGATCGCCGCGGTGATCGCGATTGCCGTGATCCTAGCCATCTCGGGTGCCTCGGCGGTCTTGGGCTCGATCCTGGGTGCCTATGCGATCTACTACAGCTTATGGTTCTTCGGCCATGTAACTGCCGATGACCTTCGCAAAACCACATCGACCAAGGATGCCAGGACAATCTCCAGCCCCCTAGCCATGCAGGAAACCGTCGGCTATCCGACAGCCACCCTTCGACCTGGAACGACCGCCAATGCAAACCGGTCCAGCACACAAGCATCCAGCAAACCAGTATCCAGCAAGCCTGTATCGAGTAAAGAAGCCAAAAGGATCTGGAGGGCCGAGCAGCAGCAGAGCTTAGCCCAAAGAGACTTCTGGAGCTCGGCTCACAGTTGGATGCAGTCCCTGACCTTCTCAGGCCTGATCGCCGCCGTCACCTCGATCGCCGGTGGCTTCGTCGCCGTTTCCAACGGGTACCTCACATCGGCCAACGGGATATGGAACTCTCAGGCCCTGGGCGCCATCGCTTGGCTTTCCCTCATGTCGATCCTGTGCAGTTGGACCGTCGTGACCTTTGCCCGACGCTGGGAATCCAAGCAAGAGGATTCGATCGCCTTTCGCTTTGCCATGATGGTCGCCGGTCTGATCCTCGGGGCAATCAGCTTTCAACTCAGCGAATTTTTGCTGATTCCATGGAACTCGATCCTCAATGCTTCGTCCTCCTTCCAAACGCCTTGGTTCGGCAAGGAGTTCAATCGCTCGCTGAAGGGTTTCTACGATGCCGACCAACTTCCGAATCTAGCCGGCCATATGGCCTTCTTCGCCGGTCTGATGTGGATCGTGCGTTGGTGGCGGCAATCCGATGCTCTAAGGAAGAAAAAGTTTTCGATGTGGGCAATCGTCTGGAGTATGCTCATGGCAGGGCTGGTCCAAGCTGTGTTCTATTTCCCGAGCCCATGGTGCTTGTGGATGGCTGGGACAACCTCGCTGGCCGTCCAAATTGCCTCTCCATGGATCGATCCGTCGCAACCCCAACTGGCTCGCAAGGTCTCGCAAGGAAAGGATGCACATGCTTAATCAAACTCCGAACACCGAACCTATCGGCTCCCGAGGTTACCGGACTCTTACCTGGACCCTCCTGGTCGGCTTGGCTTGCTCGCTGGGATTCGCCCAGGAATCCGAACCCAACGGAGATTCCCAATCCCCGGTGCAAAGTGCTAATGGGGTGCCAGGTGCCTATGGGGCGGCCCAGCAGTCCCTCTCGTGGATGACCAACTCACTTCAGCAAATGGCCAAGAAACTCGATTCGATCTCTGAAAAACTCGATCCGAATGCCTCCGAGGAGGAGATCAACCGCGAGGTCAAACGCGCGATGCGCGAAGCCTTTGCCGATTTCCTTCCGACCGCATCGATCCCCAAACAGGGGAATGCAACCACCGCGACGCCAGCGATCCGTTCGACCGACTCGCTAGCCGAAGTCGACTCGACATGGCCTGGCAGCCAGAGCCCCATTTGGGATCCGAAAACTCCATCATGGGTCAAAGACCGTGTCGTCGACAACGAGGTCGTGCGAATAGCGATCGAAAGTTCCGTCGAGTCGTCGGCTCAGGAATGCCTCCTTGCGATGGATCAACAGATGGTCGAACTGGTTCAAAAGGTACTCGATCAGTATGTCCTGACCCACACGCAAGCTTCCCAAATCGAACAACTGACACCGGAGTTTTTGACCAAACAGTTGGTCAAAGCCGATACCCAATACGAATTGGTACTCGATCGACCCAGTGGCACCTACCACCAACTTTGGCGATTGGTGCACATCGGCCCGGATCAAATCCAACAAATCCATCAATGGGAACGCGAATCGGTGACGGCCAAACGGGTCCAATGGGTCGGCCAAGGAGCCCTCGGTGCCCTTGCGGTCCTCGCAAGCGCCTCGGGACTCACCGGGCTGCTAGCCAAACGATCGCGAAATCGCAAGGAACTGTCCTAAGCAATGAGCGAACCTCAGATCGATAGCATCCTGGTCGAGAACATCCGACGTGGCCAGACGCAGGCTTGGCAGGATTTCATCGACCGATTCGAAGGCCGTCTGTTGGCCTATGTCGGTGCTCGGCTCGCCGACCGAGCCCATGCCGAGGACATCGTCCAAGACACCTTCATTGGGTTCCTCAATAGCCTACCGAATTTTGATTGCTCTCGGCCTTTGGAGAGCTACCTGTTTTCGATCGCTTCGTACAAACTCACCGACCATTTGCGCCGCGAAGGGCGTCGGCATGCAACCCAGCTTGTCACCCAAGAAAACTCCAGCGATGCGATCCAACGCCTTCCCTCCGGAGGTAGACAAGCAAGCAGCATTGTTCGCTCCGGAGAGCAAAAAGATCGCGAGGAGAACGTGCTGCGCCAAGCCCTTGAGGACCAAATCAGCAAGTGGAAGCAAAAGGGTGATTTCCAAAAGCTCAAGTGCATGGAACTGCTCATCGTCCTGGGGATGAGCAACAAAGAAACCGCCCAAGCCCTCGAGCTCAGCGAGCAACAAGTGGCCAACTACAAATCCGATTTCATCCAACGCACCAAGACGCTCATCGCCAAGCAGGCCGACCAGGAGCGAATCCCGGAGCTCGACCAAGGGACTTAAACGATCTGGCAGCCCGACGGTTCTTCGATCTAGACCCGCAAGAAAATGTTTTGCCGCTGAAGGCTTCGCAAAAACAGCCACGTGATCAAGCAAAACAGAGCTAGCCCAGAATAGGCGTACCACATCGGTGAGTCTTTAGGAAAAAATGGCTGAACGGCGTTCGAGACCAGATCGTGCAGCACATAAGCGGCTAGAGCGTTGGTACCGAAGGTCTTAAAAATGGGGAGCTGAGCCCCTGCCAAATCGCACAGGACGTAAAACAGCACAAAGATCGCCAGCGAAAAACCTGCGGCAAACGTCAGATAGGAAAGTGTCCCGGCACGCTGACTCATCATCCAATAATTCCACTGCCGCTCCGATCGACTCGGGGGTTTGACAAACGGGGGTTCGGCCAACCAAGCCATCATCGTATTTTCTCGAATCTTGGACTCCACACGCGACCGATCCGGTACGACCGGGTCGGCAGGGATCTTCGCTAACTGAAGTGCATTCGTTTGGGAATTTTCGCTTGCAGACGCCACATCGTAGAACCTTGTTGCACACGAGAAAGCGTATCCGAGCAGCATCATGAGACAAGCGGTGATGACCGACAAGCCTATGGCTCGACTCGGAACGATCGGCTTGGCATCGGCAGACCGACTCGGAACGAACCAATCGCATGCAAACGTGCCGAGGATCGCCGGAATCGTCCAACTGAGGAACCCGAGCGGCCCCCCATCGATCGCATTCGGATCGGTGTTGCACCAAGTGAAGTTAAAAAGGTAGGAGAGGACCACGTGCAAGGTGGCCGAACCGAGCATCCAGGCGAGTCGAGTCGAAAAAGGACGATGAATCACCGGTACAATCCACAGCGAGGTCACGGCGATG
>Ga0315906_10008034_pt1 | contig 12692 bp, 9 predicted proteins | sample LakEriMetagenome_4_FD_203526 | JGI IMG/M metagenome (GOLD analysis project Ga0315906, IMG submission 203526) | Freshwater fungal communities from buoy surface, Lake Erie, Ohio, United States - Buoy 2 MA122 | ecosystem: Environmental > Aquatic > Freshwater > Lake > Lake biofilm | place: USA: Lake...
GGGTTGGTGTGATCCAGCGAACATCGAGTGGAAACCCGGTTGGCCAGAAGCAGTTGCGTGTCGCCCAGCCCGCTGGGTGCGTTCTGTCGTGCAGTGCTACAACAGTGCGATTGGGCCGTTTTTCGGAACATTCCCGTGCGGGCAAGGTCAACTGCCAGCGTCCGAAAAGGTGTACTGGCGCTATTTCGTTTGCGAGAACGGAGTGCTTGTAAACCGCACGGCGGATGCAGTGATTGCCGGCGAGTTGCTTGGTCTTGGGCGAGTCACCGTGACCAACGGAAGTGGCGGCCCAGCGCTGGAGCGACCGATCTCCATCGCCGGAACGGACCCCACAGGCCAACCCGGCGGAACGACGTTTGGTGGGGCCGTTTCATGCCCAACAGCAGTTGACCAAATTGCTCCGCTGGACCCGGTAATCGTGTGCTGACCATGCCAACAATCGCTCTGTTCCCTGCCGATGCTGTCCGCAAGATGGCACGTGCCGACGAGTTGCTTGCCGCTGGGCGTCTGTTCGTGGACGAGCAAGGCGTGGAGATGCTGGAACTCAACGTGAGCGACCACCCGGCACTGTTCGCGCCAGCCGTAGCGTCCCCGACGAGCCCTCTGGGCGATGTTGTGAAGTCAGAGGACGAAGGCGGTCCCGGCACCGAGTTGTCGGCCCTTCTGAAGCGTTTTGGCATCAACCCAACCCCGACGTGCCAGTGCCGGGCAAAGGCGGCGGAAATGGACATGTGGGGCCCGGACGAGTGCGAGAAGCCCGAGCGGATCGAGGAAATCGTGGCCGTCATGCGGGACGAGGCTAAGGCTCGCAGCCTGCCGTTCCTTGATGCGGCGGCCGTGCTGCTGGTCCGGCGAGCAGTCGCCAACGCAAGACGCAAGCAAAAAGCCCGAGAAACAGGCCCTCTCTAGGCCGATCTTGCCCGCCGGTTGGCGGCCCTTTCGCGGACATAAATCTAGCGAGTCCCTTTGCTAGGAGTGCCTCTATGTTCGATCCGTATGGGCAGTTTGCGCACCTTCAGGGCATGGCCAACCAATACATGGGCATCCAGCAGCGCGAGAACGCCAGCCGCGCTGCGCAGGCAAACCAAGAACGTGACTACCAGCACGACATGGCCATGCAGCAGCAGCGGCTCAATGCCGGTCTGCAAAGCCAGCAGTTGGCCATGCAGCAGCAACGGGAGAAGTACGGCGTGCTGTCCGGGCTGATCGACAAGGTTGGCAAAGGCGGCGGCTTCGGTCGCGGCTATGGGCTGATGGGTGGATTCAGCGTCGATAGCAAGGGCCGCATGACGAGGTTCTAAGCCATGTACTCGCAACCCGCCGGCAACGCTCCGGGATCGCTGCTGTCTGGGCTGGCCAAGCGGTCGAGCCCATACGGCAGGGGTCTGGCCATGCAGGCCGAAGCGGGTCTTGGCATGGACCGCGCCCAGAAGCAGCAGGAGTTGTCCCTTCGCCAGATGCAGGACGACAGCCAGAACCGCCAGCAGCAGGGGCAGGCTTCGGTCCAGAAGGCTGGCAACGAGGCGCAGGAGCGTGTGGCTCAGGGTTCGCTCAACACCCGTGCCGGCGTGTTTGAGCAGGGCATGGGCTGGGACTACGCCAATGCGGATCGTCGCCGTCAGTTGGCCTACCAGCAGATGCTCCTCAGCGGCCTTGCGAGGGATTTCTGATGGCCGTTGGCATGGACAGGGCAATCAGCCGCCCTCTGCCGTCCCCGCTGGCGCCGCAGCGTCAGTATCGGGCTCCGGCTATTTCGGACACGGCCGTGCAGTCGGCGGTGAACAACCAGTTGGCCGCCGGGTACGGGGCCCGCGAAACGTCGCTGGCCGGTGCAGCGAGGCAGGGCATCTCTCGCGGCAAGGGGCAGCGGTACGACGCCCGCATGGCTCAGGAGCAGGCCGACGTGACGGCTGCTGCGGGTGCGGCCGGGACTGAACTGTCTGCGGCCACGAGCAACGCTTCGGCCCAGCAGGCATACGACAACCAGATGCGGAGCGAACGGCTTGCCCAGTCGGGCTTGCTGGAGGGGCTTCGGAACACGTCTGCGATGGAGCGGATGGCTCGTCGCGGGTGGGGGCAGGACTCCTACGAGGCGTGGCGAAGGGGCCGGTTTGGTTGGGATCAACAGCAACTTGACTACTCGCCGCTGTTGGCGGGTTTGTTTGGCTAGGAGGACTTGGCATGGACGCCGCTGAACTGGACTTGGAAGACCTTCCGCCGAAGGCCCTCCGCAAACTCATCAAGAGCATGCTGGCGAAGGCCGGCAAGAAGCCGTCCCCAAAGGACGACGACAAGGCGGACGAGGAGCGTGAGGCACTCACCGACCTTCATGAGAAGCACAAGGGCAAGCCGACGCCGGTGCCGGTGACGGAGGACGACCTGCCGTTCGATCTCGGCAACGAGGCGGAGGACGACGAGGCGAGCGAGGACGCCAGCGAGCAGGGCGACAAGAAGCCCTCCACGAAGAAGGGCAAATAATGGCTTCTCCCGGTGCAATCGCCTCCTCCCGTCTTGGACAGGCCGGCAAGGCCACGTCGAAGATCAAGGGGCTTCGCGACAAAATTGAGGCACTGGAGGCGGCAAAGCGTGCTGCCCCCAGACAGATCGACCGCACCGTTGAGGACATCATCGACGCTGCATCGCGGCAGCGTTCTGCGCCGCCTGCCCCTGCCGTCCTGTCCCCAGAGGAGATGGCTCTCTCCGGGCCGGCCGTTCCGCCGCCTGTTGGCCCAGTCATGCCGCCTCCGAGCGACGACTTCGCGGCGATTTTGCAGGCCGTCGGTCAGCCGCCGGAAGTCCTTGATGGCCTCCGTGCGAAGGCTCGCCAATACCAAGCGGACTTGGCTGCTGGGCGGCCAGCCGTTCCGCTTAGCGTCGAAGAATCTCTTGCTTTGGTGAGTGCTGGAGACGACCCGGCGGACGTGTTTGGCCGGCAACTGACCAAGCGCGAGTACGACCAGATCATGCGGAACGTCGTCAAGGGCGTCCCGATCTCCCCAGAGGCGGCTGCGGCCCTGCGACGTTCGCCTGCTGGCGACGTGATCGAGCAGAACTGGCAGGGCACGTTGACGCCTGAACAGCAAGATGCGCTGGAGGCGTCCGACTTCGACCTTGAGTACGGCGGCAAGAACAACCTCACGCCCAACGAGGTCCGGGCCAATCCGGCCATGCAGGTGGCCGACGCCGTGCGTCAGTACACGACCCCTGCGGCGATGGAAAGCGTCAGCGTCGATGGCGTGAAGCGGCTGTTGGAGACGATCCAGCAAGACTACCCTGCCGGCTCTCCGCAGCGTGCGGCACTTGAGCAGGCGTTTGCCGGCTGGTCGCCCAACCCAGACGCCCCCGACCTTCCGCCACCGGCCTATGCCGTTCGTGCGATGGAGGACGGCCGCCGTCGGCTCGCCGCCCTTGAGCAGATGGCGTCTGACCCCAACTTCACGCAGGAGGCTGTTGCTTCCGCAGCGATCCAGCGGGCCGCACAGTCGCGTGCTGGCGGAACCGGCCCGCGTCCCGGAGGTTCGTTTGCCCCAACGGAGCCCGGCCTGTCGGCGGCGGCCAGCCGCTTCAACGAACTCCCGTTGGACGTGCGGCAGGACATCGTTCGCCGGCTGGGTGCTGACAGCCCCGCTCGCCGCCTTGTGGCGATGGAGGGCGGCGAGGTGTCCATCGCTCCCAATACCGTTGCGGAACTGCTGCGGCCGGCAAACGACGTAAGCGACCTCATCGAGCAGATGGACGCCGCCAAGCGAATGGGCGACCAGTCCACCGTCGATGCCGTTTCGGAATTGGTGCGGCAGGCTCCGGAGGCGGATCGGCGGGCGGCGATTGCCCAGTTCCGGGAGCGGATGGCGATTGAGGCGGCATTGCGTCAGGGGATGGAGGCGGTGTCACCGACTCCGGCTGTTGCTGCCAGTCCGGGCCCGACGGCTCTGCGTCCGCAGGGAGCCATGACGCCTGAGTTTGCGGTGGCTCCGCCCGACAGGATGCCGGGTGCGTTTGAGGAGGCTGAAGCGGCGTTCAACCAGTCGGCCACGCAGCGTGAGTCGCAGCGGCCTCGCACGTTCAACAGGAACCGCGATCAACGATTGCAGGCGATTGGGAAGGTGCTTGGCAAGCCGGCCGAAGGCGAGAGGAGTCTGGGCCGAAAAGACGGCATGTTCTTCAAGGGCGGCGGTGAGCGGCTGGAGCGGCGGGCCGATTCCGCCCGGATGGTGGACTCCAACGACACAAAGGCTATTCGCTCTGCCCGCGAGGCAGATGATGCGTGGCAGGCCCGCATGGCTGAGTTGAATGCGGCCCATCAGCAGGCTCTCGCAGACGCACAGGCCGCATCTGGCCCAGAGTTGATCGCGGCTATGCAGCAAGTTGAGGCCACCGATCTCGCGCGTCGCGAGGCGGCCCGTCAAGGCCCGACCCCGACCTATGTGAACCAGCGTGGCGACAAGGTGCGGGCCGATACGCTGGTGGCCACGTATCGCCAGAACTTCCCAAACGCCAACGAGCGGTCGATCCGCAAGATGATTTCGGACGATGGCTGGGACGAGCAAGCGATTGGTCGGTCTGCGTGGTCGGACGCCAGACTGAGCAAGGCCGCCTCCGCACAGACGATGGACGGCATTGTCGGCGCTTTGCTGGAACACAAGCCGAAGCCGCAGGTCAACCTCAACCGGTCCAGCGACATGCTGTCTCCCGGAGACGTGGCCGCCCAGAACGACGAGGCCCGCGACCTTTTGCGTGGCATGATCGAGGAGGGCGATCTTCCCGTAGAGTTGGACACCACTGAAGACGTGGCAGACAGGGCACGTCGTGGCCGGCTTGGCGGCGGATCAGCGGCCTCTCGTCGCGAGGCGGCGTTGCAGGGCAACAGCACTGGCGGCCTGTTTGGGTCGTACAACCCGCTGGAACTCAAACTTGGCAGCGACAACCTCTACGCCTCCGCCCGCGACTTGGCTGCGGACGTTCTCGAAGAAACCGATTCGTACCACAGCCGCACGCCAAACTACGAGACGAACCTTGAGCGCCTGACGGAACTCCTTGAGGACGTGTACGGCCCCAACAGCCGCAACGAGGGCCTTCCGCAAGGCACGCCGGAGGAGCGGGCCAGCCGATTCGCGAAGGGTCTGCTGGACGTTCGCGACCCCGACGACAAGACCATTCCGGCTGGTGCCGAGCGCGACCCGATGACGCAAGACCCGCAGGCCGTTCCGCCGCTTGTCCTTCAGGGCCGGCAGGGCGACCCGGAGGGCTTTGATGAGGCCACGTCCTACAGTGCGAACCGTCGCGGCGAGGTGCTTCCGCAGCGTGCGCCACGTGACTTCTCCCAGCCAGAAACCGTCCTGACGCCGGAGCAACTGGCCGAACTGGCGGAGAACGAGAACGCAGTTCCTCCGGACCAACTGAACAAGGCTGTTGGCACACTCTCCGCCCGCAGGCGACAGGCGGCTGCGGAGCAGATGCAGAGATCGCAACTGCCCGACCCTGCCGGCCCCCTCCCGCCGCCTGCTTCTGGCGTCGGGCGTGGTGACAAAGCCAACGCTGCCGGCGGCACGAACGGCGACGACCTGCCATCCTCCGCTGGCGATCTTCCGCCTGCCCCGTCTGGCGATGCGTCGGTGAACGCGAAACTGGACGCCAGCGCTACCAGCCTCGACGCTGCCGCCCCCGCCACGCTCAGCAAGGAAGCACTGGACGCTCTTCGGGAACAGCGCAAAGTCGAGTACGCCAGACTGCTGGAGGAGGAGAAGGCGAGTGGCGTTCGCGACCGCGAAGCGAGAAACAACGCCGAGCAGCGAGCAGACGAGTGGTTCCACGAGGAGGTGGCACGCAGGACCGCATCTCAGTCCGGTGCGGCACCGCTTCCCGACGCGGCCGGCCCGCTCGACCCGCCTCCCGCACAGCCGTCTCCGGCGGCGGTGGATGCCGACACTCCGGCCACAGGAACGCCAGTTGAATCCGACGCTGCTGCCCAGCGGCAGGCTGACAACGCAAAGGACGAGGCCGCCAAGAAGGCTGTCACTGGCGAGGGCACTGACGGCCAGCAGCCGGCGCCGGGACCGACTCCGCGAACGTGGGGGCAATGGCTCTGGAGGGCAGGAAAAATCGGAGGGGGCCTCACTGCGGCCGGGACCGGTGGGCTCTACGTCATGCAGCCCAAGAGTGGGCCGGCTCCGATTGACATTCCGCCGTCGTCCCCTGTGCCGCCCCTGCCGCCGGGCTTCCTGACGGGCAGTGGCACCGCAGGCGATCCAGCCGCCGATGAGGCCGCTGCCATCGAGCGGGCTCTGGAACGCATTCGTGGCGGTCGGTCTTCCTCGACTCAGTCCGCCCCGTACGCCACGATTCAAAACCCAACCATGTGGAGGTAGTCATGATCGGCACGTCAGACGCAAGGTTGGTTCCGGGTCGCATCCCCGACCTGCTGAAGGAAATCGAACGCCGCCGGCAGAACGGGGAAGCGGAGTCGCCCTTATCGCCGTCCCTGCCGCCGCCGGCTGCGCCCACCTCCGCCGCATCGGCCGCTCCCCCGCAGGAGCGTCCGGCCGCACCGTCGTCTCCTTCTGGCATCCTGCCCGGCGAGGAGCAGGTGCAGACGATGGACACGTTCCGCCAACTGACGCCCGCGCAGCAGGCCGCCATGCGGCGACTGCACGAGCAGCATTCCCCAGCCAGCGATTTTGAGGAGTGGCTGGCGGAGGGGTACGGAGAAGACACGCCGCAGAGCCGACTGAAGGCGATGCAGGATCGCAGCGGCACGGTGCCAATCGTGTCGGCGCCCGGTGTTGACGTTGCGCCGGACCTGACGCTGCCGGCCGGAGCCCGCTCGCCGCTGGCGGATCAGCGGGTCGCGTCTGGCAAGCCTCTGCCGGAGGGCCGCGACCCGAGCCACTACAGCCCCGAGCAGTGGAGGCGGATGAACCGCAACATCCATGCCCCTGACGTACCCACCAAGCCGTTTGGCGGCACGTGGGTGGTGGGCCCGGACGGCGAGTTGTCCGCTCGTGCGCCGGACCCCTCCCTTATGGCGGCGGCCGAACAGGCGAAGGCAGCGCACGGAGAATACTCCATGCCGCACATCGTGGCGTTGGGGAATGCCTACGGCATCGACGTGGCCCGGTACGGCGACGACCTCGACTTGCTGCGTGCGGACGTTGCCCGTGAGGAAAAGCGACATAACAGCCTGAGCAAGCGATACGACGCTGTGAAGACGCCGATGGGCGGATACCGCTACACGCCCAACTTCTCAACGCGAGCCGCTGGGCTGGCACGAGACAGAGAGCAGTTTGCTGGCCGAATCAACAGGCGATACGCCGGCATGGGCGGAGACTCGCCGGACAAAGGGCTCGCCGCCAATCAAGACGGGACGTTTGCGGATCGCACGCGGGCCATGGCTAACGCCCCGCAGGTGGATTCCGCACTGAGCCGGCTTGAGGCGGCGAGGGCCATGGACGATTCCGATCCTGCCAGAAAGAAAGCGGCTATCGCATCGGCAGAGGCGGATGTTCTACGCGCACACGAGCAGGCAATGGCTCAAATGCGGTCCATGAACAAGGCGTTGCGGGAGCGGTTCAACGAGAGCGCCGTTCGCACGCAGAGGGCTCGCCTCCAAAACGAGACGATCACCCGCGACATGAACAACCCTCGCACGCGGCAGGGCTACTACGTCCGCAGTTTGCAGGCAGCGAAAAATTCTGCTGAAAGAGGCTCCGTCAACGACGCCTTCGGCAACCCGGAGGCTGCTGCTGGCGAGCGTCAGTTGGCCGCGCAGGAGGCCGCACTCGCAGCGGCGATTGAGCAAAAGCGTGTAGATGCCGAGATTGCTGAGCGGAACAAGCCCAATCCTGCCCGCGACATGGAAAAGGTGATGCGCGACGCACTGGCACAGCCGGCTGGGCCGTTGCAGCGTTCCGCCGTCAAAGCGGCTCTTATCGGTGCCGGCATGGCCACGCCGGAAAACGCGGACAAGGAAGCGGACAGGGTTATTGCCGACCACGAAACCAGCCGCAATCCCAGCGGCGAAACGGCGAAGAAGCGGTTGCACAACTTGGCGTGGTCTGGAGACTGGGATGGATTCATGCGCGTGGCCCGGATGATGGGATTGAACGACCAGCAGGCTGTGGCGGTCTGGGAGCAGAGCCGTCCGCTGGCGACGGCATGGGGTCAGATGTGGCCCGGCGGCGTCTTCAGCGGCGGGGCTCCGTCTCAGCCTGCCGCTCCGCCGATGACTGCCGGGCCGTCGTCTCCGCCCGGAGCAAGCGGGGGTAAGTGATGCTCCCAAACCAGAACCCGATCCGGCGGCGGCAGACTACGTTCATGCCGCTGTTTGACGAGGGCTTACTTGCCGACGAGCGGGTGTCTGCGGATGCCGTGACGCCGGAGGAGAGAGACTCCGTCCTGTCCGACATTGGGCAGTTCACGGGCGGCACCGTTGCCCGTTTGGCGGATGCGCTGTCCCTGCCCGGCGACCTGTGGCGTGGGCAGTTGGCCGGCAAGCCGGGCGAGCGAGTGACCGGACGCGACCTCCTGCGCTCCGCCGGGATCGCTGGCCCGGAGGATACATGGTGGAACTTCGCGGGGGGGCTGGCGGCGGATGCAATCACCGATCCGCTTTCTGTCATGACCGGCCCCGCAAAGGCTCTGACGCCCGCAGGGAAAGCCGCCGCACGGCTGGCTGGCCCGGTGGGTAGCCTGCTCGACACGGCCCCTACGGCCCTGACGCGGAAGGCCATCTCGACGGGGATGGCAGACAGTGCCCTGCCGATGGTGGCTCGCCGGACCAAAGACGCCCTGCAAGCCACTGGCAGGAAGATCAGCACGCTGGACCCGGCGACCGTCGGCCGGCCGCTCTACGGGGTTCGTACGTCCCGGCGGGCAGGCACGCTAGACGACCTCATCAAGTACGCCGACGACCCAGAGGCGGCCGAGAAGGCGGCCCGTCAGATGCTTGGCGACAATCAACTCAACGCCCTGCGGAATCAGCCGCTCGCCAAGTCGTTTGGCGTGGGCCTTCCCATGTCGGACCCCATGATCGTCGGGGACTTTCTGGGCAAGGGGTTTGGCGACACGTACGCCGACGTGCTGGACACGGCCGGGCAGGCGCTCCGGTGGTCTGCACCGGGCCGCATGACGGCAGCGTTGTTCGACAACCAAGTGGGCGGGTCATTTGATGCAGAGGAGCAACTCACCAACGTCGCCAACTGGCAGGCCCGCAAGGTCGGCGGGGATGCTGCGACAGGCGACCACATGCTGCAACTGGCCCGGCTGCGGCTGGCTCACCCGGAGGTGTTCGCGGACGAGGAGGGCAACCGGGCGCTGGGGCGGTATCTGGAGGGCCCGGCAGTCCGGAAGGCGGAGGACGTGACCTACGTCGAGTCCCGCCCGCAACTCAAGGCATACGCCGACTACTGGGCCACCAGCCGCCAGAAGTCACTGGCCGAATCCCGCACCTACGGGCTCAACGGAATCCCGCTGACGGACAAGTACGGCATCGACTACCTGCCACGCAAGGCGGACCCGGCACTGGAACTGGCGGCGAGGGGCGACCGGAAACTGGGTCAGTTGCTCTCGGTGTTTGCACCCGACGCCTTGCAGCGGAAGTCCTACTTGCAGGTTCCGGGCGGCAGGGACACGATCATCGACCTGTCCCGCGACACGCAGGTGTCTGGCTCCAAGCGTGCCCTCCAGCGGGAGGTCGATGCGTCGGCGTACATCCGCAACAAACTCAACGGCATGGTGTCTGGCGACATGCCGCAGGTGTCGCGGCAACAGGCCGACCGTCTGGCCCGCCTGCTGGCCCGCCTGCCGGACGACGTGGTGCAGAAGTCGCCGCTGTTTGGGCAGCACCCGACCGAAATGATCGGCTCGTACCTCACGAGCAAGGGCCAGAACATCGGGACGGCCAAGACGCTGCTCGACTCGCTGGCGACGTTCGCCGTCAACACGCCCGCCAAAGAAGTCGCGGGTAGCCGGCACCTCACGCTCCCGGCAGCGCTCAAGAAACTTGGGCTCCGCACGTACGAGGACAGCACTGACGACTTGTTTGAGGTGATTGGCGAGGGCGCGGATGCCGTGACCCGTACGATCCCACAGCAGTCTGGGGCCGCCGCTCAGATGCGAGACAGGCTTGGCAAACTTCTGGGCGTTGAGCCGGACAGTATTAGCCTCAACAACTTCTCCATCCCCGAAGAACACATCGACCGCCTGACGAGGGCCCGCGACCTGTACAGCACGGGCGATGCCCCCTCCAAGTTCATGCAGGCCCTCGATCACGTCACGGCCGCTTGGAAGGGCTCGATCTTGGCGTGGCCCTCCCGAGCGATCCGCGACCTGTACAGCGGCAACGTGAGCAACTGGCTGGAGGGGGCATGGGATTCCGATTCCCTGTCGGCCGCCAGCGGGCTGGTGATGAGCGGCCCGCAGGCCCGTTCGTTTCTTGACGAACTGTCGAAAGTTCCACGCTGGCAGGGCAACGACGGCGTGGCCCAGTTCTACGCCGACCTGTCACGGGCAGGGATCGTCGGCTCCGGGCAGTCCACCGACATTGGAGCCAGCGTCCTCAACAAGACGGCTGGCGGCCAGATGGTCGGCATGGACCCGATCAGCCTTTCGTCCATCGGCAGCGAACTGAAGAAGGGCTGGAACGGCAAGGACTTCCTCACGTGGCGGTCCTCGCTCAAGCCGCTGGCCGAGACGCGGAACCCCGTGATGCGGGCCAGCGAGCGGCTCAACTCGCTGACCGATGGCATCAACCGCATCTCCGGCTGGATGGCACTCGTCAAGCAGGGCGTGGACCCGATGGCTGCGGCGGCCCGCATCAAGCGTGCCCACGTGGACTACTCGTCGCTCTCCTCGTTTGAGCGCAACGTGATGAAGCAGGTGTTCCCATGGTATTCCTACCAGTCAAGAATTTTTCGTGAGGTTCTAAGGCAAATCGCAGAGCGGCCGGGCGGTCGGTACGGCCAGTTGTTGCAGGCGACGGAGCGGGCACAGGATTCGGGCGAGGACTCGTACGTTCCCGCTGGACTGCGGAGTCAGTTTGCCTACGCCGTGCCGGCGGAGTTTGGCGGCCAGCCTGCTCCCGGCACGCAGACCTACGTCACCGACTTGGACTTTCCGGGCTTCGACCAACTCAACATGCTGGAGTTGGCACCGACGCTGGCCGGCACGGGCAAGGGGATCGGCCGCCAGATCGGGATGCAAATGCACCCGCTTGCCCGTCTGGGCCTTGAGTCTGTGACCGGCCAAGACCTGTTCACAAAACGGCCGATTGGCGAATCCACCTCGACGCTCGACGCCATCGCCCGCAAGGTGACAGGCGACCCGAACGCTGACGTGCCGTTCCTGCCGGAAAAACTGCTGGAGATCACGCCGTTTCTGGGCCGTCCGCTGGGCGTGGCCCGAACGCTGCTGGATGATCGCGGCGGGCAGTCGTTTGGCCACCGTCTCAGCAAGGCCGGGCTCAACGCCGTGTCCGGCTTGAAGGTGCGTGACGTGTCGCAGCAGGACGCCCTGTCCGACGCCATGCGGCAGATCGAGGAGTCCATCGACCCGTACACCCGTGACTTCAAGCAGGTCTTCATTCCCGAGCAACTCCAGCCGTCCGTCCCGCAGTGGGCCCTCCGGCGGCTGGCCGTCTCCCGAGCCCTCGCCCGCGAGCGGCGGGCCGAGAGGCAGGGGGCCACGCAGGACCGGAAGAAGAAGTCCAAGCCGAAGACCGACACCGGCTTCGACCCGTTATTCTCGTAGCAGTGACGGCACCTGCGGGATGTCCTTCCGGACCTGCGACCAGTCGATGTAGCAGCGTTCCGCGAGCCCGTGCGTCCTGTGGCCCAGATGCAGCCGGCCTTTGCCGGGAGCGTCCATCTCGATGTGGGTCGCCCCGCTACGCCGCAGCCACTTGCTGGAGCCTGACAGGCCCAGCGAATGGAGGTATCGCCGCATCCTGCGGCGGGCTGAGTTGGCCTGCATGGCCCACCCCAGAATCCGACCATCCGGGCTGTGTGCCAGCATCTCCCTGACAGCAGCCATGCAGGCTGGGCTCAGTGGCCGAACGTGCGGGTCGCCGGTCTTGTGCTGCGACCAGCGAACCGCACCGTCCACGAGGTCGTCGTCACGCATCTCCCACAGATCGCCCTGCCTCGCACCGCTCTCGTAGCCCAGCAGTATCCACGCCCGCAGAAACAGCCCAACCGAAATGCCTTTGCCACGAATCTGGCCGGTCAGCGAAAAAGTGCCCTTGACGGCGGTACAGCACTGGACTACAGTCCACGCCCGAGTTGGTCGTCGTGGGATTTTGAACTTGACAATTCCGCGAGGGCCCGACTCCACTAGGCCAGATTCGTAGGCCCAGCGCCAGAGCCCAGTCAGGATGGCACGCTCAGTCGCAACAGTGATGGGAGCCACCTCTGTCAGCCGGCGTTGCAGGAATGCGTTGACGGCATTGGCAGAGATGGACCGGCACGACTTGGCCACCAGCCGGACGTGTCGGGCATAGGCGGGGACGACGACGCGGCCACGAAGGCACCTGTCGGCTACAGCAAGGAAGTTGAGGCAAGACATTGGATACGCATCCCCTTGAAGGGCGTGAAAATCTCCCGGAAGTCGGCACGGTTGGTCGTGGCAATACAGCCGATACGACCGCTTCTGTCGCTCCTGCGCTCGTACAAGGAGCATGTACAGCCCCGATTGCGGGGCCG
>Ga0315906_10008036_pt1 | contig 12691 bp, 14 predicted proteins | sample LakEriMetagenome_4_FD_203526 | JGI IMG/M metagenome (GOLD analysis project Ga0315906, IMG submission 203526) | Freshwater fungal communities from buoy surface, Lake Erie, Ohio, United States - Buoy 2 MA122 | ecosystem: Environmental > Aquatic > Freshwater > Lake > Lake biofilm | place: USA...
TCGGGCGCCCCAAACCTGGCCCTGAAGGCCGACCTGGTAGGCGGCGTCGTCCCCACCAGCCAGATCCCATCCGTCGCGCTGGTTCAGTTCCTGGGCGCCGTAGGCAGCCAGGTGGCAATGCTGGCGCTGCGGGGGGAGCCCGGAGATTGGGCAATCCGAACGGATCGGGCAACCGAGTGGGTCATCGTCGCCAACAACGGCGCGACGCTGAGCGACTGGTATGAAATGCCGACCGGGATTGCCCCGGTCGGATCGGTCAACGGCCAGACGGGGTCGGTGGTGCTGGGCACCGGGAACCTTTCGGAAACGGGCGGCAACCTGTTCTTCACCGCCGCCCGGGCAATCGGCTCGGCACTGACTGGATTCACGGCAGGCGCCGGCGTTGTGGCCGCGACGGACACGATCCTGCAGGCGATTCAGAAGATCGTCGGGAATCTGGCGGGACGGGCGCTCACTGGTGCGATCGGCAGCAGCGGCCTCACCATGGCCACGGCGCGGCTGCTGGGGCGCAGCACCGCCGGCACCGGGGGGCCTGAGGAGATCACGATCGGTTCGGGGCTTGACCTGACCGCTGGAGTTCTGACTGCCCCTGGCGGCAGCGCGGCCGGCACCACCGGACAGGTGCAGTATCGATCCAGCGGCGGGGCATTTGCTGGGGCATCCGATCTGGTGATCGATCCCACCAGCGGCCGGCTCACGCTGGCGGGCTTCCTGGCGAGCGAGGTGCCTGAAGTGCCGGCGTCGGGGTTCACGCTTTACGCGGCGACCGGGAGCAATGCGCTGTCGTGGAAAGGAGCCAACGGGTTCACCAGGACATTCGATGGCACAGCGAATACGGCGGATCGCGCTTATACGCTGCAGAACAAGACTGGCACGATTGCACATCTTGACGACATCACGGCCCAGAACGCGGGCGCCCAACCGCTAACACTTTCGATCAGCACGATCGCCTACGCGGTGAGTGTCAATCTCGACCTGGCGGCACTTGCAGGGCTTTACCGCCGAATTGACCTCACTGGCCCGCTGACGCTGACCACTAGCAACCTAGCGCCGGGGCGATCTGTTGTTCTAATTCTTGCATGTGATAGCACGACTCGCGCTCTAACTGTTCCCGCTGGTTGGCGATGGGCCAACAAGCCGACGCAGATTGCAGCATCAAAGTGGGCTGTGCTGTCACTAACTTTCGCCGGGACGACTGATAGCGATTGCATCGCTGCATGGTGGGCGCAGTCATGAGCGTATTAACGCTGCAGGATCCAGCATTTCTTGGGAGTCCTGGCAGGCTCTGGACTTTCGCGGACACGCCGACTGCCTGGTGGGGGAATGGTGGTGACGCTTCAACCGTCACCAGTAGCGGCGGCGTGGCCAGCCAGTGGAACGACAAAAAAGACAACGGCATAAACCTCCTTGCCACGGGGACTGCGCGGCCCGAATATGTCTTGGCGGAGCTGAATGGCAAGAACGTTTTGCGGTTCAACGGAACCACAAACGTGATGGGAAACGTTAACGCGGCGCTTCTTCGCAATGTAAGTGGCGCGACCCTTAGTGCAGTTGTGCGGCGTGCAGCGAACATTGCATCCGTAGGCACCATAATAGGGATCTCGACACCAGGGTCTATCACCAGGGCGCAGATTGCGTTTCGTGACCCCATCCTGACGACAAATGAAGGGCTGTGCGCTGGCGGTAGGCGCACAAACTCCAACAACTACCAATCCGTAGGTGCAGCGCCCTATAACCCTGAGTGGATCATTGTGATTGCTGTATTCAATTACACGGCAGCCACGCTGACCTTATTTGAGAACGGCACCCAGACGGCCACGCGAGTATTTCAAACCTCAGGCGTAACCCCCAATGACGCCGGGGGGCTTTTCATCGGCGCGAACGCAGTGGGAAACGGTGCCTTCCTGAATGGAGACGTTGCAGAAATCGGCATCATGCACTTCGCCGCAGACCCCACGCTGCGGCAGCAGATAGAGGGCTATCTGGCTGGGACTGTCGCAGGATGGGATCTACAGGCCAACCTGCCAGGCGACCATCCGTTCCGTTTCGCCCCACCAGTGATCTCGTGACCGACCTTATCCGCGTCTACGAAGACCGCATTCAGTGGCCCTACAGCCGCGCTCAACTCGTTGCCGACGAGCCGCAGTTGAGCTTGTCCAATGAATTACCTAATTACGAACTGGAAAGCCTCATTCAGGTGGGGATCTACGTGGCCAGAGTGCTACCTGCCGAGCCGCCTGCGGCAGACTCGCGCACCGAGCGAGTCGAGGAGGTCACGCCAATCCAGGTTGCCGTGGAGGCTGGAGAGGAGGACGTCTGGATGCAGAAGTGGGCGGTACGAGACGCCACACCCGAGGAGATTGCAGCCTTCGATGCGGCGAACGCACCAAAACCCAACTACCAGGCGTTTTACTTCGCGTTCCTGAGCAGCAATATCTACCAGGGTACCTTCCTCTCGTGGATCATGAATCCCGGATATGAGGTGGAGGGAAAGCTGATCACGCAAGTCGCCATCTCCCTGCAGGATGCCATGGCTGGTAGAGTGCCGCTTCCAGACGGTCAGCAGTCTAATAGCCTTCAGACTTCTATTTGGCTATTGCTCGGCGTAATTGGCGCCACCCTCTCGCAGGCGGACGCCATCGAACTGCAGAGGCTGCTCGCTGAACACAACCTGGCGCCCTACTACACCCTTTTGCCGCCCCAGCCATGACCCGCGCAGGCTCCCCCTACAGCGCCCCCCCTGAATCACCATGAGCGAAGACCTCTCCGATGAGTTCTTGGCCGAGCGGGTGCCCGTCACCCGAGCGGGTGATATTTCCCGGATGCTGGGCAGGATTGAGGCGACGTTGGTTGAAATGCGCCACGATATTCAGGACGGCACCCGTGCTCAGGTTGAGACGAGGGAGCAGATGGTGGCGTTGGATAAGCGTGTTGAAGTGCTGGAATCAGACCGTGGGATTCGGGTTCGCGTCGGGCGTTTTGCAGTACAGTTAGCGTTTGTTTTACTGGTGCCGACTCTGTTGGCATTGAACCATCTACACACCTGGTTTGACACTGTGAGCAAGGTTTGCTACCCAAGCAAAACCCCCTGAGCAATTTAAAAGCCATGAACTTAGTTAAAACAGTCGTCGGCGCCGCCTCCACGATCACCCTGCTATTCGGCATCGGCTACCTCATCGACTGCCGTTTCAATGGCGGCGATGTTGACAAGTGCTGGCTTACCGGTGGATCCCTTGCGGGCCTCGGCACCGCCGGCCAGGTCGCCTACAAGGCCGGCTACTGGACGCCCAACCCCGGGATCAGCCAGGCCACGCGCAACCGGACAGCGCAGACCGACACGCCCGAACCCTGACTGGGGCGAGCCTGCAGGACGGCCCATACTGACGCCAGAGCGCAACAACCTTGTGGACCGACGAACGGAAATGGTTCAGCTGGCCACTGAGCTGTTGAGTGAACAGATCCGACCGGTCCGGATCGTGTCGATCTCCGACGCTGGTGGTGAGCCCCAAGGCGAGTTCGTATCGAACCAGATGCGCTTCACCTTCAAGTTCACCAAGAGCGGCATGGTCACCTACCGGCCCAAGGCCCAGGGCGGCGGTGGTCGGGAGGACAGCAGCACCACCCCGGACGATCTGCAGGTCCGGATCGCACGCATGAAAACCCGTCTCGGAGCATCCTGATGAACTGGCTCGAAGGTCTGCTGGAGCCCCTGCTGGATCGCCTCGCCCTGAAGCTGGCAAGCAAGGTCCGCGCCCAGCTGAATGGCTCGATGGATTCCGCGCTGGATCGGGCGGAAGAACGGATCGACACGGCCTTCGAGGGGCTGGAGGAGCGGCTGCTGGCAGCGGCCAGCAAGGCCATGGAAGAAGTCTTCCGGCAGGCCCTGGGCCCCATCGATGAGCTGGAGGAGCGGCTGGTGGCGGCGGCCGAGAAGGCCATCGCGGGCATGAAAGCGGCGCTGATGCCGGTCATCAACTTGCAGCAGCTCCAGGGTGATGTCTGGTCGAAAGCTGCAGAGATCCAGCAGCAGGCGATTGAGGAGGCGGCCAAAGCTGCCGGGATGATCCCAGCCAAAGAAGTGGAGGGCCAGATCGGCTTTGCAGCCGCCTCGGCGCGTGCTGCCGCGGTGGACCACCTGCGCAGCCGCCTGACGCCGCCACGGCCATGGAAGGAGATCCCTGATCGATGAGCCGTCACCAGGCCCTGCAGGATCGCCTCTCAGCCATCGAGTCCCAGTTGGCGGTCCCACCGGTCCGGCAGGCCCTGCCTCGCCGGCCGGCGGCCCTGCGGCATGACGCTGCCGATCGGGTCTCCCCGGTGCTGCAGCAGCTGCTGGCGGAGGTGCTCCCCGGCGCGCTGGTGCTCGACTGGCGCCAGGACGGGGCCATCCATGCCGGCCGGATGGTGGCCGACGGCCTGGTCTACCGGTTCCGTGTCGATGCCGCTGGCGTCGGCTACCGGCCCGCCTGGGATGGCATCGGTGAGCGGGGCTGGGAACTCCGCTCCGATTCGTTCCTCCAGTTGCGGGCCCCTGCCTTGCGGGCCCCTGCCGCCCGGATGGACTTCCGCCGCACCCGGGCCGGCGGTGGCCAGAAGCGGAAATGCAGCACCGGCTACGGCTGCGGCAACGCCTGCATCTCCCTCCAGAAGGAGTGCCGGATCGCCCCCCGTTCAGCGCTCGGGAAGGGCCGCCTCCGGCGCCTCCAGCAGCTGGCTGCTGCCGGTGACCAGTCGGCCGGCAAAGCCGCCAGCCAGGTGCAGGCATCCCGCGGGGAGGCCGCGGCGGCACTGCAGAAGGCCCGCACCACCCAGCGGGTGCAGAAGATGCTCGAGCGGCCGGAGATCGCCGAGTTCCTGCGCACCGGCAAGCTGCCGGCCGGAGCCAACAGCTCCACGGAGCCCGGCACCGTCCGAGAGATGAAGCCAGGGGAGATCGCCTTCGACCCCTCCCGGTTCCAGTACAAGCTCAACGCCACCGCCACCACCGGCGAGGTGGGCAGCCTGTCGGGGGTGCGCAAGTGGGACGCCAACCTCTCCGGCGTGATGTCGGTCTGGAAGGACCCAGGCGACGGGAAGGTCTACGCGATCAACGGCCACAACAGGCTGGCCCTGGCCAACCGCCTGGGGGCGGAGGCCGTCACCGTGCGGTTCCTGAACGCCGCCACCGCCACCGAGGCCCGGGCGATCGGCGCCCTGCAGAACATCGCCGAAGGGGCCGGATCCCCCATGGATGCCGCCAAGTTCTTCCGCGACACCGGCATCAAGAGCCAGGCCGACGTGGAGGCCCGGGGCCTCCCCCTGGGCAGCGGCCAGGCATCCAAGGGGCTGAGCCTCAGCAAGCTCCCCGGCGACGTGTTCAACGCCGTGGTGCGGGGGGACCTGACGGTGAACCGCGGGGCGATCATCGGCGGCAGTGGCCTCGATGACGCCAAGCAGCGGGAAGTGTTCAAGATGATCGGCTCCCGCAAGGCCATCACCGATCAGACCCTCCAGGAGCTGGTGGAGCACGCCGCTGCCAGCTCCCAACGCACCCAGACCACCATGAGCCTGTTCGGGGAGACCGAGGAGGCGAAGGACAACCTGATCACCCGGGCCAAGCTCTCCGCCTCCCTGAAGGCCAAGATCGCTCGGGAGAAGCGGCTCTTCTCCACCGTCAGCAAGGCCAAGGCGGCCACATCCTTAACGGAGAAGGGAGGGAACGTGATCAACCAGGAGCAGAGCGCCAAGGTGGCCGGCGAGGCCAGCGAGGCCCTGGGGGTCTTCGAGCGGCTGAAGAGCTCCGCCGGTCCGATCAGCTCCGCCCTCAACCGTGCCGCCGATCGGGTGGAGGCCGGCGAGGCCGAGTCCACCGTGCGGAAGGAGCTGGAGCGGGATGTGTTCGAGGCGGTGCAGGCCGAGCTGGAAGCGGTGGGACTGCGCAAGCGGCCCCGGGCCGACAGCCTGCAGGAGCGGATCGACGCCATCAAGCGGAAATGCAGCACCGGCTACGGCTGCGGGTCGGCCTGCATCAGCCTCCGGAAGGAATGCCGAACCAGCCCGGGCAGCGCGATCGGCAAGCAGCGACTGAAGCGCCTGCTCGAGCTTGCCGCCGGTGGCGCCTCCTCACAGCGGGGCATCGCGCCAGTGCGGGGGAAGGAGGCCGGCGCGCTGGCCGAGGGTATCGCCGCCCGTCGGGGCCAGCAGGCCGCCCAGCTGAGGGGAACCAGGGCCCAACAGAAGCCGGCCAAGGAGCAAACCCTCGAGCAGGAGATCAGCAGGCTGCAGAAGCTGCAGACGGCTCACGAAGAGAGCGCCAACCGCTCCGGCCATCACCCGGGCTCTGTTGCGCGTGAGGTGATCGCTGGCCTGCAAGCGCTAAACAACACTTCCGACTACGGCAGCAAAAAGCCAGGCAAGCCGCTCCGCTGGAACATCTACGGGAAAAACCATGAGATCCCGGAAAGCAAGCTGCAGGGCCTGTCGCCGCGCCAGGTGTCGGCGCTGATCTACACCAAGGTCACCGGCAAGAAGCCAGGACGTGGCCAGGCGTTTGGGAACTGGTTTGTCGTGCCCACCGCCGGGGGGACTTCCTCCACTGCCCCGGCGGAAGCGAATCTGGCGGCGAAGAGCAAGATGCCTGCCCCGCCCAGCAAGGGCAAGTCAGGCGTGAAGGTGGACATCCAGCGGGCCAAGCCAGGCGGGGAGTATGGCCCAGATGGCCACTGGTATGCAGGCGGCGCATGGATGAGCCAGGGCAAGTTCGTGGGGGGCAAGCAGCAGACCACCGGCAGCGGTGAGCAGCCGGCGTCAGCGACTGGCACGGAAGGCAGCGGCGCCAGTCAGCGGGTGATCAGGAACAAGGAAAAGCCCAGGCGGGAGCAACCGATCGAGCCCAAGGGGAAAGGGCTTGATCAACCCGTCGGGCTGAAGAAGACGGCAGCCAAGAACGATGAGGACTTCTTCAACGACAAGGGGTTCGTGCTCTACCCCCGCCCGAAAGGCGCCGCAGGCCTGAACGGGATGCTGTTCGACGCTGCAGTCATCCAGCGGATGTCCAGGGAAGAACTGGACTGGGCAACGGATCAGATCCTGACCATGGGGAAGGTCAAGCGGAGCGAGCTGACCGTTGTGGATGATCTGGAGAATGCCGCTACCCGGTTCGGCAGCGAGAAGGACTATCTGAACTACCAGCGCGGTTTCGTCCGCAACCAGCTCATCGGCGTGGATGACGAAAGGCTGAAGGCCGGCCTGATCTTCATGGAAGCCAGCCGCAACCTGGGCCACACCAGCCCAGCGCAGCAGCGCCTCCGCGCCAGACGCAAGACAACCGAAAACCCGCCGGAGAGGAAGGGGGAGCAGGGGGACTGGGTCTGGGGCCTGAACAACGTGTTCCGCGCCGTGCAGCTCCGCCGGGACCGCATGGCTGCCCCCTCAGTCCTGACCAACCCAGGCCGCGAGGATCCCGGGCTGGCCCCCAAGGCCAAGGAGCAGGGGATCAACGCCCAGGACGTGACCACCAGCAAGCAGCAGGCCGCCTTCGCCCGGCAGCAGCAGCAGGCCGCCCAGGCCGCCGGCGATCAACGCGGGGCTCAGGCCTGGCGCAAGGAGGAGCGGACGGTGGAGCGCAACCGCCTGGCCACCGCCATGAACAGCAACAAGCAGAGCCAGGGCTCGCTGTTCGGGGTGACCGAACAAGACGAGAGCATGCCCCTGTTCAAGGGGCAGCCCCCCAGCACCCCCAGCACCAGCGGCAGCCTGGCCGTCCAGTCCGCTGGTGGTGCAGCCGCCCGGCCCACGGCCGCGCCTGCCTCAAAGCCCGGCAGCATCGCCGGGGCACTCAGGCAGTCCATGGAGGCCATGAAGGCCGCCGACATCCGGCAGATGGGGATGATCGCCGAGCAGCTGTTCGAGGCCGGCTGGACGATCGACCGCCGCACCCGCTACCGGGGCATGAGCAAGGACCAGGCCCGGGACAAGTTCAAGGCCGAGTTTGCCCAGAAGATGCAGGCCCAGGCCAGCTCCCCGGAAGCCGCCGCACGGGCCACGGCCATGCGCAACCGTGCCGGCGCCTCCGGCACCGTCTCCGGCGCCCTGAAGAGCGTGCTTGAGGACATGAAGGCCCAGGACCAGCGGCTGAACGATCTCCAGCGGCAGACGATCGAGCTGCGCTTGCAAGCAGAGGAGCAGTTTGGTGGGCAAGGTGGCGAGGATCCCTCCCTGGGTGGTGGCCGGCCGCGGCGGCGGCTTGTCGGCGGCCGCCGGCGGGATGCCGCTGTCGACATCCTCGAGGCCCGGCTCGATGCCCTCCGGATCCAATGCACCACCATGAGCCGATGACCAGCACCACCCCCTCCACCCCCCAGGCCCCCCGCAACGATGGCGAGGCCATCGACTGGGCCAACGTGGCGGTGGAGACCACCGTGATGCTGCGCCTGCAGGAGGCGCCCCCCGTGGCCGCGGCGCGCAGCAAGCAACGCCAGCCCCGCTGATCACAGCCCGAGCAGCAGTGCCGGATCGATCGCCAGCAGCAGGCAGATCGACCGCAGCTGGCCCGGGTTCGGATCGCGCTCGCCTGAACACCAGCGGCTGACGGCGCTGCGGTGAACATCCAGCTGCTCCGCCAACTGCTGCTGGCTGACGCCTCGCTGTCGCAAGATCACGCCCAACCGTGCACCCAACAGCCGGCGGACCATCGCGTCAGGCAGAAGTGTAGCCATTGTGCGTTTATGGCATCCATATCTTCAACATAAGGCCGGCGGCTTCATCTTCCTGGCAGCTCCTGCTTTCTGCCGGTGCAGTTTCGTCTCGATCGTTCCAGCCTCACGGGCAACTGGGTGGAAACCCCTGATGGGTTCCTGCACATTCGTGCGACCTTCGCCCGGACTGGTTGCCAGACCTACAGCAACCCGGACGGCTCGAAGCGTGTCGAGTACCGCCCTGAGTCGGAGGTGGCCCGCCAGGACAGCCTGCTGTCCCTCGGCGGACTGCCGGTGACCCTGGAGCACCCGCCCCAGCTGCTCACCCCGGACACTGCCCGGCAGTACCAGCGCGGGGCCTCCGGCACCCACGTCAACTACGACAACGGGTTCGTGCACGGAACTGTCGTGCTCACTGACCGTGAGGCGATCGAGGCCGTCAAGCGTGGCGACGCCACCGAGCTGTCGGTCGGCTACCGCTGCGAGTACGACGCCACCCCCGGCGTCGCACCGGACGGCACCCGATACGACGGCGTGCAGCGGGCCATCTCTGGCAACCACCACGCCATCACCCGCAAGGCCAGGGCCGGGTCCGAGGTGCGCCTGCACTTCGACTCCGCCGACGGCGACGACCAGCCGATCGTCGCGGTTTCCGCCGATCTCATCCCTTCCTTTGAGGACTCCTCCATGGCCACCGCCAGCCAGCCCGCCGACCGCACCGACATGAAGACCACCGCCGACAAGAAAGCCGCCAAGCCGAAGGAGACGGAAGAGGAGATGGAAATGGAGGAGGACGACGACGAAGAGCAGATGGACGGCTACGACAAGCCCCCCCGCAAGGACTCCGCCGCCACCGCAGGCAAGACCGTTTCCTGGGAGGTCTATAAGGCCACCGTCGATGAGCTGGCCGCCGCTGAGCTGCGCTTTGACAGCCTCTCCGAGCAGCTGGATGAGCTGGAGCAGCTGGTGGCTGAGCGCACCGACTCTGCTCCCGAGCCCGATCCTGAGCTGATCCAGCAGCTGGTGGCCGAGCGGGTCGACGTGCTGGAGAAGGCCGGCGAGCTCACCGGCAAGCGGGAGCGCCATGACGGCCTCACCAACCGCCAGGTGATGGAGCTGGCCCTCGAGGCCGCTGAGGTGCGGATCGATGGCATCGAGGACCGCAGCGATGAATACGTCGCCGCTCGCTTCGATGCCGCGTTCGAGTCCGCCGAGAAGATCCCCTACACCCCCGGCGCCGCCACCCTGCTGGCCCGCCAGCTGCAGGGCCTCACCACCCGCGAGGACGGCGACGGCGACGGCATCGCCGCGGCCGCGGCGGAGCACCAGCAAACGCTGGCGAATGCCTGGCAGGCCACGGCCGGCTGATCACCTCCAGACCCTTCCCTGACCCCCACCCCTTAGCAGCAGACCCATGGCCCAGACCTACACCAATAACCCCGGCACCGTCTTCGCCGGCGTCGGCCGCGACTATCCGATGCAGATGGGCATCGGCCGCATCGGTGAGCTCGCCGACATCAGCAACAGCACCATCATCAGCGGCAACAACGAAACCGCCGCCCGGATCCTGTTCGGCATCCCGCTCATCCGCAACGGCTCCGGCGTCCTGCCCAACTCCGTCACCCCTGCGGTGGCCGCCTCCACGATCTTCGGCTTCAGCGTCCTTACCGACGTCCACGAATCGTCTCACCGCCAGGCAGCAACGCCGTATCAGGAGGGCGTCGAGCCCAACGATGCGGTGAACGTCCTGAAGGTCGGCGCCCTCTACATCGACTGCTGGGAGAGCCTCGCCCCCGGCAACGCCCTGCGCTACTTCAAGTCCGGTGCCAATACCGGCCGCTGGGGCAAAACCGCCAGCGCCGGCAACAGCCTCAACTTCGCCGCCGGTGGCTGGGAGATCGAGCGCCCGGCGGCTGCTGGTGGCCTGGCCATCGTGCGCTTCAACACCCCGGCGGCTCTGACCGTCACGGCTGACTGATCCCTCCCCCTAACCCGATCCCCATCACCCCCTGCCCTCCTCCCGGAGACGACCCATGAGCCACCGCCTGGACAACTACAACGAGGGAGCGTTCCTCGCCGATCAGCTGCAGCACATCATCCCTGGCGTGCTGCGCAAACCGTACGCCGAGATCGTCTACCCGAAAATCTGCCCCGTCAGCTTCGAGGTGCCCCCCGGCGCCACGTCGATCAAGCGCACGATCTGGGACCGCACCGGCAACTTCGACCTGATCTCCGATGCGGCCGATGACCTGCCCCGGTCCGGCGTGAAGGTGGGTGAGATCGTCAACGAGATCCGGGAGTTTGGCGGCGCCTTCGACTACACCCAGTCCGAGCTGCTGTCGGCGAAGATGGCCGGCGTAGCTCTCACCAGCGAGCGGGCCGATGCCGTTCGCGACGCCTACGAGCGCCGCAACAACATCACCTGCCTCTTCGGCCGGGCCGGCACCGGCCTGCGCGGCATGCTCAACCACCCCGCCATCGATCGCGTGGTGGTGACCGGCAACAACTCCGACGCCTGGTTCAACGACCCCAACACCACCCCCCAGCAGATGCTTGATCTGCTGAACTTCGGCGTCACTCAGATGCGCACCAACTCCAAGCAGGTGGAGCAGCCCGACACCGTGCTGATGGGTGAGTCGGACCATCGGATCGTCAGCACCACCTGCCGCTCCTCCACCGACAACACCACGGTGCTGGAGCTGTTCCTGAAGATGAACCCCAGCATCAAGTCGGTGGAGCCCATCAACGAGCTGGATCCGGCCAACAGCGGTGGCTTCCTCACCGCCCGCCGCATGGTCTTCTACAAGAAGGATCCGACGAAAGGGAAGTTCCACATTCCCCTGCCCCTCACCTTCCTGCCGCCCCAGCCGAAGAATCTCAAGTTCATCGTCCCCTCGATGAGCAAGATCGGCGGCTTCATCCCCGACTTCCCCCTGGCGTTCCTCTACATCGAGGACGGCGGCTGATACCGGCTGATCACCTCTACCCACATCCCCCCTCCCCCACCGGTTGTCCATGACCACCACCACCCCCGCCAAGCCCACCACCAAGGACCAGAGCAACCCGGGCCAGCCGCCCGAGGCTCAGGAGCCCACCGTCCAGCCGGCACCCGCCGGCCAGTTGGCGGTGGTCTTCACCCCCGAGGTGGGCGAGGCCACCCTCCAGTCCTGCCGCGGCGGCGCCATCTCCTTTGCATTTGGGCCTCTCACCGCCCCCACCACCCTGCGGATCAACCCGGGCCTCAATGGCCCGATCGATCGCAGCCTGTGGGAGAAGGCCAAGGAGCGGTCCGACACTCAGATCCTGATGGGTCGGGGCCTGATCCAGGAGATCGAGCTCACCGAGGGCGCCACCACCGCCGACGGCGATCTCTCCATCGCCGCTGTCCCCATCCCGGTGGCGATCCGCCTGGTCTACGGCTGCCGCAACACCGAGCAGCTCGAGCAGTGGCTCCGCAAGGAAGACCGACAGCAGCTGCGCGAGCGGATCGCTGCACGGATCCAGGAGATCAACGACGGCAAGCCCTGAGCACGATGGCCGTACCCACCCAGTCCGAGTTCCTCGATCGGTTCCCTGAGCTTGCGGTTCACACCCTGGTCCAGCTGGAGCAGGCCCTGCTGACCGCCGGCCGGCGCTGCAGCGAAAAGGTGTGGGGCGAGCTGCACAGCGATGGGGTCGGCTTCTACGCCGCTCACCTCATTGCTGTCCGGGTGCGTGAGGTGGGGGCCGAGGTGGGCCAGGCCGTACCCTCCGCCGGCAGCGGCATTGAATCCACCTACTACGGGCAGCAGTTCCTGGAGCTGCAGTCCTGCCTCCCGCTCACCTCGGGCTTCATGGTCTGATGAACACAAACGCCCCCATCTCTGCAGATCCCTGGGCCCACCGTTGCGAGGGACTGCGCTGCAAGACCTGCATGTGGTTCGCCCCAAAGCGACCCGCTGAGCCCAGAGTGGCAATCGACATCGGCCGCTGCCGGCGTCATGCCCCGACCATGACCGGCTACCCGGTGGTGTTCG
>Ga0315906_10008037_pt1 | contig 12690 bp, 10 predicted proteins | sample LakEriMetagenome_4_FD_203526 | JGI IMG/M metagenome (GOLD analysis project Ga0315906, IMG submission 203526) | Freshwater fungal communities from buoy surface, Lake Erie, Ohio, United States - Buoy 2 MA122 | ecosystem: Environmental > Aquatic > Freshwater > Lake > Lake biofilm | place: USA...
GCGGTATATTAATTAAAATTTATTTTCTAAGTAGGTTTGCAAGATAAGCACGGCGCTTATTTGGTCTACATTTCCTTTTTTTTGTCTATCCATTTTTTTGAGTCCCATTTCTAGCATGGCTGCTTGTGCCATTCTTGAGGTTAGGCGCTCATCAATTCGCTTGATAGACATTGTTGGGAAATTTTTAGATAGCAAAGATATAAATTTTTCTACATGAACCGCCGATTCAGAATCAGAACCATCCATTTGAAGGGGTTTGCCCACTACCACACAGTCTACAGTTTCTTTGTTGAAATACTCTTTTAAAAAGGGCAACATATCATGGGTTCTTTGCGTAGCCATGCCACTGGCAATTATTTGCAATGGGTCGGTTACCGCCAAGCCACAGCGCTTTGTGCCAAAATCTATTGCCAATATTCTTCCCATAATTTTGCACAAAGAAAAGATTTAAAAGCAAAATTCGAAGCAGGAATGGAAACACTTTTGAGTTATAGTGTGAATTTCGAATTATAGTATTGTAATTCTTTCTTCGGTTAACATTTGATACTCAACTGAATTATATAGTGTTAACCTGTAACAAAAGTTACATTCAATTTTAAAACTAACAGTATATTCGAATAAAAATTGATTCAATATGAAAAATAACTTTACTCGTTTGGTGCATGCATGTTTGGGTTTCTTGCTTGGCAGTGCTTTTGTTTCTGCACAAAACCTGTTAACGATTCCAGATACGCTGAGTGGGACAGAAATTCAATTGAATATTCAAAATGGTTCAAAACAAATTTTTTCTGGTAATATTACTCAAACCATGGGCATAAATGGTCCTATTTTGGCGCCTACCATTATTTTAAACAAGCACCAAAATGTTACCATGCGTGTTAAGAATAACCTCTCAGATACAACCACCATTCATTGGCATGGTATGCATGTAGCTCCGCAAAATGATGGGGGTCCGCATATAACCATATTGCCAGGCAAAGAATGGTCGCCTTCGTTTGAGGTATTAGACCATGCCTCTACACATTGGTATCATCCGCATTTGCACTATAAAACATATGACCAAGTGCAAATGGGTATTGCAGGGTTTATAATTGTTAGAGACTCACTAGAGGCTGCAATTAACTTGCCGCGAAAGTATGGGGTAGATGATTTTCCAATAGCTATTCAAAGTAAAGGAATTGATGCCAATAACCAAATAATTACTGCGCATACAGCATTAGATTCAACCGTACTTATTAACGGAACTTACAAGCCATTTTTAAATGCGCCTAAACAAGTTATTCGTCTCCGATTATTAAATGGTTCGCCAGAGAGAGTGTATAATATTGGGTTCAGCAATAACCAAAGTTTTTACCAAATTGGGGGAGATGGTGGTTTATTAAGCGCGCCTGTTGCGCTTACCAGGTTATTAATTGCTCCGGGAGAACGTGCAGAAATATTGATAAACTTGGCAGATGTAGCTGGTAGTTCTATTCAACTTATGAACTATGGAACCGAGATTCCAAATGCAAGATATGGTGCTGCCCAGCCAGGTATGGGAGCCGGACAAACCATTCCGGGTTATACCAGCAATCCGCTCAATGGGGCTAATTTTTCTTTGTTGAATATTCAAATTGGTTCAGCCACAAGCAACCCTGTAACTAGCATACCTAGCAGTTTAATTGCACATAATCCTTGGCCAGCAGCCTCGGCTCAGGCCACCAGAAATTTGGTGTTTATGTCGATGAATATGGGACCTGGGGCTATAAACGGTCCGTTTACCATCAACGATGCCCATTTTGATATGGATGTAATTAATTTTAAGGTGCCATTTAACAATATTGAAATTTGGGAATTGAGAAACCAAACTCCTATTGCGCACCCATTTCATATACATAATGTGAGCTTTTATATTCTAGATATAAATGGCGCAGCACCACCAGCTAATATGCGTGGCAGAAAAGATGTGGTATTGGTGCCAGGCGGTAATGGTGTGGTAAGGTTTATAACTAAATTTGAAGACTTTTTTAACGATACTTTACCTTACATGTACCATTGTCACATGTTAACGCATGAAGACGATGGTATGATGGGACAGTTTGTTGTAAATTCTCCTTGTAGTTTATTGGTAAAATCGCCCGAAAACGCCAATGTAGTATTGGGTGCCACTGCCATTTTTAAAGCAGAAGTGAGCGATACTGTAAGCAGTACCTTTCAATGGCAAAGTAATATTGGTTTTGGGTTTCAGGACCTAGAAAATGCTGGTCAGTACAGTGGTGTAAAAACACGCGAATTGCGCGTTTCCAATGTTGGTTCTATCAACAATAATCAGCAGTTTAGGTGCAAAATTGCTAACGCAAACTGTGATGTAATTTCGGAAACAGCCATAATACAAATTGGCACCAGTAGTTTGTTAGATGCTGAGCAAAAATGGGAGGCAGTTTTGTATCCAAATCCAGCTAAAGATATACTTTATGTAAAAAGCAGTGCAAGTAAAGCTGTCCAATTTGTTATTAGCAATACCCTGGGGCAAACACTAGCAGCAGGCACGCTTAATGCTACATTAAATCACATTTCAGTAGAGAACTTACCAAAAGGAGTATACATTATTCAATTAACTGGTTTGAACCAAACTTGGGTGGAAAGGTTTGTGAAGGAGTAAGATATTATCAAACGGCATTTAATACCATTCTAATTGTGGTACCTTTGCCAAGTTCTGAATGACGCACATATATTTGGCCTTTGTGGTATTCTGTTATGATGCGTTTTACTAATGAGAGACCCAATCCCCAACCTCTTTTTTTGGTGGTATAACCGGGTTTAAAAACGGTTTTAAACTTACCTTTCGGAATGCCTTTTCCGGTATCTGTGATATCTATATAAACATGTTTGGCATCGTGGTTTATGAGTAGGGTTAAAGCGCCTTCTCCTTCCATGGCATCAATGGCGTTTTTGCAGAGGTTTTCTATAACCCAATCAAATAAGGGAACATTGATATTTGCCCAATTGCCAGGTTTGCCAATATCTACTCTTATTTTTACCCTACTGGAAACCCTATTTCGCAAATAGCTAATAGATTTTTCTACTACTAAGTCTAGGTTTTCTGCTTTTAATATTGGCTCAGACCCAATTTTAGAAAAGCGCTCTGTGATGAGCTCTAGCCTTTTAATATCATAATCTACCTCTTTTAAAATTTCTTCTTGTTGGTCTTTTTCGCTTTCTTTAAGCATATTGTGCCATTCTCTTAAACTAGAAATGGGCGTTCCCAATTGATGTGCCGTTTCTTTGCTCATGCCCACCCAAACTTGATTTTGTTCTGCCCGTCTGCTGCTGCTTAAGGCAAAATAACTCATAATGGCAAAAAAGGCAATGAGTCCGAGTTGAATTAACGGATACGTTTTAAGAGCCGTTAACAAATATGAATTTTTATAGTACAAAAAATTATATTGATTGTTTGCTAAATCATATTCAATTTTTATAGGCTCATGTTCGGCCATCATGAGTGCTAATTCTTGGTACAAATAATTACTATCATTTTCTCTTTTAGGGTTTAGGTTACGGTGCGAAATGATTTGATTTTTTTCATCTACCAAGATGGTTGGAATGGTTTCATTATCTTTGATGATGTCGAGTAAAAAATTAATATCTGTTTCGCCTGTAGCAGCCCCTAATTGGCGAGTGGCATTGGCCCATAATTTAATCTTTTTGTCTTCTTGAATGGCTAAATCTTTTACTAAGGCTTGTGTATACCATAAAGAGAAACCCCCAATGAATAGTGCTGCAATAAAAATGGCAATTTTCCACCAACGTTTTTTTTCGTATGCTTTCATGCGTAATTGTCAAATATAAGAATTGCTAATAAATCCCAAACAAAATCTAATATTTGCGATTTAGATTATAGTTATGAAAATTACAACGCATTGGCAGCAAAAAAATTGGGTGATAGATTTAAACTTACCAATAGACTTATCGTTAGCGCTTGAAAGTGGTAACAATAATCCTAATGCATTTCATATTCCTGCTCCTCGGTTCGAGCCAATTGTTGTTGGTGATTTTGTAGGGTCTGTAATGAAAGGAAGTGGCGCCAATTGTGAAAATTTATTTATCAATGCCCATGGAAATGGAACGCATACCGAGTGTGTAGGACATATTATGCCGGAGCGATTTAGTATACATCAATCCCTTTCAAAATTTCATTATTTTGCTCAATTGAGGAGTTTTCCATTGGTTCAAACAGAAACTGGGGATAGTGTGGTAATGTTACCTGATGAAGACAATTGGTTGCATCCACAGGTTGAGGCATTAATCATACGAACATTGCCAAATGGTATGGATAAGAAAACCCAACAATATTCGGGTAATAATCCGGCCTATTTAGCCCCAGATTTATGTAAGTATTTAGCCGAAAATGGCATTGAACACATATTGGTAGATTTGCCATCTGTAGATCGTGAAGAGGATGGTGGTGCAATGCTGGCACACAAGGCTTTTTGGAATTATCCGAGCAATCCAAGAAATACGGCTACTATTAGTGAGATGATTTTTGTGCCCAATGAGATTGGAGATGGGATTTATTTTTTAAATATTCAAATTGCTAGTCTATGCTCAGATGCTAGTCCCTCTAAGCCAGTAATATACGCCATGAATTTGCTAAGTTAATGTAAAACCTGTTTTAAATATGTATTTAATCTAATGCAATATTTGCATGGCTGCCTCAAATTCCTATTTTTGCAACTCTTAATTAAAATATGAATATGAAGAAAACCGCGTTATTGCTTGGTTTTTTAGGTTGTTTAAGCGCATTTCAAGTAAGTGCTCAAAAAAGTTCTAAAAATGTGCAGGCCTCAAAAACTGTAGCACCAGAAGTTGTTCAAACCAATCCCGTTATTTTTAGTATTGGTGATGAATCTGTTCGGGAAGATGAATTTTTGCGTCAACTGAACAAGAACAGAAAAGACAAGACCAAGCCTTCAGAAGCTGAAATAAGGGAGTACTTAGATTTGTATGTAAATTTTAAGTTAAAGGTTAAGGAGGCAATGGCAATGAGCTTAGATACTAATCCAGCTTTTCGCTCTGAATTAGCCGGGTATCGCAAGCAATTGGCCGCGCCCTATTTAAATGACAAAAAGGTTACCGAAGGATTAATGCAAGAAGCATATGAGCGCATGAAATCTGAGGTAAATGCAAGTCACATTTTAATTAATGTTTCCCCTAATGCTGCTCCAAAGGATACCTTAGCAGCTTGGAATAAAATATCTGATATCCGTCGCAGAGCTATTAAAGGTGAGTCGTTTGATAGTTTGGCAGCCAAGTTTTCTGAAGATCCATCTGCAGTAAAAAACTATGGTAAATTGGGTTGGTTTACTGTTTTTCAAATGGTATATCCATTTGAGAATACGGCATACAGCATAAATAAAGGAGAAATAAGTATGCCTTTTCGCACCCAATTTGGCTACCACATAATGCAGGTTAACAACAAACGCCCAGCTAGAGGTGAGGTTAAGGTTCAACATATTATGGTTAGAACGGGTTATGGAGCCACTGAGGAAACATACAAAAATGCAAAAGAAAGAATTGAGGCTGCTTATAAAGAATTAAATGAAGGACACAGTTTTGATTCGGTGGTTGAAAAATATTCGCAAGATGACGGAAGCAAAGGTGCAAACGGATTAATGAATTGGATGGCTAGTTTGAGTGGTTATCCTGATGAATTTAAAGATGTTTGTTTTGCATTAAAGCCAGGAATGGTTTCTAAGCCTTTTTCAACAGATTATGGTTGGCATATTGTTAAGTACAACGATTTTCGTCCGCTTGGTGAGTACAAAGAGCTTCAAGACATTATTAAAAATAAAGTTACCCGTGATAGTCGCTCAGAAGGGTCTAAAACAGCCGTAATAATTAGGGTTAAGAAAGAAAACAATTTCAAAGAAAATATAGCAAATTTAAATGAGTTTACCGCTAAATTAGATACTAGCTTCATTAATGGAAATTGGAAGTTTGTGCCACAAGTTGCGCCTAAAGTTTTATTTTCAGTTGGAAACCTAACTTACAATACCAATGACTTTGGAAGCTATTTAGAGGCCAATCAAGAGCCAGTTGAAAAGGGAAATCCGGGTACGGTAGCCAAAAATGTATATACAAATTGGGCCAATGAGAAATGTTTAGCGTATGAAGAAAGTATTTTAGAAACGAAGTATGCTGATTTCAAAAATATCATGAATGAGTACCACGATGGAATTTTATTATTTGATTTAACCGATCGTAAAGTATGGAGTAAAGCCAGTTCAGATACATTGGGATTGGAGGCTTTTTATAGCGTTTCTAAAGCAAAGTATATGTGGAAAGAGCGCATAAATTACCAGGTTTACAATTGCGTAGATTCAAAAACAAAAGCTGCAGCCATGAAAATGTTTAATGCAGGTAAGTCTGAATCAGAGGTATTCAAGAAAATGAATAAAAAGCTCAAAAATGCATTAATTGCTAAAGATTATAAGTCTGAAAAGTCTGATGCTACTGCGGCAAAATTATGGGATAAAAAAGGAGTAGTAGATATAACAGACTTAGATGTAAATCGTTTTTATTATGTTTTGGGAGTTATTCCAGCTGAGCCAAAAACTTTGAAAGAAGCGAAAGGATTAGTAACAAGTGATTATCAAGAATTCTTAATGGCAGAATGGGTAAAAGAGTTGCGTACTAAATACCCTTTACACATTAATGAAACAACCTTATTGAACCTAACTAGATAAAATACCAATATTGCCTCCATTATGGAGTGCACAAATGTTGGTTCCGGGTAAAAAGTAATCTGATTCAACCAGTTTTATTAATGCCCAAATAAGTTTTGCCTCGTAAACTAGATCAAGTAAGATCCCTGTTTGCGAGGCAAATTTGTGTTGAAATTGCTGTAATTCTGTCGTATATTTAGCGTATCCTCCGCCATGAAATTGAAAATGTAATTGAAATGAATCTTGCTTAAAATGGGCATATTCTTGCAACATATTTTCAGCCCCTTTTAAAACAACAATTCCGTGTGCCTTTGTAGAAAGGTTGTTATCCTGAATGCCTTTAATTAGGCCCTTTAGTGTGCCACCTGTTCCAACCGATGCAAATAGCACATCAAAATTTTGCATATCACTTTCTTGCATAATTTCTGAAACACCCATCTCGCCCAAATTTCCGCTGCCCCCTTCTGGAATAAAAAACGCAGTTGGATCAGAACTAAAATAGCGTTGAAAGAGTATTTCTTTCTGTTGATATGCTGTTCTATCTACAAATTGAATTTGCATGCCAAATAACTGGCACAATTTGAGCACATGATTCTCCACTTCTTCACCACGTACAAACCCGAAACTTTTGAAATTATATTTTGCTGCCGCTGCTGCTGTGGCTAATAAATGATTACTATATGTACCACCAAAAGTTACCAGTAATTTTTTATTCTCTTGTTCGGCTTGTAATAGATGATATTTTAATTTTCGCCATTTGTTTCCAGAGATAAATGGATGCGAATAATCTTCTCTCTTCAAAGAAACTTGAATGTTTTTTTGAGTAAAAAGGTCTAATTCAAGTGCTTCTAGCGGTGCATAGGGTTTATGAATGTGCATGCTCATTATTTTTGATGAAATAACTTATGCCATACATAACACTCAACCATAACATAGGAGCTACTGCTACTCTATATCTAGATAAGCCCAAAACACCTGTTGACACAACGATGTAGCTAATGAAAATAAACACACAAATTTTGAGCGCCATTGGTACTTTTTTATTCCCTAAAAAATGAATAAAGCAGAGACTAATTCCTATATTAGTTAATAGACAAATAAGTAATATACTAATTAAAACAATAGGTGCATTGCTTGCAAAATGGATTATTCCATTTAAGAAACCCTGTGTATTTATTACATGGTATAAGCCCAGGTAATTGCCCTCGTTTATGTTTAAAAAATGCACCCATTCAAATCTGCCTGGATCGAGCATAAATGCAACCCAACCTTTTACATTAAACCAAATAAAAAAAGCAGGATGTTGGCTAATTATTTCTTTACCAGCTTGGTTCATTAATTCATACCTTTCTTGGTAGGTTTTGGCCGCATTGGCAAATTGCATTATGCTATCTTGTGCCTCATCTGCGTAAGTTTCCCCATGGATTTGCGCATTGGTATATTTGGCCATGTACTTTAAAACAAAAATGGGTGTAACCGATGAATAATGGTAGTAGCCTGTTACTTGTTTATTATAGCTGGCATATACATGATATATGAGCGGCAGCAACAAAAACGGAAGCAAGAGTTGTATGCGTTTTTGTTTGATAAATATAAACAAGAGCATGCCAGCAACACTTATTCCCAATAAGAAAGCTACGGGTTTGGTTAGCATGGCTAGGGCAAAAAAGAGCACTGCCAATAGGCTATCTTTTAATTGCTTTTGGGTCCACAACCTGTAGGTAAAGTAAAGCGACCAAAACAATAAACTTTGAAACAAAATATCGCTCATTACAAAGTTGCAATGAATAATTTGTGATGGATAGATTACTAATAAAATGAGCACAATTAAGCGGCAGATCTCCTCGTTCAATCTGAGTTCTTGGCTAAACTTGAGTACTCCCCAAATGGTGCTAAGGCTTATGATTGATTGAATAAATAAGATAGCATAATCTGTTTGAAACAAGCTTTTGATACAACAAATAAGCATACCGTATATGGGCGGACGAAAGCTAAAATAATCTGGCTTAATAGGGAGATTCCAAGGAGCTGCATATAGGCTACCATATGAACTTAGGTTTGAGGCTTGAGACAGGTAATCTATAGAATCTACCAAGTAAATACTGCCGCTATGCAAGGCCTGAGCAAAGCCTAATGCATGTAATAAAATGGCGATGAACCAAAATACAGCCGGTTTAAGTATAGGTAAATTCACACTAGTAATTTAGATATTTACAATTTCTGATAGGTTTTCATCCACCTGTCTGGTATTTCATCGTTTTGCGCGGTTTGGTAATCTTTGTAGCTGCAAGGCACCAAAAATTTTCCTTCATGTTTGCTGCGTTCATGCGGATATGGAACTTCCATCCACCAGCGGTTGCTAAGCACACTTTTATAGAAAGTAAGTTCTGTGTTCATGTGTTTGTTGGTGGTATGGTAAATTAAATAATCTTTACTTTCTGCTATTGGATAGTCATTTCTTCTGTTGCTAATGCCTTCCATAAAGTACCAAGCCATTTGTGCCATGAGGGCTGCGCTGCTGTTATTTCTGTCGTATTGCGGATTGTAATCAAATAATCCGGCACTTAATAAGTCGTTGCTCATACCTGCGTATTTACAAAGCTGACAAGCTTCTTCGGCGCTTAAACCATTGGGCGATGGATACATTTGAGCGGGTGCATCAGCTGCTTTAATGGCATTTAAACTAAAGCCAAGCATGTTGGCATTTCTACAATAGGGTTCAATTTCTTGCATATTTCCGCGCAAACTCCCTACCCGAAGCATATCAAAATTCATGCGTTCAAAAGCATCATAGGTATCGTCTTCCACAAAATGTCCTTGATAGGCTGCTTGTGTTATATTAAATAAATAGGCAGGTTCGTGGGCAATGATGCGCGGTAAATAATTGTTTAAACTGGCATCGCTGTGCATTTCCATGTCCATTTTTGCATCAACCAATACCAATTGCATGTTTGGGTTCAGCCCTTTAAAACTGGCATATTGGGCAGCCATTAAATCTTGCGAGCCACCTAAAACCAAACTTATCTTTTTTTCTTTGTGTAAAATAGCCAAGCATTGTGTAAGCGCAAAATAAGTATCTGCTAAACTATTCCCTGCTGCTATGTTTCCTAGGTCTAATATGCGCAGCTCTGTTCGTGGCTTAACCAATTTATACAGCTCCTTTCTAATCGCATCTGCACCTTGTGCACATCCTTCAAAAGTTGGTCTGAACCGATCTTCTTGTACCCCCAAAATAACTAAATCATAGGCTTCCAAATTTATTTCTTGCTCGGCCAGAAACTGGGTAGAATGGAACAAAGTTTTAAGACTACTGCTTTGGTTGAGCGATTGAATTTGGAGCTTAGAAAGCGGAGTAATATAATGGTTTAGCATATTGTAGGTAAATATTCTTCAAAACTGCTTAATTTAGCGCGGCAACTAATGCACATTTCCACAATGGTACTGGTAACAGGCGCAACAGGTTTTTTAGGTTCACATTTGGTTTGCCAATTATTGGCGGCCGGTAAACAGGTACGCGCTTGTAGGCGCAAAACTTCTGACATGCGGGAGTTTACCTTTATTTTTAGCCATTATTTTGGTTCAGACCAAGCCGCAAAAGATGCATTGTCTGCGCTTGTTTGGGTGGAGGCCGATGTATTAGAAATAGACACATTGGCTCAGTCATTGATAGGTGTTTCTCGGGTTTATCATTGTGCGGCACTAGTTTCTTTTGATGCCAGCGACAGAGATTTGCTTATGAAAGTAAATGTGGAGGGCACTGCCAATGTGGTCAATTTATGTTTAATTCATGGGGTTAAACACCTCAGTTATGTGAGTTCTATCGCTTCTTTGGGTCGAACCAAAACAGGTAATACCATGGATGAAAATAGTGCTTGGGAGGCGAGTAAGCTGAATACAAATTACGCCATAAGCAAGTATAAGGCAGAAATGGAAGTGTGGCGTGGCGCAGAAGAAGGCCTATCGGTTATTATTGTTAATCCGGGTGTAATTATTGGGGTGGGCGATTTTAGCAAAGGCTCTAATGCATTGGTTCAAACCATTTATAAGGGAATGCCCATGTATAGCATGGGTGCCAATGGCTATGTAGATGTAAAAGATGTGGCGCGTGCGTTCTTAGAAATTGAAAATGCCGGCATTGTAAACCGCAGGTTTGTGTTGGTTGGAGCCAATATGCGTTTTAGGGATTTATTTTTTATGATTGCCGATGGCTTTGGTAAAAAGCGGCCGTATATACAAGTTACTCCTTTTATGGCAGCAATTGCTTGGCGTGTGATGGCTGTAGTGCGTTTATTTAATAAAAAGGGTTTGGCGCTCACCAAAGAAACGGCTAGAGCAGCGCTGAACGAATCGTATTATAGTTCCAATAGAATTATGAGTGAGGTGGGTTTTTCTTTTACGCCTATAGAAAAAACGGTAGCGGATTGTGTGGGGCAATATAAGGCGTGGCTTGTAAGTCGATAGACCATAGACCATAGTTTTTGTTCCTTCCACATTGGAAATTTAGTGTTCGATATTTATTCTTTGTTCCATAGTAGTTAAAAAAACAAACTACCAAGATACAAAGCAACCAAGATTATTTTCTTCGTTCCTTTGTTGCTTAGTAGTTATATTTTCGAATTTATTCCGCTATTTTGCCAAACCATTTTATACATTCATTATGATTCAAAAATTATTCGTTGGCTTAGCCATAACCCTTTTGTTTGCTTGTAATAATTCCAACAATACTTCTGCTGTTGATTATGAAAAATTATACTTGCATAGCATGGAAGTTAAAGATTACCAAACGGCTATTGTGGCTGCACAAGCCATTTTGCAAGCTGACAGCAACCGTCAACCGTATCTTGATACCCTACCAGAATTATATGCATCGGTAAGAAATTATGCTGCTACAGAAGTTTATACAGATAAAGTGTTAACCCGCAGACCAAATGATGAAAAGTTCTTGCAATTAAAGGCATTGTGTTTACAAGAAGCAGGCAAGGGAATGGAGTTATTAGATTTCTACAATAAGTTATATGCGAGCACAGGAAAAATTACATACTTATATCAAGTGGCAACGATACAGGTGGCGGCAGGAGATAATAAAGGCGCTTCTGCTTCAGTAAAAATGCTAGAAGAGAAGATGATAAATAATAAAGACAGTGTAGACTTTATGTTATCAGAAACTGAAAAGCAAATGGTTCCATTACGCGCAGCAGTATACAATGTAAAAGCGTATATGTCGGCACAAAACAAAGATTTAATGGGAGCTAAAAAGAATTTTGAACTGGCCTTAAAAGAGTTCCCTGATTTTATTGCAGCCCAACAAAACTATATGCGACTCATTCAAGGTGGAAGACAGTAAGAGTAGAATAAAAATTACGAATGGAAAACAATTGTGCATTCGTAATTTTAAATTCTTCAAAAGTATTCCTAATCATTCACTAATAATTTAAAATAAAATAGCGGATTGCGCAATTTGGCGCGCATGTCTAGGTCTTCGAACATGCAGCTGATGGTTTCGCGTAAGGTTTTATTTTTATGGGCTTTGTTTACCACCAAGTTGAATAGCCAAGGGTATTTACAAAGTTTTTGCATGGTATGACTTAATTTTAATTCATCCCATTGTCTGTCGTAGAAAGCCGTATCGTAAGCTTTGTTATGTGCAGCCGAAAAGTTATTTTGTTTAAGGCATTGTTCTATATGCGCTGCGGCTAACATGCCGCTATAAAGTGCATTGCCAATGCCTTCTCCCGTAAATGGATCAATGAGGCTTCCAGCATCGCCCGTTAGCAAAAAATTATTGCCGCTTAAAGGTCTTTGTTTTGAACCCAAAGGCAATCCCCAACCTTCTATTTTACCTTCCAATTCTGCTCCAGCAAACCTATCTTTAATGGTAGGATTATTTTTAATAGCACGCAACATATCCTCGCGCAGGTTAATTTTCTTTTTGCTAGCCGTATCACTTAACATACCCGCGCCCACATTGGCCATGCCGTTTGCCATG
>Ga0315906_10008040_pt1 | contig 12687 bp, 11 predicted proteins | sample LakEriMetagenome_4_FD_203526 | JGI IMG/M metagenome (GOLD analysis project Ga0315906, IMG submission 203526) | Freshwater fungal communities from buoy surface, Lake Erie, Ohio, United States - Buoy 2 MA122 | ecosystem: Environmental > Aquatic > Freshwater > Lake > Lake biofilm | place: USA...
GAAACCGGTGCCGACTTAACATATACGCCTTCAAAAACCGCATTGGGAATTGCCTGTGAAATTTATAAAGCCGAATCGTTATTAAAATTAAGAAACTATTTTCCACAAACGCTACACAGCGAATATTTGATTTATTATTTTACTAATAACTGTAATTTATTTCAAGTAAACGAATTCCTGGCTCCTGAAGAATTTATAAAAAACTGGAGATTAACTTTCGATGAACCCAATGACCTGGAACTGCTTCGTAAAATATATTCGACACTGGAAATCAAAAATAGAAGTGTAACTTTTGATGAAGTGATAGGTTTTTTTAACCGTTACCCCGAAGCAGCTCAAATCAATATCAACAATATTGTAAAGTATAGAGATAACCAGGATTTGATCTCTTATTTAAAAAATGCGACTACATATAAAGGCACATGATTTATTGTAAAAACTGCTTAAACGTAAGTACACGCCCCAATATCAAATTTACGGAAGAGGGGTTATGTCCTCCTTGTTCTGTTTATTTGAATCCGGCCGAAATAGATTGGGACGAACGTAAAGAAGAATTAAATGAAGTTATCGCTTTTGGCAAGGCCAACAGCCACTCGGGTTATGATTGTATCATAGGTGTAAGTGGTGGAAAAGACAGTACACGTCAGGCCCTGTTTGTGAAAGAAAACTTAGGGATGAATCCCTTATTGGTTTCGCTCAATTATCCTCCCGACCAAATGTCGCAAACCGGAGCCGATAATCTGAGCAACTTAATTCAACTCGGCTTTGATTGTGTTAATGTGAGTTGTTCACCACAAATTTGGAAAAAACTTATGCGTGTGGCCTTTTATGAATATGGTAACTGGGCCAAAGCTACCGAAATTGCGTTATTCAGCAGTGTGCCCCGTGCAGCAATTGCCTATCAGATCCCACTGATTTGGTGGGGCGAAAATGCGGCTGTGGTATTAGGTGATTTAGGAATGAAAGGTAACTCGGGAAGTGACGGAAATCGTTTAAAATACAGCAATACACTAGCCGGTGGAAATATAGATTGGATTTTAGATATAGGTCTCGATAAAAAAGAAGTATTGCAATATACCTATCCCAGCGATGCCGAAATGGAAAAAGCCAAATTGCGAATTGTTTTCCTTGCTCATTTCTGGTCCGATTTTTCAATTTATATCAATGGAAATGTTTCAGCTCTTAGAGGTTTAAACGTTAAAAAGCCAACTCTCAAAGATGCGGATTTTTGGGGGACCTCTATGCTAGACGAAGATTTTTTCACTGTGAACATGATGATTAAATGGTTGAAGTTTGGTTTTGGTCGAGCAAGTGATAATACCAATGAGGAAATACGATATGGTAGAATGACACGTGAACAAGGCATTCGGATAGTTGAAAAATTTGACGGGAAATGTCCTGAATGGATCATTGAAAAATTCTGTAATTACATCGAAATCAATAAAAAAGAATTTTGGAAAGTGGTGGATTCGTATGTAAACAAAACATTGTTCGATCGAAAATCGGAAGGAGTATATGTACCTAAATTTAAAATCGGATTAGGATTATGAGTCGTTTAATTATTTGTATTGTAGATTATGGTGTTGGAAATACGCACTCTGTTGCAAATGCCCTTTCGTTTCTTGATTACAATGTAAAAATATCACAGAATTCGGAGATTGTCCGTTCGGCCGACATTTTGATTTTACCAGGAGTCGGCGCGTTCGAATTAGCTGTTGCAAATTTAAAGGCTTCCGGCTTACCGGAGTTGCTAAACGAGCTTGTGATTGAAAAAAAAAAGCCGATTTTGGGGATTTGTGTTGGTATGCAAATGATGGCTACCTACTCCGAAGAAAACGGGCATCATGCCGGATTAAACTGGATACCGGGTGCTGTTGTAAAATTAGATAAAAAATGTGGATTCCCGGTTCCTCATGTAGGATGGAATACTATTTCGCCGGTGATAGACGATCCCTTGTTTACCAGGGCCCATAACGAGTCGCATTTTTATTTCGACCACAGTTTTCATTTCAAAACCGATGCCCAACATCATGTTGCTGCTACAGTAAACTACGGTTCATCCATTACAGCTGCCGTACAATATGAAAACATATGTGGAGTGCAGTTCCATCCAGAAAAAAGTCAAACTAACGGATTAAAATTATTTAGGTCGTTTGTAAACGGGATTAAACAATATGCTTAAGAAACGAATCATAGCCGTATTGCCGGTTTGCAATGGAATTGTAGTACAAAGTATCGGGTTCTATAAATACCTCCCGGTGGGTAAAGCTGAAATTGCTATAGAATTTTTGAATGCCTGGGGTATCGATGAAATTGTAGTTGTAGATATTACAGCTCGTAAAAACCAACGTGTTATACAACCCGGATTTATAAAGCAAATCAGTAAAAAATGTTTCGTTCCGTTAACAGTCGGCGGTGGGATTACCCGACTTGAAGATGTGCATGGACTTATACATAGCGGAGCCGATAAAGTATGTGTTAACAATCCGGTTTTAACTAACCCAGGTTTGATTTCGGAAATAGCCAGAAATTACGGCGACCAATGTTTGGTAGCATCTATTGATATACTTCGCGAAAACAATTCCTTGTATGTATGGGATTATACTACAAAAACCCGTTCAACACAGTCGGTAGCTCAAGTTTTACAAACTGCAATTCAGGCCGGTGCCGGTGAATTACTGATCAATACGGTTCACAACGATGGAAAATATGCAGGTTATGATGCTGAGTTGTTTACGGAAGTTTGTAATCAGGTTACCGTACCGGTATTAGCCTGCGGAGGTGCAAGGAATGCCGAAAGCATGATTCAATTATTAAAGGCAACTGATGTATCAGCTGCCTGTGCTGGAAATTTTTTCCATTTTTTTGAGCACAGTGTAATCATCACAAAAAAAGAAATCGCAAAACACTCAGATTTGGTACGGATCGAAACGGCAGCCAACTACAAACAAAATGAGATAGATGCCTTTGGACGGCTGATAAAAAAAGACGATGCTGTTTTGAAACATTTACTCTATTTAAAAATTGAGAAAGAAATCATATGAAATACTGTAAACGTTGTTTATATACAGATGCACATCCTTTATATTTGGTTATTGATGATGATGGAGTTTGCAGTGGATGTAGGGTACATGAGGAAAAAAACACCCTAGATTGGTCAAAACGATTTGAAAAACTCAAATCTATTGTAGCAAGTTATAAAAACCAATCGGGCACCAACTACGATTGTATTGTTCCGGTGAGTGGGGCACGTGATTCGTACTTTATTGTACATATTGTAAAATATGTATTAGGGTTAAATCCCTTATTGGTTACATATAATAAGCATTACAATACTACTGTGGGATACCGCAATCTATCAAACCTCAAAATCAAACTAGATTGTGATGTAATGAGCCTGACTGTCAATCCGGAAAAAGTTAAAAAAATCACCCGAGCCACGCTTCGACGTTTTGGGAGTATTTATTGGCATTGTATTGCAGGGCAAACGGTATATCCGGTGCAAATGGCCGTAAAACTCAAAATCCCGTTAATCATCTGGGGTGTACATCAGGGCATTGATCAGGTAGGTATGTATTCGCACCTTGATGAAGTTGAAATGACACGTAAATACCGTAAAGAGCACGACCTTATGGGTTATGAAGCGGAAGATTTAATCGACAAGGAGTTTGATAACATAACGGAGGAAACGGTACGCCCTTTTATTTATCCTGACGATAGGGAAATAGAAAATGTTGGAGTTCGGGGAATATACCTCAACAATTTCATGCGTTGGGACAGCCGGTTACAACATGAAGAGATGATTACAAGGTATGGATATGAAACCATTTATCAAGCACGTACTTTTGACACTTACAATGATGTAGATTGTTGGATTTATAGCGATCTTCACGACTATATAAAATTAATAAAACATGGTTATGGTAAAGTAGTAGATCATGCAAGTCGTGAAATACGACTTGGGAACATGACACGAGAAACAGGTATTGAACTCGTTAAAAAGTATTTGCTTAAAAAGCCTGAAAATTTACCCCTTTTTACCAAGTGGCTGGGAATTACAGAAAATTCATTTTATTATATTATTGACCAATTTAGAAATCCCCAGTTTTGGGAAAGAGATGACAATTATAACTGGGTATACAAATTCACACACTACATTCAGGAAATTGGATTAAATAAAAATATGACAGAGTCTTTTAAAGACTTCTGGCTAACCCCCCAAGGCATAAGTTATGATGACAGTACAAACTTTATTATCATTGGGAAGGGGTACAAATAAACACGATAAATTAAAATAAATAATCATGAACAATCAAGAAAAATTCTGGAAAGAAGAATATGCAAAAGCATATCAAGAAAAGAACCGAACTTTTAATCGAGAACAAGGTATAAATGGTTGGAAAATAATGCTTAAAGAGGCGGAAAATGTAGAATCACTTTTAGAATGCGGATCTAATATTGGGAGGAATATTGATTTTTTATCAGAAATATTACCGTTAGCAAAAAAATCTATAATTGAAATTAATCCTGAGGCATACAGCTTTGTAGTTAATACATACAAAATCGAGGACTCTTATAATGGTTCAATTTGTGATTCTAATTTACCAAAAGAGAAATATGATTTAACTTTTACTTCTGGTGTTTTGATACACATCCATCCTTCGGATTTGTTGAAGAATATGACTAAACTTTATGAGTATAGTAAGCGCTACATACTTATTGCAGAGTACTTCAATCGCACCCCAGTTATGATAGAATATCAAGGGGAAAAAGATAGATTATTTAAGTCTGATTTTGGGAAGACCTTTATCAGTAATTTTCCGGTAAAATTAGTTGATTATGGCTTTTTGTGGGGTCACCTTTATGATGATGGGGGTTGGGATGATTTTACGTACTGGCTTTTTGAAAAAAATATATAATGTCAGCAATAATTGTAATTTTCAGAGTTAATCATCAAGTTCAATATCTAAATGATTTTCTTTCAAAATATGAAGAAGTAATATTTTTTAGAGAAAATATTATAAATAATACAACGAAAAATATACAAAACGCAAACCTAAGGCAGTTATTTTTTAATTTTCATTATTTAGAACATTGTATTGATATTCCAATCAGAGTTTCATTTTTGAAATATTTCGATCAATTAAGAACACTAATTAAGGCTTTTAAATATTCTAATTTCATAAATAAAAAGTGTGATATTTTAATTGCAGATCATGAAAGTTATTTCGCTTATTATTTTTGCTCATTTAGACGTATTACAATTATTAATAAAAATTACGTCACCTATAACGGAACAAATTTTTTTTTAGATTACAAGAGTAGAATCAATTGTCCATCTCCAAGGCTATTGCGAATTCTAATGCCTTTTTTTAGTTATACGTTTGAAAATTTCATTCAAATGAGTCCGATAGAAATGCCTGAGCCTCATTTAAATATTCCTATAGTTCCAATTGATGATGAAATAGATTTAAGCTCTTTTGATAAGAATTGTTATTTTATTGGTTCACAATATAGTCTAATTTCAGACTTGGCTCCTGATGTTTTTGAGTCCATAATGTTTTCTATCGGTGATGTAATTAAAAATCCTACATTTTTTATACCTCATCCCAGGTCTACTGATAATGAGATTAGTAAATATTTAAAGTCCGAAAATCTTAAACTTTTGAAATTACATGATGAATATTTAGATCAGTACTTTTTGAGAAATAAGATTTATCCTAAAGTTATTTTTTCTTTTTTTTCAACAGGCCCAATTCTATTGAGTAAGAAATATCCAAAATGCAATTTTGTTCTTTTTGACATACGTAAGTATTTGTTAAAACAGAGTATTATTAATGATAATTATATAAATTATGTCAAGAGTCAGAACAATTTTCTCGTCGTTGAAATCTAGTTTTTTTCCTGATTTTAAGCATATTAAAAATTTCATATTTGGCACTTTCTTTCTTCGTGCTTTTGGATTTATAAACACTATTGTACTGGCTCGCCTAATCTCAGTTGAAACACTTGACAGATATATATATTTAATGAGCTTGTTTCCAATATTTAATCAAGTTATTTCTCTTCAATTCCACAATTCTATAGATAAAATATACTTCAAGGAAGATTTTAATTATGATACTTTTTACACAACCGCCATTACTTTGAGTTCGATTGTTTTTATTTTTTTAGTTATTTGTTCCTTTTTTTTTAATATTTTGGGAATCCAAATAATTTCTCAGTTTGAATTTATTTTACTTATAATTTCATCTTACCTTTCAATTTTATTCTCAATTGGCATAAATTTTAAAAAGCTGAATTTAGAATCTAGTTTATACGTTCGAGGAATTATCCTGCAGAAAGCGATTGAGTTTTTATTATTAATAATTTTAATTCTATTGGGGTTGCTAAAATTGAAAACTATTTTTATACCATTAATGTTATCATACTTATCTGTTATTTTTATTTTTGATAGGACAAGTTTAAAAAAAGTTAGGTTCAAGTCTTTTTCAACTTCATATATTATTGAATCATTGCCCTATTGCTCTACAATGTTACTTTTATCTATAATTGGATATTTTAACGTCACTATTGATCGGTTATATATCGGTCAACTAACTATTCAAGCAGGGATATTGAGCAAATATTATATTTGCTTTATGTATTCTTCCCTTTTTTTTGTTGTATCTGACGGATTTTGGAATAGTAGGGCAGTTCAGTTAACTCAAAACATAAAGAAAGGAATAGTTGGATCAGTGCGGCAAGATTTTGCTACTGTTTTGCTAATGAATGTTTTGGTTTCGATAGGTTTATTTACCTTAGCATATCCAGTAATTTTTTTATTTTTTGGAAAAATATATACTGATTATTTATATCTTATCCCTTTGATGTTACTAGCAAATAACATTATTTCTTTAAACAAATATTTTGAAGTTTACTTTATATACTTGAATAAAGGAAAAGTATTAATTATGTCAACATTGGTTTCACTTAGTTTACTATTTTCAACTTTGAGTATTTTTTATAACATGTTTGGTTTGATTGGTTTGTCTTTTTCAATTTTATTTTCTACTCTTATCACAATTTTTATTAATTCATTATATTTCATGTTTTTTATAAAAAAATCAGTAGATTCATTGCATTAATTTTAAAATTCCACTTTCATTTACAAGTATTTAACTAAAATTACTTTTTTGTAGTGCTATTTTTTTGAAGATTATTTTAGATTTCAATTACTAATCTTGTTGATTTCTTAATTTTTAATAATTAATCTAACAAATACTAGTTGATAATCCTCAAACAATTGTTAGATCTTAAGTTTTTCTGAAAACAGTCTTTAATTAAGTTAATTCTTTTGATTTTATTTTTCCCCATATGAATTTAAGATCGATTTATTTTTAGTTTTACAGATAGGTAATAATTAGTTTGTTGGCATAAAAAAAATCAATTTTCCACTATAATGTTCTCACAAATGACGAAAAAAAAAGTTTTAATTATTCAAAACAAGCCTACACAATTTGATACTGGCCTATTTGAACAAATTAAATTAAAAGATTCTTTTTCTGTTACAATGCACTACACTAGGTGGGATGTTGCAAATATTGAATTGTATGATCCAGAAATTAATAGAAATAGTGGGTGGAGTTTAATAAACAATGAAATCGAGACATTAGGTGTTGGAATAAATAGTAACTATTTTGTTAATATTTATAAGATGCTTTTCGTTAGAGACTTTGATCTTGTTATAATATCAGGATATAGTAGTTTAAGACATTTATATCTTTTGCTTATTTGTAAATTACTTGGTTTCAAAGTAGGACTACGCGCAGACACCGTACTTAAATATGATAAAGGATTTTTTAAATTATTTGTAAAAAAAACTATTTTAAGTTTTATATATAAATTTTTCAATTTTGGATTTCCTGTAAGTACACTTTCTTGCGACTCAATGAAAAAGCTTGGTATGACCTCTGAGAGTTTATTTTATTTCCCATATGGCATAGATGAAATATTTATCGAAACAAAGAAGATACACTCAAATTCTTTTAGACTTGATTGGAGAAAAAAACTCTCGATTAATGAATCTGATTTTGTGACAATCTCAGTTATAAAATTTGTTCCCAGGGAAGATCCATTTACTGTTTTAAAGGCATTCGAAGTGCTCGTTGAAAGTAGTAGTAATATACATTTGATATTGGTTGGAGACGGGTATCTAATGAATGAAATTAAAGAATTTATTAGTGCTCGAAATTTGGTCACTAGAATTACATTGACAGGGTATTTATCATATAATGAATTAATTGAACTTTATTTTGCCAGTGATATTTTTTTACATCCTGCAAATATAGAACAATGGGGAGTATCTGTACACGAAGCGATTCTTTGTGATTTACCAGTTATAGTATCAGATGGCGTTGGCAGTGCGGTTGATTTGATAAATAGTGGAATTTCTGGTTTAGTCTATCGAAGTGGAGACTATTTGGATTTAATAGAAAAGGTTGTTACATATAGAAATTTTACAGAACAATGGAGGTTAAATGCAATACATACAGCTAATGTGCTAGCTAGTTTTTGGACTCATAAAACAACAGTTCTTGAGATTGAGCGATGTTTGAAGTTAAACTAATTAATATGAAATTGCTATTTGTTGGACATATTCAACCCGGAAGTACAACTAAACAAAGGTTACTAGCATTTAAAAGGATTGGCTTTAATGTGTTGGATTGCAATGTGGATGGTTCTTTACCTTTTTTCCTTAAATATTTAGATCGGATATTTTGTCATTATTACATTTATTTAGATTGGTGGTCAGTCAATAAAAGAATTTTAAAGTTCGTTAAAGACTTCAATCCAAATATAATTTGGATTGAAAAGGGCTTAAGAATTAGACGTGAGACATTGATTAAATTAAAAAATCAATCTAAAAATATTCAAATAGTAGGTTACAGTTGTGATGATTTAATATTGAAACGTAATCTATCATTCAATTTAATAAATAGTTTTCCATTTTATGATCACTTTATTACTACAAAGTCTTATAATGTAGAAGAATTAAAGAAATTTGGCGTGATGAATGCTCGTTTCTATGATAATGCTTATGATAATACTGTTTATAAATTAATTAATAATGATGGAAAATATAAATATGACTTGAGTTTTGTTGGTGGATTTGAAGAAGAAAGATTTAAATCTATAATTTTTTTAGCTGATGCAAATTTTATTATACATGTATTCGGTCCAGGGTGGCAAGAGTATCTTGGTTTTCATAAAAATATAATTGTTAAGGGTGGATGGATTATGGAAGATGAAGTAAATCAAATATTTAACCAGACTAAAGTTAATTTACATTTTCTCAGAAAGGTAGCTAGAGATTTACAAACAACTCGTTCAATGGAAATACCTGGTTCTTGCAGTTTTATGCTTGCGGAAGACACATCTGAACACCGAAATTTGTTTGCTCATGAAAAAGAGGCAGTTTTTTTCTCCTCAGATGAGGATCTGTTGTGTAAAGTCAAATATTATTTAATTAACGATTTTGAACGTGAAAAAATAAAGTTAGCAGGGCACAAAAGATCTATAAACAGTTTCTATAGCTATGACAAGATATTGTTAAAAATTGTAGAAGATATAAAATCGAAATAGTTAAATTTACGATTCCATGATTAAACATTTTATTTATTTTTTAATTTTTCTTTTTTCGTTACTTTCACTGTATTATTTTTTATCTTTTTCTGAACTGTCTCCTAGATTAGGCGTAACAGCTCTCCATTGTTTTATTTTAATTTACTTTGTAATTCTTAAATCATTTTTTAAAACTAAATTCCATAATTACATTTTCATCAATGTACTTCTTTATTTTTTAGTTATTCAAAGGGGTGTTTCAATTTTCGATACTATTTTATTTGGTTTTCGGGAATATCAAATACCTCTATCTGCAGATTATACAAAAAATTTATTACTGAATATCTTTAAGTCGGAATTTATTTTTGCACTTGGGGTATTTTGTCTACTTACTTCTTTCACTTTTTTTCTGAATAAAAGGAAAGAAACAAACTTAATAACATTTGCAAATAATCGGTATTTGATATTCGTTTTATTATACATAATTTTTTTATTTATCAAGAGAATATCAAAAATTGATCTTGGAGCCTTAAGTCAAGTTTTTAATATTTTACACATTATGTGTATTGTCATTTTATTCAAGTATTCAGATAGCCTTTCAAGCAAGAAGTTTCGATTATATATTTCGTTTCTTTTGGGATTACTAATTACTTTTTTCTATCTAGATTCTGGCATGAAAGAATTAATAATCTTACCTCTACTTCCTTTTCTAGTATTGTTATTCAAGCACTATAAAAGTCGTAAGGCAAGAGTCCTAATTATTTCTTCATCTTTTTTATTATTAATTTTTCTACAAGCCTACATTACAGTTATTCGCTTAAATGTTTGGGATAATTCAACTAAATTTTCAACAATTGAAATATTCAAAATGGCTACAGAAAACATCTCGTTTGATCAGTACACTTTCTTTTTTGATGTGATATTTTCGAGATTAAACTTAACCAATTCACATACTATAACTACTTATATAACAGATCGTGATGGTTTTGTCCCTAATGAAGTTTTCGGCCCGATTATTTACACATTAATTCCTAGATTATTTTGGCCGGATAAGCCAGTTTTTCGACCAGGAGAAATTCACACATTTCGAATAAGGCAGGAAGAATATGACTTTAATAAAGTTGTTTCGGCATCAGCAGCTGGTTTTTTTAATGAACAGTACCTTGGTTTTGGATTTTTCGGGGTGATTTCTTTTTCTCTATTCTATGGAACTCTAATTTCTTTATGTATTAATTTTATTTCTAAAGGAGGCTTTAAAATTTTATTGATTAGCGAATATTATTTTAGTTATCTAATGCTTAGATTGGACGAGACATCTTTGGTTTACTCTGTATTAAGTATAATTTCAGCTACTTTTATTTTTATATTTCTTCAAAAATTTAGTTTTATCATAAAGAATAATAGGTATTGAAGGAAGTCTTCTAACCACCTGTTTTTGATATTACGCCCTTGCATAAATTGCTGTTTTATAACAAAAAATAAATGTTAAAAATTCTTTTAATTTTTCGTTGTCCTGGTCGTTCCTTTTTTAGCATTGAAAATGTTTTTAGCGGAATTGAGGAACACATGAGTGATTTTAATTTTCATAGATTTTATTGCAAATACCCTTCAAGTTCATTCTTTAATATCGTTAAAAACATTTATTTTGTATTTAAAATTAATTATAAATATGATGTTGTTCATATTACAGGCGACTGTCATTATTTAGCACTTTTCTTCAATAGAAAAAAAGTCATCTTAACTATTCATGATTGTAATTTACTAGAGAGGTATAATGGCATTCGGTATTGGGTTATATTTATATTTTGGTATTTATTACCAATTCTTTGGTCAAAAAAAGTAGTAGTTATTTCAGATTTTACTAAAGATAGATTAATAAAATTTTTTGGTTTTGCTGCAAAGAAGATATTGGTAGTGTATAATAGCGTGCCTTCTATTTTTTTCGATGATGGTTTTATACAAAATAATAAGTATAATTTTATTGACCAAAGGCTCCCTAGATTTTTAAGTATTGGTACTACGTGGAATAAAAATTTAACTAGATTGCACCTTGCAGTCTCTAAATTCGAATGTGAGTGGATTATTATTGGTCCGATGACCGAAGAATTATCTCAAATATTGAAGGTTAATCAAAGCTATTATCATTTTTGTGATCTGAGTCAAGAAGATGTGATAAGTATTTATAAATCCTGTGATTTATTGTTATTTCCTTCTTTATATGAAGGATTTGGGTTGCCAATAGTTGAGGCTCAGGCCCTAGGTATACCAGTATTGACTAGTAATATTCCACCAATGAAGGAAATTGCTGGTGAAGGAGCAATTTTTGTTGATCCACTTTCAGTTTCTGACATTTTTGAAGGTATGGTTAAATTTATATCTGATAAATGTTATCGAGAAAAGCTTGTCGAATTAGGAAAATTTAATGCAAATAGATTTTCAAGAGAATCATTTTGTGAATCGTATAAAAATCTTTATTTAATTCAATAATTATGTGTGGTATTTTCGCAATAGTATCAAAAAAAAGAATTCCAGAAAAATCTATTCTAGACGGAATGGCTGCAATTAAAAAGCGTGGTCCGGATTCAACGGGAGAATTTAGATATAAGGAACTTGTTTTAGGTCATCATAGATTGTCAATCATCGATAATACCCAGGCAGCTGATCAGCCTATGTTTTCATCTTGTGGTCGATTCGTAATCGTATTTAATGGTGAAATTTATAATTATCAAGAATTAAGGGAAAGCCTCAATTCCTACAATTACAATTTTATATCTGATTCTGACACTGAAGTTATACTGGCTTTATACAAGTTTGAGGGTGAATTATCTTTTAAAAAATTGAAAGGGATGTTTGCCTTTATTATTTATGATTTGAAGGATGAAAAATTAGTTGTCGCTAGAGATCCTTATGGAATTAAGCCTTTATATTATGCACATTTTGATGATGGCATTGTATTTTCTTCACAGGTTAAATCTATTTTAGCTACGAAATTAATTCCCAATAAATTTAGCTTAAATGGTGTTCATAGTTTTTTTCTATTTGGTAATGTTCAAGAGCCTTTCACATGGTTTGATAAAATTTACC